>Ga0181612_156545_pt1 | contig 10884 bp, 3 predicted proteins | sample HoacroProtozoa21_FD_119630 | JGI IMG/M metagenome (GOLD analysis project Ga0181612, IMG submission 119630) | Hoatzin crop microbial communities from Cojedes, Venezuel. Combined Assembly of Gp0051906, Gp0051904, Gp0051908 | reverse complement strand
GGGGGGCCCCCCCCCCCCCGGCCGGCCGGGGGGAGGGGCCCTGCCCCGCCGGGGCTGCCGGAAGGGGGTGGTGGGCCTCGGGGGGAAGCACAGGCAAGGACTGACGGGGAGGGGGGCAGCTGCCGTTCGTGGCTCCCGTTACTGCCACCTAAGAGACTGGTGCATAAGCGTGCCGGCATCTTCCCACTGTTAGCATAAATGCAGATTTTAAAGAAGCGGTTCGTTAATGACTAAGAAAACAAAAGGGCTATTTAAAAAGTACTCCAAGCATCCGTAAAAATGGTCACAGGACTGCACTTTGCAAAAGACGCAATGTTCTTGTTTGTAAGAGCAATGGGGCACTCGATGACGTAAAGCTCCACTTGACTCCAGCGCTGTGAACTGGGACCTGATAAAGTATTTCAGCTTGGTGATGCAGAGGCACAAGCCGTGTACGTACCTGGATCCTGCAGGGCAGGTCGGGGTTCTGACCCGAACCAGACCGGCTGGCGTCTGCAGTTACGCTGGCTGTCGTGCGGCAAATTGGCTGGGAGAGGCATCTCCAGCAACACCTACGAATTACAGCCCTCATTAAGCAGCACCGTTGCAAATCACAGTGGCAGATTCTTTATGAAGTGTTCGGTCCAAACTGGGGAGAACCAGGTTCTCAAACTCTCTGGGGCCATAAGTAACTAGATCTGATTTTTATTAGTGCCTGATCTTTGCTGTATGCCCACCTCCTGTGGATGGCAATGAGAACTGTGGTCATTCGGAACATTTTAAAACCTAACCACCTGTTTAATTGCACTAAAGCATGAAAATCCGGGAAGATAATCTGTTTCACTATTTTGCATTACAAGTGAGAAGCACCAGCTCTTCGCTCAGCTGCTGTGGTGCCCTGGGCAGATCACTTAATCACTCCCAGCCTACATCCCTCTTGCCTGCTCACAACAGCTTTCCACACTACAGACTCTCCCACCTGTGTTTCTACTGAGTTTAGTTTGCCCTGATCATCACTGGCACCTCTAAGTGGCAGAGTAATATAAATACGAATTAATTACTGGTAATTTGCTCAAACAAATAAACTTGTTCTTTGCAAGCCAGAATTTTAAACACCAGGACACTTGCTATCACTATTAGGCACAGTATCATTGTACAATATACTGCTTTTTTAACAATACATGCTGATCTGTCATCCGTCAAGAATGTGTGGCCATGAATTTGTTACACACGGTGCATTACTCATCTAGCTGTGATGCACAGTAACGTTACACCCAGTTTCCACTAGACAGCCAAACCCTTCTCTAAAATGATGTGCTGATCCTCTCCCAAGGGCTGCTCCTGACACGACTGAGATGCTCCCCCGTATATTCAGACGTGTACATCTGAACCACTGAACGTCAGAACACTGCGGCTTAGGGCTTAAACACGGACATGGGCTCTTTCAACACCTGAACGGCACCCGAAGCTTCAACACAGAGCATGTCAGTAGGTAGAACAGGTTATAAGAAAAAAAGAAAAGTTTTGCAAGCTGGAACTGGTTAACTAATTTGTTATTTATAAAACCTTAATTCAACCCAGCCAACCATGATCAGATGTTGTACTGGCACATATCTGAAGTCACTGTTCTTATGCACAAACCCCTACAGTTCCTCTAGCTAAAGATTTAGGAGTGCCGCTGAACGTAGTCCGTGCAGTATTTTTGCAGAGAGCTGATGGCTCACAGTGAGTACAGGGCACTGCCTGGAGCCAGTCCCCTCACCTCAGGATGGGGGCATCCAAGCTCGTATGAAAAGCAAATACTTTGATATTTTGCAAATCCTTTTACTCTGGAAGATTCACTCAGACTCTTTGTATGGAAGCTTAATACAGCAAAGTGCTTTGAGACCTTAACGCAAAGAGCAATGTAACTAGGCTACCGAGACCATTAAACAGGCAGAGGGTTGTCCTAGGCCTGTTGGCTTTGATCTTGGACCGCCTGGATTCCAAAATTCTCCCTGCTACAAGTGGGATATGGCTTTTCTGTGGCCATTTTGCAGCGTATGGCAGAACAAGGGATGCAGAAGAGACTGCTTTTTTTGCATCACACTGCATTCCCTTCTGTCCAGGCAACACTCCATCTGCCCCTGGAGGGCTGCTTTAGCAATGCCCGAAGTGTTAGCCTTGTAAAAGTTTCAGTGCTTCAAGCTAAACATTCCTTGCTGCAATTCAAGGTGCTATGTGTGTGCTAACATCCAAAGTTAGTTAAAACAACCCTCCTCAGAAAGAGAAAAACATCTGTTTCTTTTCTGGTAAAGATAGTTTTCTTTCTTTCTACTTCACTTATGCTTAGCCATGGCTTTCTGCAGCAACATCCCAAACAAAAAGAGAAACAGCTTGATGACTAGTACCTTGTAGATGACAAGAGAGGGAGTGTGGAACGTGCTTAGATCTGAGGCCAGCTTATTAAAGAAGAAAAGTATTCATGAAGACACTCAAATGAGTGGTTGAAAGACCACCTGTATTCTGGCTGCCAAGGCCTTTGGCTACAGGCTGTCTACTCAAGAGTCCAACTGACTGCCTAGAACCTTGATTTTGCTGTAAGATTCTTGATTTTGTAGTTAAGCTGGCTGAGCTGTGCCAGTATTTTCCAACCGAGGTAAAGAAATTCTTGGCAACAAATGAAAAACAGAGCAAAGCATGAAAGATAGACAAGTAGTAACTAGAGTAGTTGGTTTTATTACTGAAGTAGGGAAAGCTGGTGAATGATTCATTAAATATAATTATTTGCAAATATCAGGGGCACACAAAGGAAGCAATCTCAGCTATCACTGAAAGTAGGTTTTATTTCAGAAAGCCTTTTAGTTAACTTTATAATATTACCAAATAAAATTTTTTCCTTCTCTCTTTCTTTCTTTGAATGCTCGTGTTCCTTAACCAGGACCATTAATGGCGCACAGTCTGGACCATGTTCTTGTCTGCCCCAAACAGGAGCCGGATAGTTAAATTCGAATTGAGGCTACATCAGAGATTAACTCTGTTTACATAAACACCACATCAAACCCAGGACACTAAGATCATGTTACAGATCAGAGCTGGAGAGAATCTGAGTGACTAAGGTTCATTCACATTTTTAGTGCCCTAAGAAAGTCATATTATTTCTGGGTCTTTTACTTCATAGTTGAAAAAATGGCATATTTGCAAATTATCAGACTGCTGAAGTAAAACCTTTATCTAAACTTCGTATTTCAAAACATGAAGTCAGCAGAGTCATCAGAAAGAACCCCGTGCCTTAGAAACATATCTGAAGTGCTAACGGCAGCTCCTTTTCTGTGGCACAACTGGAGTTTAAGAAACGTAATTCTAGTGCCCTCCTGTGTTCTAAATAAGAACTACAATACCGAAAGAGGACACCGACCTTCATTGAATGAGGGCAAAAGGGAAGAAAACAAGATTTTTCCTGTGATAATACTTAAGAACTCTTCCAGTCACCAGTCTGGATCCTGTCTAGCTAGGTTCTGTGCATACACAAACAGAAAAGATGGCACTTGACTCAAACGGTTTACAATTCAAAGCAACAGAAAGGATATGGGAACTGTGGAAAAAAACATAAAATGATAAAACCATGCTGTTCAGCAAAACAGTAAGTAGTTTTAGTACACCAACTAAAAAGCTGCTACTACAACTAAAGCCATCTGTTCATTAATTTAATAAGTCAGTCCCTCTAGCTGATAAATGATCAGATCTGGTTCAGAATTGGACCCTTATTTTCCGATCACCATAAATAACAAGCAGCAGAGTAAGCTATATCAGCAATTAAATATGTAAATATATACAAACACCACAAACAGAAGAAAACAGTGGTTTTATCCATCTGCCTGTACATGTTTTATCATGGAACAATATTTAACATATTATCTGATTATCTCACAGCCCAGATACACATATAGCTGAATATTTCACTGCACATTTTGTTACTCAAATAAGGCAAACACTTGTATGATAATGCTATTTTGTTACTTAGTTTGTGTTACCCTATTGTCAGTTCATTCTGTTGTTTTCTCAACGTAACAGGGATATTTCTAAGCATTTTTTTAAAAAAAATCCATTGTCTACCTGTCACCAGTTTCACGGGCACTCTTTTTTTCTGGATTGGTCTTTACCAGCACAGATGTAAGAAAGGGCAAACATTCATTAATTAAACTGAGGTTTACAGCTACTACAACCCACCTTTTGATTACCACATGGAGCTAAGCTGTGGCAAACTTGTACAGAAGTACTTTCTCCTATTCACAACTAAAGAGTAAGCAAAGGACTGTGTGACTGAGAACAGCTCATACCTTATTGCAAGATCCCTCTTCTAAAAATGCATTTCAGTATGCTCCAGTGAAGAAATTATTTCCTTCATTCACTGCAGGAAGATGGAAGAAATATGTAGCAGCTCTGTGCCCACCTCGTTGACCCAAGGTCTAACATAAACAGGTGTTCACTGTTCCCTTGTTTTATTTATACACAGTATAAATTGCTTCTTAAACAGGGCATACAGTATTTCTCTGACTAGAGTAGCAAATGCCCTGGGACGCTAACTGCATGTGATAACTCACCCTTCTCCCGCATAGTATTCTAGGCTGACAAACAAGCAGAACTGCCGGTAAACAATGTTTCTGAGAAGACAAGCAATGGAGAAAATTCTAGGTAAAATTTGTTGCTTTTGTCTAAAAATACCAAAAGCAATTACATGATTTGGACAAGAGATTTCCTGTCCAAAACTGATGTACGTCTTGGGAACAGATTCGTAAAAATATGGAGATGCTTAATGATGCCGAAAGGTGCCTAGAAGGAATTTAAAAAACTAATTCTTGTTGAAATTCATGTAGGAACAGCAAGTTTCTCAGAAAGCCACTCAGGCTTAGAGTTGCTAGTGTATGTCTGGGTTAATAAAGACCTGGCATCGCATGTCCCCAGCACTGTGCCACAAAGGCTTATCAGCTCAAATCCATAGGTGCTGTCTTCACATGGCTTACTCAGTTGGGTTCAGCAATGTTTGGAATCTCCCAGTTTTAACAGCTTCAGGGTCTGCACTCAGATAATGGGCAGGAACAGATTTCTTGGAGCGGTTAAGAGCACTTTGCTCCCCTCAGCAGCAGCACGACTAGTAGCTCTAACACGGGACATGTCTGCAGGCGCAGAGCTATTGCTTCCAATACAACTCTGCCACTGTTGAGTTGGGGTAGTACAGTGCTGAGTAGGGTATTAGTTTGTTAGACAGCTTTATCACTTTTTCTCAAGGAAAATTCTAGATGAAATGCAATCATCTTTGTTTCATGATTTTGTGCAAATATTTCCAAAGCCATATGACTGCTGAAACCTGACTCCTTTTCACTTAAACAGGAACGGGGACTGGAACAACCCTTAGGCAGCTTTGAAAATTTCTGCCTTGATGTTTCCTTAAGTCGGATGAACAGGTTCTGAGCAATCAGTTGGTGTTTCCATTTTAATAGCTTTTTATTTTTATGTCTGAGTTTATTAAAATTTCAAAGCTTAGCTTCTCTACCCTACCTCCATCTGTTTCTTTTTAAGGAAAGACAGAAGAATCTTCCCATCTAGTCTGCATTTTATCCAGATGGTGATCTCTCCCTTTGTTCAGGCATGAATTCTATCCATGCAAATCAAAGCATCAATCATACAATCAACATTTGCATTAGCTGCAAATCTCGGTAGGGTATTTGCTTCATTAGAACATGTAAGGTGTAACACCACATCTGCACCACTTTAAGAGTATGTTCAATGCTGCAAATGCCAGCATGATGTATGCCTGCATTTACTTATCTGCACCAGCTCAACGCGAGAAGGCCAAAACCTTACTCCTGTAGGTACTGTTAAGCCCCAAATCCAATATTCCTGAAACAAAACACAATGGGAAACAATACCTCAAGTGGCAGAGCATTCAGAGACCTCACTTGTAAAATTGCTTTTAACTGTCTTAACCATCTATAATTCACTTGAGTCCATTTATTGCTGCCACATGCACTGAGAAAGAGCCTCACAGGCGGGCAGCAAATTCAGCTCTTGAGCTAATGAATGAATTACTGCTGGAAACCAGACTTTATTATTCATGTTAGTAACTCATTCAGTGGTCATGATCCTCAATGGATGTAAATCGGCACAGCTGATTTCTGATTTGAAAGAAATTGTTTTGCTTGCTTTTTACATTTCATGCACCAAATGTTGGTCTCAGTAATGTCAAAGGGTTGTGACGTTGATTTCAGTTGGAGATCACCTGACTGATATATTTCAAGTCACGATGCCAAGATCTTTCCCAACAGCTGCATATGAAATTATTTTATCTTGCTTTTGATCGTCTTTTAAAGAGGTCAGCAGAAGGCACAGGTAGAAGTTATGTGGCAATTCCCTTTGTCTGAAAGACTGCTGCATGTCTGATGAAAGGTTTTGCAAGTCAGTGGCCTTGGGTAAAATCTCATAAGCTAAAGTGCTGGACTGGAATTTGTGACTACTTCTAAGGAATAACAGAAAGAGAAAGCTTGACAGAAACAGACCTTTAGTATTTCAAGCTTTTATTACAAAATCTGTGAAGTAAGATACAGATCTCTGTTACCTTGTCCTGTCAACAACTGATCTGATGAGGTATGAGCTACCCAAATGAAGCCTGCCATAACATTATGCGAGCAAAGTCAGCAGAGTTACGTAAACAGCAGAATACACATTGTCAGCTGCTGTAAAGGAGCAGTTCTCTACCAATGTCAGTGTTTCTACAATGATTTACATTAACTGGGGTTCTGATCTGTTGCCAGAGGGACAGGCACAGGATCTTTTTCATAGGTGACTAAAACAGACCAGAAACTTCGACAAGAAATGACCAGTATCAATCCTCATTATATCATCAGAGAAGGAAATCTCTGTATGTGTCCGAATCTTGTATCTAGTTAAACTCTGGGTTATTTAAAACTCCCTCAGCTACTGACTTGAGCTTTACAAATTAAGAATGGTGAAAAGAAAGCAGCAAGTAACTCTTCCCTCCAAAATACTGAAGTCTGTGATTTCCTTTGCATCCCTCACAGTAAGTCAGCTTAAAGAACAGGCTCAGGAAAATACCGAAAATTGGCTTAAAGGAACTGATTTCACTGTTTTCTAATGGACACTCAAACTTAAAGAGGAAGAACAGCCGAGGTGGCATTGCCATTTAAAACTATATTCCATGGCTAATTGCTGTGAAGGGAAAAGCAAAATCTCACTTTTTCCAATCTTTGTGTTAAGGAAATTTTCAGAACCTGGGACATAACCCAGGGATTCCAAATTCCCACCCTATGTTTTAATAATTGTATTTTATTCTTTTGTTATTTTATTAAAGAGCATTTGATACTGGAGGAAGAACTCTATCTATAAATTCAAGAGAGATCACTTTCACAACTGGTGGGTTGATTTAAACTCCTCTCTCTCAAGCTGGCATTTGTCCATGAAAAAGCCATAGTACTGATGGCTTTTCTTTCATCTACTTGTTGATTTCTATAGAACTAAATGGTCATAGGCTTATGTTTTTAGCCCCTTGTTCCTAACTGTATAAAAAAAACACATTCACACACTTTCTAATTACTTTCTACGTGAGCAATTGCATATAGCAGCTCCATGAGTAGTTTGGAACTGTGAAAAGGAAGCATAGAATTCTGCTAGATTTAGAACACCAAAAAAAGTGTCCCCAGGGCAATACCTGTTTTACGATACCATTCACTCCGTGAATACGCCTGGGCCCCCTTATGCTATCTGACTGAATAATTATTGTGGAGATAAATGTTTTGTAGAAATGTATTGCTGATAAAATACTTAATTTCAATGCCAACTTACTGCGGGGTTTATTATGTTATATTGTTCCCATTTACTATGGAAAATTAAACCGGTTTTATAATCATTGAGATACAACAGAGCACAGTTAATTTCCTGATAGAAGAATAAACTTTGTTATTGCTGCTATTGTGGCATTCTTCACCTACCCATAAGAGACATTTCATTGCAAAAGACTAAAGGATAAAGGAAAAGGTTACTGAATACATAATTATTCTATATTTACAACACATGGAACAGCAAAGAAAGCTGTGATGAAAGTTTGTTTTAGCACTAAAAACAGAGAAAGGTGTTTTGCCACCACTTGAGGAGCTGAGAGATGAAGTCAGTAGTAACGCTCAGACTAACTTCAGTAAAATGAAGATTTCAGTAAAATTCTTGGTGTAACAGCAGGAACTGCAGGTAGTGTTAATCAAGGAAGGATAAGTTTTGCTCTACCCAGTAGTTTAGTATCTTAGACACAAACTCTGCTTATTTATACCAGTATGAATCAGTTTTTCTTATCTCTTTCTTATTCCTGCTTCTCTGCTATCATGTAGGCCAGAACCCTCAACTGGAGCCACTATGGCACAACTGCACTAAAACAACAGGTACCAAGAAACTTGCAAACTCTGAATTTACGTTTTACTTTTGTGCCTGTAATTCTGCTCCTCCCTCCTTTTCGAGATCATGTGAAAGATTAAAAGGAGGAAGTGCTGGCAGGCATTTTCATTAAAAATCATCGGCTAATTCCAAAGTGCATATTAGTAGAGGCCCTCTTGCAGTGCCTGTGGTATCTATCCATCACAGCTGAATCATGAATATCGACTATTTTATATTTAATGTATCTCTTACATCTTTAATGTCTGAAGAGCTTGTTCCCGAAAGCGTCCTCAGCAAGGCATAGTGTGGTCAGAATTAATCAAAATTTCCAAGGCTGGAAATGAGCTTCCAATAATTCTTAGGAGTTGTCTTCACCAGACTGCAATCAATAATTCCTTTTTTAAAAGCAGTACTCTTTCTTCCTCTGCTCCTGGTAAGTCTATATGAAAAGCATCACTACAAAATCAAGCCTCTGATTTTGGCAGTCAGGATACCAGAGAGCTAAAAATGCCTATTTAAGTTGGAGCCCCGTTACATGCAGGAGTAGAGTGTTTTTTCCTAAGGAGTTCAGATGCATGCTTCCTTACCAAAAAGGTCACAGATATTTGGCTGGTGATGGGGAGATGTACATTCAGATGGACAGCAAGAAGCAACAGTGGAAGGATCTGACTATGATCTCGCAGGAGTCTAATGCCTGCTTTTCTCTACTGTCATGTGTAATTATTTCTCAAATAATAAATCAATGCTGATAAAAAGAAAAAAACAAATCAAGATCTCAGTACTGATGAGTTCAAGCTGAAACTAAATGCTACAGTTTCTAGCCCTAATCACAAACAGTAAACGCACCCAAGAAATCACCCAATCTAATACCCAGATAAATATTTTGTGGCTCACACTAATCTCCATTTAGTATGGACCTAAGTTATAAAGATGTGGATGTGCTTTGTTTTGTTGCGAACAATTAATGGTTATAGGCAACTCTTTCAGAAGTACTCATCTACAGCTTAAGGGTTCTGGATACAGCATACTCTTTGTATCCTTAATATAGACAAACCCCCTATATTTACTTACAGGACTTGATTTTTTGTATAAGCAGCTTAGAGATCTTTAGAGGAAATGCTCTGAACAAGCACAAAGTTTTATTACGTGATGCACACTTTAGAATGAAGAAAATAAAGACGGTATGCTTCTTATGACTCAGTTCCATTTGCATAGGAATAAATGAGCACATGAATGATACATTCATAGACCTAAGAATTTCTCCACTCATCTAATATAGACTCTTTTTTACAAGTTTAATCTTTGTAATTTTTTTCCTTCAACTTTCTCATTTCCCTCCATTCTAGAAGTTTAGCTGACATTCAGAATTTTGCACCTCTCTCGCATATGTAGACTTTCGTTGGCTCTGTGCAGTGCATCAGTCACATGATATAACATACTGACTGGAGAGCTTTTTTCTTTTATAAAGGGGAGCAAAAAAGAGGTTAAAAAGGCAAAGTAGGGTTGGTCCTCACTGCTTGCAGGAATGCCATGGAACAGGCAATAATGATCACCTATGAGCAGTTTAGTCCAGGGGTTCGAAGACTCTTGCATTAACCTTTAGGATATCTTCTCACTTACACCCTGCTTCTCATAGCTGTTCCATGCACTGCCTTCATCCTCTCCCTCTCCCACACAAACCTCACAAAAGGGGCACAGTGCTTGAACACAGACTTTCTGCCAGTAACACTCACAGACACCCTCTTCGTTGCCTTGATGCTCCTACAGCATGAGGTTTGTTCTAACACAGAATCCATCGGATTGTTTCATCTCTCCAGAAAAGCAAAACTTTTACAACTGTACTGGGAGGGAAAAATCTCTGCTATGGGGAAACGGAGATTAGCACTGAGGGCTGTGGAGATCCTAAAACCCTAAGAGTGAGAATTAATGACAAATATATCAAAGTTTAAGAACAGAGTCACTAAATACCAAAATCAAAGGCAAGCACTGGGATGCAGGGAGAAGGAGCGTATTCGAAACGGTTTCTGTTAAAAGGTCTAAGCCTACAGCTCTCATGTGGGAGTGGATATTCTCCATAAAGAGAGATCTACAAATGCTTTATCTCAGGGGAAGTCCTCAAGGTTACTGCAGTCCCAAGCTCTTGTGAGAAGACGCTATTACATGTGTTAACGCTAGATGCCAGTAAGAGATCAGCATGGAAAACAACGGGGCTAGCCCAGACTCAGCAGTGAATACTCCAACCTCTCCGCTGCAGAATGGGAACAGCCCTGGACCATTTCATGGCAAGGCTACAGCAGAGTATGTGGAATTTGGAACCAATGGGCTGGTTGCTCGGCAGCAGTAAATGAAAACAGCTCCACACAAATCCATGAAAAAGTTGCAGTTTGCACAGCTGAAGAGTTTGCGCGCAGTATTTCAGTTTCTGTCATCAGATGACGAGCAGTCACTTGCTCCTGTAGGGAAACAGCTATTGCTGTGCTCAGATCC
>Ga0181612_148350_pt1 | contig 10884 bp, 10 predicted proteins | sample HoacroProtozoa21_FD_119630 | JGI IMG/M metagenome (GOLD analysis project Ga0181612, IMG submission 119630) | Hoatzin crop microbial communities from Cojedes, Venezuel. Combined Assembly of Gp0051906, Gp0051904, Gp0051908 | reverse complement strand
TGAGCGAGGGAAGGACGAGCGGGAGGAAGGATTTGCTCTGTGTATCTGAACAGCTTTAATTAGCTGTTTCTTGGTCTCTTTGGTTTGCTTGCTTGTTAGGATAATCCAGTTAAAGAGGCTGCCTTTCATCTCGGTTAGACTTCTCTCAGCAGAGAGGGATGGGTGAGCTGCGCTGGAGCACGGGGTGGTGCGGGTGGGTGAGAGCCGAGGCCACCCCAAACCCCAAATGCGATTGTTCCTACAGGGCTGCCGCCTTGACAAACAACTAAAACAGCCCAACTCCGGTGCAGCCCTCCAGCTAGCCACGAAAGTCAGCGGTAAAATGGCCAATGTGCTTCTCCGGGCTTAATGTGTCCTGTTTTCTGACCCCGAAACGTTTTCTTTATGAAAGGATCAAGTTGGGAGCATTGTCCCAGCGCCTTGAAAAGAGCTGCACAGAATGTTTTTTTTTGTTAATTTGCCTTTTTTTTTTTTTTTTTTTTTTTTTTTTTTTTTTTTTGAGCCACTGCCTGCTGTGTTTTTTTCCTCCCCCTCCCTTCTGCACGATGGGGGGAGAGGCTGGGACGGACAGTGATACAGACAGAGACTGTCTTGATGAACCATCTGTGCCACAGTGTAATCCAGTGGAGCTGAAAAATTAAACAGCGTTTTCAATTAACTTTCTCTCTCTGGCTGTTTTTTCTTCTTCTTCTTCTTGGGGAGAAGTTTTATTTTAACCCCTTGGAAGCCATCAGGATGGGGAGGATATCGGATGCGGGGGCAGCGAGGGCACATGTGAAAAACACCCACCTGGGATCAGGACAGTGTTGGCGAAGCCCGGTGCCCTGCCTGGGGCCGGACGTGCTGGCTGAGTTAGGGGGTGGTTCAGAATAAATGGGCCACAGGGGCACGTTTTCTTACTCAGTTGAAAGAGTGTGTACTCCGTTAAAAATGGCAAGGGCAGTTTTTGTTTACATTTGTTGATATAACCTAGGACGTTTTCATTATCCTGTTTAAGTGGGGTTTTTTCTCTCTTTGATTGTAGCCTCAGCGCTATCTTGTGGCAAGGAGTCCCAGGGGTTAACCCTGTGTCGTCTGTAACTATTGCCTTTTTATCAGTTGTAAGCTTTTTTTTGCCATTCATCTTCACTTCTTCATTTAATTTCCTTCTTCCTAAGGAAAGGCATAGTACGTGTTATTTTATTAAAACTACTCCTACTCCACTCCCTGTTTCGTGTATGTCCTTTGTGACCATTTTTATTTGTCCTCTACAGAAAAGATGTTTTCATTGTCTTTGGGATAAAGGTGGCTCCCGACCTGGGGTGGTGGCTGTGGTTCACGTGCACGCTCCTGTTTTCAGCAGAGGTGTGGGGGCTGGCGTGGGATGCTGCGTCCCTGCTGCTGGCTGCCGAGTTGTGCGTGTGTCTCCTGGGCTGTGGGTACCATGGCGTTTTGGGGGACAATCCTGCCTTATTCCCATTGGTGACTCTAGTTGTCCTAGGAGCTCACAAGTGAGCTCCTCTGTCAAAGACATTTAGAAAACCCCCAAAACTTGCTGGCCAGTTGTTGAGCTGAGGCACTCGGATCATCCCCGCAGAGAAGAGAGTATCTGCCTTTGCAGGAGCCTTCCTGCGTAGGGTGGGCTAAGGCCTGGCCATCCGAATACGGTCTTTAATTCTGGAACTGTTTCCAGCAATTTGCCTGATACTGAAGCTCAAGACTTTGCTCATGTGTAATCCTCACAGCCATCCTACGGCCTCTTTGAGAAACATTACCAGTGTTTTGCCCTCCAGTCCTCTGGCTTAGCGGTTGCAATAATCCTCATATTATCTTGCTCTTACAACCTACTTTCACAGCTGTAGGACTCCCAGTACTTCACAAGGGAGATGAACCTCGTTATTACTTTATTTTGATGGAGAAATGCAGCACGAGGAAGCAAAGGGACTCACCAAAGATATCACCAGGCGACCGGTGTCATGGCTGAGTCCAGTCCCTGAGCTGCAAACCCAGGCTGGTCCTTGTTTCTGGTGGAGTCGAGCTGCTGGTGCTGAGGAGTGATGGTGACAGCCCTGTCACTCCCACATCCCCTCGCTTGTGTCTCCTCTGGGCCTGGGAACTGGAATTCCCTTCACGGGTGTGCTGTGCACACACCCAGGTGGAGGCACCCAGGCTCTCACTCCTCCAGTTCATCTCTTGCCTCCCCCCTCAAGCAATTCAGCAACCTTCCTGAGCCCTCCCGGCTCCACTCCCTCCTCCTCCTCAGCCTTCGCCCTCTGCAAGTTCTCTTTTCTCACACTTGCAGTGACCTCAGGGAAAGACCCATGAAGATGTCCCCATGCCTGTTTCCCCTCCCAGTGCTCATACTGGGGTTACAGAGGTGGCAGAGGGGTGGCTGCAGAGCACGGTCCCAGTTTTTGTCCTCGGCTGTTGAACATTCTGGGTCTCCATCCACAGTGGTGTGGGTTGGAGACCGGGGAGGAGGGACCTTTTCTTCCCATCAAAGCAAACCCAGGCAGTGCCTGGACCTGGGCTGCTCTGTCCCGCTCAGCAGAGGCTGGGACAAGGGGGCAGGGGGGGACCACAAAGCCATGGCTTTGCTGCAGCCTCTGCGTCTCTGCTTCAGACCCATTTCACGCAGCTGGGTAAGGCCAGGCAAAGCAAAATCAGCTGCTCCCCTGAGCCAGTGTCCCTGGTCCACCAACTTCTGGAGCCAGGAGGGCGGTCACTGTGGCGTATGGGTCCCTCCAAGACCTCTACCCTGGAGGTCGTCGCTTCTTGGGATGTGAGGGCTAGGAGACAAGCAGGGAGAGGTGCCCGCTTGCCCTGGGTTCACAGTGGCCCCGTGCAGGGGTCCCTCCCCAGCCCGCAGCTCCCCGGGGAGAGCAGCCCGCGGGTCTCTCCCTCCATGCGAGCAGTCTCCCAGTTACCAGGGGCTGCTGCTGGCATGACGGGGGAAAGAATACTCAGCAAATTGCTTTGCTGCACATCTTAAAGCAGCCCTTGATTTGATTTAAACAAAAACAAAAGGGGGCTTGGTGGAAAGCGGGGCGATTGGTGGGCGCAGGCCCTCTCCTCTGTCTTGCACACACAGGCTCGCATAAGTGACAGCTCAGTGGGCCGCTGTTGAGGGCTTTCATTGCACTGGCTCAGCCTTTCGCTAGGGAAAGCCAAAGTGTCTGTCACTGTGTGTCCCCCCCCAGCCCACCCCACGCCTTTTCTTTTGCTGTTCCCTTTCTTTCCCTCCCTCTCTCTGCAGAGGAATGGGCGAGACCTTTGCATTCAAAGGGAGGATGGCTCTGTGAGGTCTCGCTGAGGGTGGAAATCACTTTAGCAGAGATGATGTTTCTTTGTTTAGGGGCAAATTGTGCCCCTTCTCTGTGGCTCCAGGGTTGCCAGATGCTGTCATCGGCAGGGGGTCCCCAGAGAGGGGTGCGGGAGCCACATGGGGAGAGGAAGGACTCCTGTTTGGGAGGGAAGCTGCTGGTATTAGCGCTTTCCAGTGGGAGCAGGGATACAAGGGGGAACAGAGAAAGATTTGGAAGATTTGTAGTCAGCGTCTGGGGAACTGCATGTGAGGAAAGGCCCAGGGAAGAAGCGCAGCTGGATGGAAAGGACATGGGCTCCTTCCTCACATGTTGGAGCCATGAGCTCCATGCAGTTGCTGAGCAGTGGCTCTCCCTGGATGCTTTGGTCTGATTTTCTGCTGTTATTTGGCACTGCATCACATTCCCATACTGCTTCCACCTCCAATCTTGACCAAAATGGAGCCCTAAGACTGAATTAACTGGAACCAAGGGAGATGGATTTGGTATTGCATTTCAATATCTCTAGTCATTCACTTTATTGGAGCTGTTCTGACCAAATCCAGCTCTCATAGCAAGGTGGCGTAGATCCATCCCTTGGCTTTCACATGAACTTCGCGCAACATGCAAGACAGTGAGATCAGGAAAGAGCATTGAACAGCATCAAGGAAGACAGAGGGTGCTTGGACATGCGGTGGTGGGTGAGATGAAGCAGAGCCTCTTGCTGCTCTCCCTGGAACTGGCACTCTCCACACTTTGTGCCTGAGGGCTGAGCACGCTGCAGACAACTGCAGACACTGCACTCCCCCTCCCATCATCCCAGGGAGAAACAGGACTTGAGAGCATCAGCAGAGCTTTTGAGGACATGCCTAGTAGCCCCTTTCTGATGTTCGAGCATGTGGTCTTGGCCAGCTGTGGCCAAGTGTGAATGTGTTTGCGATGATACATTCTGCTGAGCCCCTGGACCAGGGCTGCTCTTGCTTTGACGAGAGAGAAGCCGCCTCACATGCCTGCCCCTCATCATCCTTCATGATCTGATGCCCTTGCTGAGCTCCGCTCCCAAATCTGTTCATTGCTGGGTCTTGTGGGCTCTTGTTCCTGAGGGCTCAGAGAGTGGTCATCTCAGCCCTTAAAAGCTAGTCATCCTTCCTGGGCATGATCCTGCAGTCTCTGCCTTGATGGCAGCAGATGTCAGGTCCATGTGTGTTCAAGGACACTCACAGATCAATTCCAAGCTTGATGCCAGCACTTTGGGTGAAGAGGATGACTGGTGTTTGGAAGCAGACAGGGTGGCTGCTTTAGCAGCAGAGTGCTATAACCTGTGGCATGAAGGGCCTGATGTGGAACACGAATTTTGGCATATGTGTTGCTCCCAACAGTCATTCTCCATTTCTCTGTTCCCAGTAGCAGGGTCAGGCTTACCACAGGTCTGCTTCAGCAGAGGGGAGGGGAAGCAAATGTGTCCCCAGCGAGGGGTGAGGAGAGCGACTCGTTTGGGTGATCCCGCAGAGTCCTCCTGCCAGCCCTGGTTTCATATGCCTCAGCTGTGCTGAACACTTTCTTTTGGCAACCTCACAGTTAAAAACTTTACCAGTTTCTTTCTCTCTCTTTTTCCTTCCTTCCTTTTCAGAGTTGACAGGGGCAAAATAAAGGCTTTATTTTTTTTTAAACAATGTTGTTCCTTCTGGGAGTGATGGAGCGAGAGTGAGTGAAGATTATAGCTCTGTGTGCCGAAGACCTTCATAATGGGGGGAGAAGCAGTGACATAATGGGAACCTAATGGCAGTAATTGGCCCTGGTTTTGACAGGGCCTATATCACAGCTCAGGAAAAAAAGAGATGTTTAAAGTAAAAATTTACACAAAATTATACGGTTTGGGGGGTGAAAACGGCTGTTTGGTTTTTATCTCTCTTTTTTTTCCCATTCCTCTGGGGACATTGCCTCGCGCTGTGTTTGTGTCTGTGTGTGTTTTCATGTCCATCACTTAATCAAAGTCAGAATGCGGGTCCCTGAACAAGAGAGCCCTCCGTGCGGCGCCCGGGTTTTTAAAGTGCTGGGTCAGATGCTGAGAGCCGGCGCTGCTGAAGTCTCCTTCAGGAGAGGTGGGACGTGAGGACCCCACTGAGATTTTCGTGAGGCTCAGCTGTGCCAAGGTGGGTGCCATAGGAAAGCGAGGAGCACGGCAGGGCGCGGGAGCCGGAGCAGCAGAGAGGGGCTGTGGGCAGGGGGTTTCTCCCTGCTGCCCACACTGCCCAGCGAGATCCCTTCTACCTTTCTCCATCTCCCCTTGTAGGAGCCCATGCACGCAGGGGACAGTGAAAGGGATGTACGTCCAGCCAGCAAGGGAAAGGGCAGCACTGTGTCTGCAAGCTGCGCTGCCGTCCCCTTAGTCCTCAGCACACGACATCTGCTTTAATGTTTGCTCTGATATTCAGAGGACAGAGGTCCACAATATCTCACCCATCATCGGACCCTATGAACTTCCTTACTTGAACGTAGCCATAGCTCCCCCAGCTTTGGTCAGCTCCATGATCATGTCCCAGGATCTCTTCCTGCTGCGCTCCAGATCGTGTTGGCCTCTCCCCAGCACTGCGGTCCCTGGGGACAACGTCCTTTCTTCAACGTGGCCATGTCAGCACCGGCCAGAGTAAAACGCTAGTTTGAACTCTGATTCCTTTGCCAGGCCTGGACCGCACTGCGTGTTTTGTGGTGCCTTATCATACTGCAAGCCGAGGTCCAGCTTGACGTCCCCACCATCACCCAGGTCTGCCTTGCAGCTGCAGCTTCCCTTGCACATTTTCTTGCTCAATACTTATCAGTCAGCTTGTTTTCCCTTGGGATAGCGGTGCGTGCTCATGAAAGCTTGTACGCTGTGGGATTGCACTCTGAAGGCCCTTAGCCAGAAAGCGGCCACAGGCTTGGCGGTGTGACTGCAAACAGAAGCTTGGAAGTGCAGCACCATGGGCATTCGTGTGTGTCTGTGCAATTTTATATACACTGCTTGGGACAGGGACTCAAACTTGAACAAGACCCTGCAGGAGCCCTCAAAAAGTGTGTGCGTATTGCGGTGTGAGTATGCTTATCACACGCGTGGTTGTGACAGCTCAATGACAACCTGCGTCACTGCAATTTGGACCACGAAGCTGTGCTAGAAGATACTTAGATGTTTCTAGAGTGCTTTGAGTCACAAATTCCTCTGTCCTCAAGCTGGATATAGCACAAAGCGCTGCTGGCCTTACGGACAAATAGGTGTTGAATTGGGATGTGTGTCTGCGTGTTTGTTTGTTGGTTGAAAAGGTCCCAATTCTTTCAATCTCTTGACACTAGAACCTTGAAGTGAGTCTGGTAAATAAGCTCAAGGCTCACCATGCCCATCACCCAGTAGAAGCTGGGAAATATTCTCCAAGGACTGACCCCGAGGCGGCAGCTTGGATGTACAGCATGTACATTTATCTTGTGGGAATGGCCGAAGAGGGCTTGTACGGATGTCTTGCTCCCATTCTGACCAAAACAAAGCCAGTAGATTTGCAGTAGTACAGTTTGAAAGAGACAAGGAGCTTAAAGCAGGATCTCTCAGTGAGAATGCCTGAGGGCTGCTGTTGCACCTCTGTGTTAAGGGATCAATAGTCATTTGGACCAGACTGAGCAGAGAAATTACTAAACTCAGAAAATGCTGTTCCCCGTGCACTGGGTTGGAAGTGGTATGCCATGGTCTGAGAAGGTAACCTGGGCTCGCTGGGCACTTGGTGAGTTTTCAGATGTGGGTGGTCCACCCTGGTGTGATGTTTTAGGAATATCTAAGTGCATCTCTCCTCTAAGCTATGAGCAGTTGCCTGTTCTTCAACCTAGGCATTTGAGACCCGGGACACAGAAGCTCTGTGCTTGTCCACCAAGCCCACACAGATCACCTATGTCTGTGTCTGCCTGGAGACGGCCTTTCCTAGGCCACTGCTTCTGCATCCGTCTCAGCCCCCCATCATCTCCTTGGAGGGGACAGAGAATATGCTGAGTTCCAGTTTAGAGATGGGAACACAAAGTCCCAATGCCTGTGCCTCTGGCTGGCCGTGGGGAAGGGAAGGCCTTTTAATACTCAAGACTGAGCATAGCTGTAACTCTTCCTTGCGTTTGCTTTGCTTTACTGTGGGGTGCCTCTCTGCCCACCTCACTGCCGAGCTCGTGCGTGTGTGAATGTACGTGCTTGTGCGCATGCACCTGACTGACCTTAAACAAGTGTGCAAAATTCATTGCCTTGCCGGCTCAAAGGCAGCAGAGCTGCTGGGGACCTTGGGGGGGCAGGGGGAAGGCAACATCTGTTCAAAACCAAACAGTGCCTCCTGCTAAATGGCCCAGAAAGCTCCTGCGAGTGGGGTCCTGGGTGGAGACTCCAACGCTGGGAATGTTTTGTCTGGAGGAGCTGGGATCGGAGGTGGGTGTCCGTGGGGGCTCCCACATCCTGAGAATGAGCCACATCTGGGGAAGTCGTTTGGCTGGTGCTGATGATTCCCCAAGCGCTCTTGGCTTTAATGACTCGTGATGCCGCAAGAAGTGGCCCTGTAATGGCCATTCCATGCTTGGCCAAGGAGCACGTGCTCTGCCCCCTTACCGGCGTGTTTTCACATTCCCACTGGGGACCAGCACCTTCCGCTCTCCAGCTGCCCCAGGCAGGGCCACCTGGAGACCCCAGCACCTTTGGGAAGGGTCTGGGGGATTTGCAGCTTGCACTGTGGTGTGCTTCTGGTGGCCATCCAGGTGTTTGTTCTGGCTCTGCTGTACCCATCACCAGTATGTGGCCAGCGTGAATTCTCCCTGCATGAGGTGGGTTCAGGAGGTGCTGGCTAAGCTGGATAGTGGTTGCAGACCCAGGGGCATAAGTCAGAACATGGACCTGCTGCTTGCAACGGCGGTTAGAAGGGGACCACCCTGACCTTGGGGCAACAGTGCTGGCTGTTTCACTGCCTGGGAGCTGGGTTGTCAGTGAGGATGCTGTGTTCCATTGCCTATAGGAAGGGTGGCCAAGCCCCATACACGAGCACTGGGCTTTCCTGCTGGGACTTGTGTGGGACCAAGCACTCCCAAGCGTGGCCCAGCACTCACAACCCTTCTTTCTGTGCAGCTGAGAGGCAGCCATGGCATTTGTTCCTCTTGTCCTTGCCAGCCTGCAACAGAAAGGTCCCTGCTTTGGACCCTGCACCCTTAACGCAGCTTGTAGAGACCAAGGCCATCCTGTCAGCCCAGTATCTGGCCAAGCCTGCCCCTTTGGCTGTTTTCAGCTCCATTCAAAAGGGTAAACTGCCATGGTTCTTGCCCTGCTGGGAAGCAAACTGGCGATCTGTTTAATCCAGCACCTTCCCTGCAAAGGTGAGTGGATCTCCATACTCCAGAAAGAGTTTAATACTCTGCAGCTGGCAGTTTGGAGTTAATGCCACTCCAGCCCTTGTCCCATTCGCTAACAGACTTTGGTTTAAATGCCTTGGCTGCATGGCAAATGTAAGCCAGCATTTCCTTGACTGAAAGTTGCCTCCTGCTGACTTGGTGATGTGTGGTAGCCGTGGTGCTTGTGTGGCTTTTCTGCTCTCCAAGTACCATCATTAATCCCCCATGGGAGGGTTTTGGTGGGCCTCAACCTAGTTTCTGGTGGCATCTGCGCATAGTGGCAGGGGCTCTGCTCTCCCCCCTGTTGTCAGCCTTGCCACAGAAGCCGAAGCCCAAGAGGGACCAAGGCAAATGAAGCTGGCACCATGCACATTGTGCATCCTGGCTCTCCTGCAGCCTCTGAGGTTGCTGCTGACCCCGCCGGGTACAGGGACTGGCAGTGGGCTGACCCTGCCATGCCGCTTCGGTCTCTCTTAACCCCAGATAGCAGAGAGTACCACGGCTGAGCACCCACAAGTTGTGCTGTGTGCAGACACAATGTTCTCCAGGCTCCAGCTGTGGTGAAGAGGGATAGAGACACAGGGTCATTGCCTGGTAGCTCCTCCAGTGCCTCCATGGACTTTCTTCTTAGCTGCACTGGTTTGAGGGTCTACTGCAGCCTGCTCCCACCCCTGCTGTCTTGACAGAGCCCAGATCTGACTGTTTCTGGAAGACAGACCTGACACTGTTGGCTAGTTCCCCTCTTCCTGCCCTCCTGCCCCCAGCGTGGGTCCCCTTCCTTTGGTGGGTTCTCTTGGTGCTCTCCTGCTTCCCATCCAGACTTTGGTGGAAGATTCGTCTTCACAGCAAAAAAATGCAAAGCCTGGGACAGCAACAGCAATGAGATTCATGTATGGATTGGGGCTGCTGGCAGGGCCCAGTTCCTGCTCAGCTCCGGGTCGCGGCAGCCGGTACCCCATCCTGGCAGGAGCCTGACCGCCGTGCTGTGCCGGTGGGGAGCAGGGAACTCCCTCCCCCTGCCTGCCTTGCCCAGTGAGTGCTCATAAAGCCGCAGGTGTGGGATGTTTGTTATTTAGTCTACAGCCTGGTATGTGATAGTTTCTTTTCTGCTCGGAGTGGTTTCAGATAATTAGTACATTACGATTCCCCCACCTTGAGTGGGGGAGAGAGGAGGGGGCAGCCCACCCTCAGACTACTTGTAATTTCACATCCTGTGTTTTATGGACCCGAACTGTTCGGGGCGGGGAGTTGGATGGAGGGGATCAGAGAGCAAACAGCGAGTCCTTCCCCCGCCTTCGCCACCAAGTAAACCCTGGGGTTGTTAGCGTGGCCAAATGTTATTTTGCAGAGTTGCAACCAACTTAATTCAGATATGTTTGCTTGCGCTTTTTTCCTCTTTTTTTTTTTTTTTTTTTTCTTTTAAGGCTTGAATGCCTTAAAAAGGGAAGAATGAAAAACAAGATGCTCTTTCTCCCGGCCTGTCCATGCTCCCCTCTCTCCCTTTTTATTACACGCTTATCGCTTCTTTCCCTCCTGCTTTTGAAATTGATTTCCTTTCCTTTCTCCCCTATTCAGGGCCTAAACGCTGAATGTTCGATATTTCATTTGAGGCCGCTAATCGCATTACCACCCTTGACGTTTTACAGATATCATATTATGGGCGCAAATTTGGCAAATTATTAGCGTTGTAATGTATAGCTTGTCAAAGGTATTTAAGACACTAAGAGCCCTGGGCTTATCGGGGTTAGCAGAGAGCTCTCGTTGAGCTTTTGAAATGCGGAGAGCCGGTTATAAAACACACTGTGACTCTCTTTTCAGCTTGTAAAAAAAGAGAGCGCGAGAGAGAGAGAAAGGAGGGGGAAAAATATCATCCGTCTATCAGGGGCTTCCAGGGCTGATAACAAGCAAAATTCTTCTCTGTGGGTTTCACTGGAAATGTGAGAAGCTTTTAAAACATTTCACAAGCTGTCTGGGAAAGAGGAAAAATAATCTTTATTGAAAGGATGTAGCAATCTTTTTACTGAGGTCTATTTATCTCCCGGGAACATGCTGTAAGTAGGAGTTCCCCTCCCCGGTCGCCGGAGGGGTTTGAGGAGGGAGAGCGGGGTCCTCCCCTGCTCCTGCGCTGTCCCGCGCGGTGACTCCTCCCGGCCCAGCCCGGGACGCTGGTGGCTGGGGACTGGTCCCAGTATCCCTCCTTCTCCCTCCCCCCCGCCCGGCCGGGCCGCTC
>Ga0181612_129912_pt1 | contig 10884 bp, 6 predicted proteins | sample HoacroProtozoa21_FD_119630 | JGI IMG/M metagenome (GOLD analysis project Ga0181612, IMG submission 119630) | Hoatzin crop microbial communities from Cojedes, Venezuel. Combined Assembly of Gp0051906, Gp0051904, Gp0051908 | reverse complement strand
CTGCCGCTAGGGGCAGTTAGCCGAGGCCGTGGCGAGAGCCGTGGCGAAGTCGAGGTAGCTACCTTCCTGGCCTCCCCCCTCATCCTCCCAGCCAGTCATGCCATCGTAGAAAGCTATCAGATTGGTCAAGCATGATTTCCCCGTGGTGAATCCATGCTGACTACTCCTGACAATCTTCTTTTCCTCCACTTGCTAGATCATGACCTCCAGAATGAGCTGTTCTATCACCTCTTCAGGGATGGAGGTGAGGCTGAGCAGCCTGTAGTTTCCTGGGTCCTGCTCTTCTAAGGAGCCCTCCCCAGGCAGTCTGTGAGCGTTTCATGAAAAGGCCATTAGTTACAAAAAGAGGAGGAGAGCATGGCAGTTTATCAGTCAGCCCTAAGTCTTCTCCTTCCCAAGCACTCCAACTGTTATTGATTAGAAGGTGAGTAGCAGTGTCTCCCGCTTTCACAGTCATTTCAGCATGGAAGGAAAGAACAAGGCTGCTCAGTTCTTTTGAAAAGAATATCTGAATTTGTTCTTCAGAAAATAGTTTTAGGCTGTCAATGGGAAATGACAGAAGGGCCTTTCTGCTACCCGTAATCAGATGCAATAAACCCAAGAAAAGAGCAGCATTTTGAGGTTTTTCTTCATGCTTCTCATTTTTGTTGCTAACTAAAGAGAGTTTTTGGTTCTTTTTGGATGCTACTATGAAGGAGCTAACTCTCCTGAATGCCTTTTATCGGGAATTTAGGATCCTTCCTAAGGTTCTGGGCTTCGCTCTCAGGATCAGCTCTATAAAATGTAGTAAGTTTTAGGTACCAGCTGCTTTAATACAATTTGCCCTAGGTGACTAATGTAAAACAGAACACTGAATAAGTAGCAGAACAATTAAAAGATCCTAAATTTCCTGAACATAGCTGTGCTTCTCACCGCAACAGTGCGTGAAATTTATGAAAGAGTCTCATAATTTTCTGTAGTAGTTATAACCAAATTAGCAGCCGGTGACAAAATTAAATGAAAAGATCCAGACCTTGTCAGCTCGTTGTTCTTACAAAAGGAAATTCATATGGTAATACGCAGCCTAACTCCTCTGTGGATAGAAACTGCATATACAAGGATTCATGTTAACATCTAGAACAGGAGGAAGGCCTTTTTAGACATTATAAATATCAGCACTCATCACTATATGCAAGTAGATAATTAGGGTAATTATTCCCAATTAGCAGCTGCAAGCCCTGCAGATGGGAATTTCAGGGGCTGGTAAGTATTGTAAGAAAGCATTTCGGCAAGCTGCGAAGCCCTTTCCATGTTTTGGAAAATATTAATTTAATGACCCTCACACATGCTGTTAAATATTTTTGTTAATATGTCAAAATAAAAAACTTTCCTACACTAGTATAACATCTCTGCTTTTTTTAAAGTTATGTTAGGCCTGTCTGAGACAGCCTGGAATTGGAAAGATTTTTCAAAGTATTTAATCTATCAGCTAAGTAAATGATGAACCAGGACAAACTGGGTCTCACATTTTGCTTCTAATCTCAGTCCATGAGGAAAAACAACGTCAAGGGCCCCTTCACTGGCTTTTGAAGACAGGAGCAGGACTCCAGCTGTTTTTGTAGGCTGTGCATGAAACCTTCTGAGAGAACACATTGTCGAACTTGCTTACCAGGCTCCAGAAACATTTTCCCTGTGTTCAATGTATTCTGCTCCTTTGAATGATTCGAGTAAAAAAATAGACATATTTTAATTGTGAATAATGTTTTTTCAAACATAAAGGCTTCTGTGGTAGTCAACGAGCTACCCTGATTAAAAAGGGATTCTTGGTGCATTTGTGTGTACCATGAGTACATCACAAGCACAAATGGAGCAGGGCGTCTGCAGTTTTTGGCTTGCATGTGAATTCATTTAACTTACGAATTCAGAAAGCAAAATAAAAATAATAAACAAAAATAGTAAGGCACATAACTGTAAGATTTGTCCTCATGAAGCTGCTTATCACAGTGAAGAAACTTATTTTTTTAGATACTTAATATAAAAAATCAGTCATTCGTATCTTTTAAATTAAGTTTTCAACTTCAATCAACAAATAAGCCTGTGTTTACTCACTTAAATCCAGTCCTTATCTGGTTATTTGAACATGGGATTTCAGACAAAAGAAGACTGAGAAACTAATCATTTTTTGCATTTGAGTAAGTAAAAGGTTATTGATCAATGTATTTTTAAACTCTATTTATCTTCAAAATAAAATGAAGGAAAGAAATTTCAAGCCCAAATAATTATTCAGTGAAAAAGTTATGAGTTTTCTGAAAGTAGAATATTAAGACTGAACATAATAATTCAGCCTTGATACAGAAAATTGAAAAGTATAGCTTGCAGTGGGCTCATGTAGATGCCACTAAATGCTTTTTCAGCATTTGGATTTTGTCTTCAGCTATGCTGACATACAAGTAATAAAGAACATTTAAAAGCAAGAGTATGTTTGTATGATATCAACTGATTTTTCTTAATATTGCTCTCTAACTCAGATTTTTGCAGTCAATAGTATCACCAGCTCTAGATAAAAAATAGAGCTGAAGAAAATATATTTATTTTGAATATTTTAGGAGTCTGGCTGTTACAATTATCACTACATGTAAATACCTTTTAGGTCTCCCAGAATCTCAAAATCCTTCCTCCAACATTAATCTCATACAGACTAGGTCTTAGAAAAGAAATGAGGATGATGTATCACATTTACAGGCTTCAAGTTTGGGAATATTTTTCATACTCCCTTTCCAATCACCTTCCAAAGGTGAATAATGTGAAAAGTTTGTTTCTTTGCACGATCTAACCCATATTTCATTCAGATTCATGCTCTGTCATATTACTTTGTATAAGAATGTAACTCATAATTTTTCTCTCTGATATTTCTCTCTAACATTTTTCTGATCTGTGTGATCTGTTTCAGATCTTCTTATCTGACTTAATCTTCAGGCACTCTTTCTTCTCTCCCGAACTTGTTTCTTAAATTTAATATCTGTATCTTTACTTATTCACCCTCTTTTAAAACTTCATTTCCCCTTAAATCTCTGTTTGGGACTCAAAGCACCAGGTCTGTTCACCCACCGTGTGGCTTATTCATGTATCTTGAAAGGGCAGTAAAGATGACAGGCATATTGTATTAGTTATTTAAATCCCATCTCCAAGACTGCGGAAACCAGTGGGAGCGTTTGCTTCAGCTCCCCAGAGAAATCTGTCAGTAGAAAGTCTCAAGTATATCCGACTAGAAAGTCTTTATTAGACATCCTGCTTTGCAGAAACTCCTTAGTATGTGTCTAACTGGAAGTTTAGATTTAAGGTATATTGGTAAGTAATGCCACTGTACCGTTTAATATACACAAAATCATTATGTTGATAAAGGATTCGATGCTGCCAGTGCATCAGCCCTGGTCCACTGGTGTACTCTGTCACGTCCTCCATTTTAACCATGAGTCATTATAAAGGATTTCAGAGAGTTGCTGATATCCTTTAAGTTAAGTAAATGCTTAAGCGTGTTGCTGGATTAGGACCAGAGGACTCAGCGTCTTGGAAGACTAAACAAAAAGCAAAGAATCAGCAATACTGGCAGAGACAGGCTTGCTGAGTTTATCCATAAGTCTTAAAACAAGGTTGATTTCACTCTGGATCAGAAAATCTACTCCTGCTCGATTCTCTGCTGATTTGTGGTGCAGAGAGATCTCCATCCACCAGCTGGGGATTAGCTGACTAACGATTTTACTATTTGAAAAGTCACCTCAGCTGCATAAAAGCAGCCTCAACCAAATGTATTTATGATTAAATGGCTGCGTTCCTGGTATGTTACAGCCACTATGAACTATTTTGGACTTTCTCAATAAGAAAAAAGACAAATTAACACATTTGCTTTTTTTTCACAGAAGTTTGCCCTAAATCAGAATCATATCCATATATGCCAAAATCACAGCTTAGTTAAATACTTCATTCACCTTCCTGAAAAGCAGCCAAAGCCCCATATAAGGAGGGTTGGTAAAAGACTCTGAAGTGCTTGGCTTTCAACAACTTTTAGCTCTGAGACACCTGATCAACTTACTGTTTATCAGCTGAAGATCTGTGTGCAAACTTTTAAGATGTTAAGCTGAGCTACTTTCTGCACTTCAGAGCATGTCTACAAATAGATATTGCAGCTCAGCTCACAAACCATGACTTGATTGTTCCTTAGGTTCCAACATTTATAAACTGAAAATTTCTAATCTTGAAGTTGGAATTAAATTGCCAAATCATTTGGGGACCTTAGAAATTTCTTTTGTAAGTGATCTGTTTCCGAAGAATAAAAAATTCATGACTTGTCTTTGCAAAATGAAAAATTGAAGGAAGTATTTAAATATATGAAAACAATAATTCACGCTTTGCATGTGTGTTTTATTGTGTCCATAAGGTACCTCAGGATGAATGGGGAGGATACCCAGCTGGTGGGAAAGATGAAGAGATCCCCTGCAGAAGAATGAGAAGTGGGAGCTATATTAAGGCCATGGGAGATGAAGAAAGTGGAGACTCTGATACTAGCCCCAAGACATCACCAAAATTAACAGTTCGACCAGAGTCATTATTAAAATCCATTGGACAAAGACCACTGGGAGATCATCAAAAGTAAGTTTCACTATAGGGTGTTATACACCTTTCTGAAAGTTGCCATGACTTGGGTAATTTTTCTTTGTGTCATATTGGTAGTGGTCAGTATCCGTGAGAAAATGTGATGCTGTAGTTAAAAAGCTAACTTTTGTCTTTGTTTAAATTAGCTAGAGTTTCTTGTGATTACTGGATGAAAAACTGCCATCTTCCTCCATCCATGTAACAAACCTGCTACTTCAGAAAGAGTTTGTTAAGTTTCTTTAAAGGAAATATAACCATATTTTTACCAAATTTTAAAATTCTGAGTATTTCTTCTCTAGAATTTTTTTTTTTAGTATAGTTATTTGTCATTTTTTTGCTTTTTATGAAATAGAAAATACACTATTCTATACTAGGTATAATAAAAAATATGTAATTGTATCATATGCTTGGCATCTTATGCTTTTTTATTGGCACAATGCTTTATGTATCAGCTACACTGTATCATACTCATTTAAACACAATGTGGAGGGTTTTGTTTTATTGCATTTTTTTTAAAGCTATAGTAAATATGTAATTACTTATGTTTTCCAATAGATCTTTATTTTTCTCTCACTTTTATCCTTTCAATATATCATTTTAAAACTAAACTATAAGTATACTTTTGAAGACAGTTTCAAAGTGGTAGCCCGATTTTAAATCTGCAGCTTCTATTAATGTGACTGGATTTTTCTCATGGCTCAGAAAATTGATCTTTTTGCCTGGGAGAAATACATAAAGTGAAGAAATTAAGAGTGAAAACTTTGATCAAAGTTTGTTTATTGTTCTGTAGGTAATACCATATCTAGTACACCATAGTGACTCACGTTTTCATAAAACAAAATAAAAACCTACTGTTGGCAAAAATCCTTTTGGCTTAATTAACTTGAATTATTTAGCTTGCAGTCTGGAAGAAATCCATCAACTTTCACTGTTACTGAAGAGAACAGTTTGCTGCGATACTGTTTTGTATAGCTTACTCACGCATGTCTGGAGGCTCAATTCAGATGCGCAAACAACAGCATCTGTACCATGGCTGCTGCAAGATTTCGGAGATACCATGAAAGAAGACTGGCAGATCTCCGCTATCGATTGGCAACTGCAGTCCAGGCAGGATACCTTATGACACCTCAACGGGTGCCAGAGGCCTCAGTTTAGGCAACTGAGCCAAATTCTGAATGTGAATCTGAAGGATTTGCCAGAATATTAGTTCCAGTGATGAAAACGTGGCCTATAACGTAGGCATTGCTGGCAGACGTGTACCTGCCTGATTTCCAAAGATGGCAAGATGACCTCTTAATGACAGCAGTTGGAAGCAACATTTGAGTTCTTTATACCCTCAGTCTTTGTATCTGGGCTGAATTTGGTGTTTGAGGCATGCTGGGTACGTTGACTGGTTCAGTCTGAATTTGTGAAAGTCCCCAGGAAACAAAAAAGGTGGTTAATTTTCAGCTTGTGAGTACATGTCAGTGGGAGCAGAGGTCTTTCGGGATGAGGAGCCCATAATTTCCCAGCCATGGTAGAAACATATGTGGTGAATTCTTCGGTCCTGGATTTTCTTGTAAATGACTATGAAGGCTGCAAAAGGGCAATTGTCCTCATGGGATAAGATGTGCTAAGGGCAAGTGATCTAAAGTTTGTGGTTTGTTAAGAGTGATCCTGCTGAAGGCAATGGGGAAAGGGGAGACAGCTGACTTTCCCAGACTTCCACATGTTGACTGGCTGTCTTCCTGCTGGTAAATGAAACACTTCCAGCACACAGACCTGAGGGTAGAAGCCTGACCATGTACACTGAGAAGGCTTTGGAGTGGTCCGCAGCAGACTTGTCACCTGGGTCTATTAGCACTGTCCCAGCCACTGCCTGGCCACGTTCTGAGCATTGCCGTAGGCGAGGGATCATTCCCAGCAGGCAGTTTGGATGCAGCCATCCTGTTTTGGAGGCTGTGGCGTATCCGTTGACACAAATGAAAATCTTTTCACAGAGACAGTTCTAACTTTCCAAGTACTTGGACCAGATAAAATATATTCTATTCTGTTCTTTGTTTTCAGCTATGCTTGGGCCTCCCACAAGTGAATGTAGATAACAGCACAAATTTTCCAGTGAGTGGCAGATCTCAGTGCCTGCCCTAAACCCCTACAGCTTGTAAACAGATCCAGACAGCATCTAGATATACGTATTCAAACAAAGAATATGTTTCAAGACAAAAAGTCTTGCTGATCTGTCAAATCCTGAAGACAGGTGGTTATTAGTAGGTCAATACCAGATGTTGTGTCTCCTGTCAGTTTTCCATGTATTGCAAATACACCACTCAAAAGATAATTGATTAAAACACCAGTGCAGTGCTGATGCAGTATACTGGGGTTGACAGCTGTGCCTGTTCATGGTCCCAAAGGATTTAATGGTGTAGTTACCACTAACTGCAGTCGGAAAAGGAGGTAGCTTTTTGTAATACAGTGAAATATTAGGGGCTCTGTTGAGAATTTGTCGCAAACACTGCACTAGGAATAATTGAGCAGCCAAGCAGCTGCTGACAGATATCTTTTAAATCCTTGGTTTTCCCTTAAACTGCGGGGCAGCACCTTGAATCTGCCAGCCTAACACACACGGTTTTTTCCAGTGAACTTCAGGCAGAAACGTGACAGCTGTTCTGGTTCTTATATGTTTTCCTTGCAAAAAATTTCTTGTCTCACAGGAATACAAAGTGCTGATCCAAAACCTGGGTTTTCACCACAAGCCATCTCCTCCCAGTACGTCTCCGTCTCCCTGACACTGTGGTTACCTTTTATGTCTGGAGGACTGCTACAAAGGGTGTAGCAAGGGATGGTGGTTATGGAGCCTTCCTCCCTCCCCCGGCACAGCTCAGTAATCCCCGTTGCATGCTGAGTACCCTTTGTACCACTGATCACACTGCTGAGCCAGAAGCCAATGTTTTGAACAGCATTCCTGCATGTATAGCAGGGCTGAATAGCATTTCTGGCATGTATTATGACAAATTACATAATTCAAGATGGCAGCTGTATTAGCTGTCTTTTTAGCTTGTTTACCAGGATGGAGGGAACTAATGCACAGAAATAAAATAGGGCTTATCCTCTCTTAGTCCTCTACCTGGGTGACAGGATAGCTCAGAACTGGGGTCTGACAGAGCACCAGTAAACCTGTAATAAATACTGAATATTGATAGTTTTGGGGGTATAAAAACATACATTGGCTTCCAAATGTACGTAGATGGTCTTCATAAGAATAAGCCTAGTTTTCTATCACTATCCTGAATAGGATAAAATGAAAATTAGAAAAGCCTTCACTTAACCTTCAACAGACCTTTGACATGTGTTCATGTTTCTCCTCTGAGTTTTATCGGGCTTCCTTGCAAGGAGTTTTTTCTCATTTAAATTCTGTTTCTACTTTGACAAATATAAGCCCCTATATTGTTGGTTTGTGTTGCTCAAAGATCCAGCAAATCGATCATTAAAAATTCATAAACAATGAAAATGCATATTTGCATCTGAATAAATAATTTGATTTAACGACATACTAATAGGTAAATGTAACTGATTGAGCAGAAGCATCAAAATTTTTGAAACATTTCTTTTAAGTTACTCTTGGAAAGGAGTATATTTTACTCCAGGTGCGAATAAAAAAAAGTGCAGGGTCTGCCCTGCTGGTTTTTGCAGATGGCAGAAGCAGGGCATATACCCAGCCACTGCCATCTGATCACCACCTCTGTCGAACTCCTAGCACGGCCAGCGCGATCCCCAGCCCTCTGGCAGCCTGGGCCACCCGGCTCCCTGCTAGGTAGTGCCCGGGCATTTTTCAGGGACTAACCCAGTGGCCACCCTCTCTATAGGATGGGAAAGTTTAACCACATAGGTCAGTTGGCTGAAGGGTCGGTAATGGACCTAGCTTATTTCTAAGTATAGTTATAGCCTAAGTGACTCTAATTTTCCTGGATTTTTCAAAAATTAAATGCACCTAAATATCGAAATTACTCACTGAAGATAAATCCATTCCAATTCTTTCTTTGTGAATGCTGTTTCAAAAGACTGAGTAGTATGTTGCACTACTTAGTCCTATAACATCAAGTCGAAGGCCAGTGCAATTTGTTATTAGCATGAAATTGCATTTGAGTGAAATATAATGCAATAATGCTTGCTGTGGTGGAGACAGGACACAGACTTGAATCTGTTTCCTCTCCCACTTTTTGCTTTCTTGGAGCAATGCCAGCAATCCCATTTATTGTGGAAATTATCTTGACTCCCAGCAGTCCCTGGAGAAAAAAATAGTAAACTTTTTAAAATTATGTTTTAATTTTGCATTATGATTAGATATACAGAATCTTTCATATGTCGGTTTTAGTACCCTATGGTCATCCAGAGGTGAAATGCAAGCCCTCTCAATTCAGGCCATTGTTTTCTGCCATGCTGTGATGCCACTGGGGATGGAGTTAAACTGTGTTGGAAGGTAGTTTGCAGAAGGCAGCTTGTGGAAGGTAGGTAACGTGCTGCTAGGTATTTTTGTTTACGATAAAGATCAAAACAGCTGCATAGTTTATGGAACTGGTAGCTGAAACAAAGGGAATGTCTGTCCTAAATAAGGTTTTCGCAATGCTTGAAGAGAGACTGCCCCACACGATTTGTAAGGGTACCCTTCCAACACAGTAAATGTCACTTCTCTGTATTTGTGACAAAAACAAGCAAAGCTGAGAGACGGAAGCATCAGAGACACTGGGACCCAGAAAGCAAAGCTGAAGAGAAAACAAGATTTTGGGTCTATGTGATGGAAAAACAATTCTATTACTGAAGATAATATTCCAGTTATTTGATGCTTCTCATTTTCAGGAGAAGAGTAGTTAATATACTGATTATGTAAATGAACAGGATAGCACTGTAGAAATAGCAAGTGCCATCTTCAGTGCCTCTTTTTTGAAGTGTTGCGAAAGACTCTGAGAACTGTCTAACTGTTTAGTCAGAAGGGATAACGATAGCCTTAACTAACGGTTAACACACTCTATTTGAAGATCATACTGGTATCACTCATGCAAATGAACAGTCGTGCTGTGCTGGTTTTCTGTTATGCTCTGAAGTGGCTCATGGGAAACTAGATGCCTCAAACATGAAGGTGAAACAGGTTAAGCTACAATAAAATAAAGTCAGTGACAGCAACGTGTACTTTAGTTTTGTGAACCTCTAACGGCAGACTTTACTGTGCCAGCTGGTAGTCCAGACACCTTAAGTTGATGGGTGAGCAGACAGAAAGGCATGCAAGCAGATACGTAGTACAAAAATGTAGTGTCTCAATGGGGAAGGAGATCTGCCATAGCACAAATTATTTAGTGGACTACCACAGTACAGTTCCAGCTGTACTTTGTTTTGTCTTGGCTATATTCTCCATGTAACCCTCTGGCAGGTTTTGGCTGCTGTATGGAAGTAAGTGTCTCAAACTCTGAGTCATGGTCACAGAGAAGGCAGCTGTGCCTCCCTCAGATGTGTAATACCTTTGCATTGGATGTTATTAAAGCCCAGAGCACACTTGAAGAGCACAATGCACGTCCATATTTCAGCCACTCTTCTTCACAGCCTGATATCTCAATGCAAAAAAACACTTTATTCAGTATTTTAAGCTAATATGCCCAAGATATGAAATGGTTGACATGTTTTCTGGGCTTATGGTAAAACGGATCAAAGCAGTGATCTGAAATAATAATGACCTTTCCCTGCTCTTCCCCTTTTCAGAGTGAGAGATCACACCTCTCCATGGCCATACTAACATATGCTGACTTAAGGAAAACATGGACTATGACCCAAGGCAGGTCCACATGTTCCGTTCTGCAGACTCTATTATGGCAACAAAAACATTGCCAAAGCACACATCAAGGGGGTTAAACTGCAACAAGAATATCTGGCAGCATCAACTGCCAGAGCCCTTGGCTCAGCAGGAATCATGGAGCAGCACAGGCTCCTCTAAGACATGAGGGGAATCTCCACTAAAAAAAAAAAAATTCTTACCATTTGTAACTGTTTGTGCTAACGGTAGCACACTTGCAACATGCGAAAGTGAGAAGTTTGGAAGCACTGCATGAGACCAAACCTCTGTCTTTTCATCAGTCTTTGCCCATGACTAGCTGCCCACGGTTTGGGTGGGTGTACTTTTCAGTGGATAAAGAACTGGCTGAACAGCCAAGCGCAGAGAGTGGTGGTGAATGGAGTTAAATCCAGCTGGCGGCCAGTCATGAGTGGTGTTCCCCAGGGCTCGGTTTTGGG
>Ga0181612_129072_pt1 | contig 10884 bp, 10 predicted proteins | sample HoacroProtozoa21_FD_119630 | JGI IMG/M metagenome (GOLD analysis project Ga0181612, IMG submission 119630) | Hoatzin crop microbial communities from Cojedes, Venezuel. Combined Assembly of Gp0051906, Gp0051904, Gp0051908 | reverse complement strand
TGATCTGGTTGAAGTTGTCCCTGCTCACTGCAGGGCGGTTGGGCTAGATGGCCTTTAAAGGTCCCTTCCAACCCAAAGCATTCTACGATTCTATGTTTGGAAGAGGGTTAGGAGGCGAAGGAGAATACCACATCCAGCTGACAATAACCATTTTGATTTTCTTATTTAAGAAATCCTAGTACCCATGGGTAAAGGCAGACACCACAGGTTACTACGGCTTTCCTCTGCCAACAGGGTAGCAAACACATTGAAGGAAAACCCTGGCGGGGTGGCAGGACAGGAAGGAAACCCATCCGGGCAAAAGCCCCAGTAACAGCACGCCACAGAGGTGGCCATGGCTGCTCCAGTCTAATGTTGCCATCAGTCAGGGAGGAGAGGCAACAACCAGCGCACCAGCCAAGGGAACGACTGGAAGCCAGCAACCTCGCAGGGCTACCTCGACACCGCTGCCTCCCCTTCCAGAGCTCCTTTCCCACCCCACCTCGCCTTGGAGAGCTCACTGGCAGCCCTGCCAGGGCCAGTGCAGGGGGACACCAAAGCTCGGCACGCATCTCTCGCTCCTGGCTCTTGAGCAGGAGATGGACCTCCAGACCCACCGTGCTGACACGCCTGTGTAAAGATCTGCGGTCCTGAAAATTCACTCTAGTCAGTCACGAAATTACCATCACTTTGTAACATGAACTTACAAATTCCAAACAGGTATTTTTGAAGCTGTAGAGACTATTTTATGAAATGGCTTGGTAAAAAGATTAACTTCTTAGTACTTATAACCGATTTTCTGATTTTGAAAGGGAAACTACAAAAACTTCGACGATGGAGACAGACAGGTTATCTGATCTTGTACCCTCCAGTGGAAGGTGGACTGTCTGAAAATTCTTACAGCATAAATTCAGCGCATCATACAGATATACAGACATCTCCAGCCAGAAAAACATATATGTACACATACACAGAGCTGGTTTTGTGATACAACACATGCTAAATGACAGAAAGCCAAATACTCATTTCCTCTCAATAAACACAATGAATGTCAAAATACAGCATTGCTTTAGTTGGTTGCTGTCAGCCATTAATTGTTTAAATCATACATATTAGTGCTTTTGTTAACTTGACTCCATCTTCCAGTATGGTCAAACACCAAGAAAACATCTGGTCTCTTCCCTGACTAAAAAGAAAGGGATGCAAATACCTTTCAACACTCTCACTGGTAGATCTGATTTGTACAAGCACACGTATCTAATAACAGACTACCCTACATTAGCTAGAAAGCCACACTTCTTCTGGAAACCTCCATGTACATGTGTCACCCATCAAAACCTCAGAGAGAGTTCTGGAAACTGTGAAACGAAGGTCTGATATTTATTTCAGAAACTGCATTAATTGTGTCTTGGTGCAATGTGGAAAAAAGAAATAAATTACATTTACAAACCCACAGGAGGATTCAATGCACCACTCGGCAGCTTACTGCTAACGTTTCCAACAATTATAGCTGCAGGGAAATGATGGATCTTTTTATTACAGGTTTTGGAGCTGTTTTACTTCCAGTGAGATTTATGAGATTAAACAGAAAAGACTGCTATTATCCACTCTCATCATTTGGGCAAACTTAAGAAAACCCTCCTTTATAAGGAATTTATAATAATACATCGTCTCAGCCTGATATAAACCTCGATTAATTAAGAGTCCAAACTCTGTTAATCCCAGATTCTGGTCAGTAATAAAACCAGAAAGAGGCAAAATCCAGATTTTCTATGATGTTCTTCGGAGGCAAACAGTCAGCTGGTCTTTTTCTCAAGTACCCAACCTCCTTTGCTATTAAAGGGAATTCAGAAACTGAATTGCTTGAGCACGTTTGAAAATCCTATTAATCATCCCTGTGCAGATGAAATTTCTTTTTACTTGATGAAATACCTTCTAAAATTTGGGTATAAGTGACTTTCCAAAGGTTAGAGAAGCAAAACAGAACTGAAAAAGGTATCAACACCGGTATCAGCATCACTCTAAGGTCCAGACTGAAGTTTCTCCTTTAAATAAAACAGTAAATTGCCGTTTTCATGCTGGTACAGTTTCAGCTAAAAGTCATTAAGAAGCACTTTTCCCACGTTCTTTTGTTGTTGTTGTGGCTGGGGGACTGCTATAAGTTATGCCTTCCCTCCGCCCCAAAAGAACTTATTTGCTGATAAAACTGCACCTACTAGGAAGGGATGTCAATAAGCTCTCTACACTGATGGCAGGTTTTTATTTCCCTCCTATAAGCTCTGCAAACACTGACTCATTAAACATACTCAAAGTATAATCTGACATCCTAAATCTCAAAAAGAAGAGAAATTATTTCCAATTTTAATTTAAGGACAATGAGATTTGAAAAATTTACATTTTTATATCTCAGCAAGAGTGAGGCTAAATTAATGTGTGGTATTGCTCCTATCATTTCAACTGCATAAGTCAGAAAATGGGCCAGACTTATTTCTAGGGTGGAAACCACAGAGAAGGCTGTAGACCTTGCTTCAATATCAAAACAGTTTTTCAAATTGAAATGCAAAAAAAAAACCAAAACACCAAACAACCACCCAAAACCAAACAGAAGCAGATCTCCATGATAGATTAAACTTAATTGGTTTCGCTCTAACTTGACATATCAAAAATGCCATCTTTCTCAGAAATCAGAACGATTTTGGTCAGAGGGACAGATGTAGAAAACTAATGAGAGGAGTCAGAATCACAAGGTTCTGTCAAAAAAAGAATTGTGTAAGAGAAATCACTGCAGCATATACTCCACTTCTTATTCCCATTTGTATTAAGAATGAAATCTGGAGCATCCTAAAATGTACAGAATTCGTAAGTGTAACTCAATACTTTTTCTTGGAGATCGTAAATTAGAAATAGACAATAACTTATTGTATAAGGCAACTGGACAACTGGACTTGAAGGTGTACAAAATTTTGAAATGTGATTATCTTGCAGAATTTGCTACGAAATCTAAAATCTACCTTCACATTTCAGAAACACTGAGTGTTTAGACACCCACAGGACGGAGCCTAGAGTGTTGGCTAAGAAATACCTGAGGGTGGTTCCGATTTTTTTTCCCCAATATATGTTTGGTCTAAAGTATAGTAACGACATGAAATTCCAGTGACTTGCAGCTCAGGAAGTTCAAGTGTTCTTCTTTAATCCAGAAGTTAAGTACACAGTGCAAGTCAGAAACTCTGCACTTCAGCCTTCTCAACCATTTCGCTTTCTGACTTGAAGGTATCACCCTCTCCAGGGACAAGATGCGATTCAATCTCCATGCAAGCAAGGTGCTAGCCCTCTCCTAAACAGAGTGTTAATCACGAGTCTCTCTGCTGCTTTGCCTTGTAATTTGAATTCCATGGGGGTGACGGAACCGAGTCCAAAGAACCTGTTCAAAGGAAGGACAATTCATGTTGCGCAAACACCACCAGTTCCCATTTTTAAGTTACTAAGGGCATAGAGTGCCATCAACATGTCTATGAAATTGTCACTGATGTTAGTAGGAGATCGGTGAACAAACAGAGGGAAACATATAACTCAAATAAAAAGAAATTTCCTAGTATTCATACAGCATGAGATACTATTTTAAGGAAGTAAATTGACAGACACTGTATGTTATCTACAAATCCATTTGTGGATATGAACCAGTACAAAAATCTGTCTGTCAGGATGTATATTCTCTCCTGCACCTAAGCTCTAACAAACTTTTTCACGGTATTAGTAATAAAATGCTTCCCATTGAAATCCAGGCATCTAACACTACTTTCCTACTCAGTAAAACTCTTAATAATAGCTATGCCATCTTAAAAGGCCTTTTGCCACTCAGTCTCACGTATAAAAATTATTTCAGCCCCTGTCAAAGGTTTCAGCCTCCAGTTCCTCTTAAGGTTTAAGAAGCTTTCTGCAGGGAAGATGATAAAATATACGTGAGAATTTAGTTCTCCTTCTAAAGCTAAGTCCTTGTTTTTAACAGGAATAGAGAGAGGAGATTATTAACTAGCTTCTACCAACACCAAAATACAGGTTCCTACTGAGCAACCAGGTTACCAAAAAGCTTGGTAGTACGTTAAGATGGTTGATTGAAATGATGTAAGCCGTCATGTTATATAGTCACGCAGCTGGCCTAATGTTTCTGTACCCCTAGTAATTCCATTGCCACAAATTTTTACACCATTCATCTCAAGGTCAACTCGAATTCTAGATTTAGACTGGTGATAAATCTTAATCAGTCTCAGGATGTACAGAAAAATATGTATTTATTTCGTATAATTGTCTTTGAGGTGTGTGGGGGGAGGGGGGAATACCAGAACCAAGTTCTGCTCTTAGATATGCTCTCAACCCTTCACAGTAACTTTGTTGGAGATTCAGAAACATAAAAGATTACTTTGGGCATCAAATTCTACTGGAGAGAATTTAGTGCTTTTATCTTTCTGTCCTTTACCTTTCTAGTGCAATTGTCTTCATTACAGCTAGCATCATCTCCCTGACATACACATGTCTACGATGAAACCTAGCCGCAGTCAGAACTGGATTCAATCAACAAAATGCTGCAATTCCTCGGTGACGGGCTTGGAGAGGGCTGTAGTGCGCTGTACCATAGATACTGAAAGCAGGTTCTTTTATTTGTAAAAGATTGTGCCAAATACATTCTCAGCTAAAAATATTATACCAGACAGCTTTCTCCCTCTTTTCTCTCTCTCCAGTACTAAACAACTCATGACAAGGAAACCACAGGTCAAATAGTATACATTCCACAATATTTCAAGATACAAACGTTAGTTTGAGGGAGAAGCAGCTCGGTAGATAAACCTACAGAGGAGGGAGAAATAAAATCTCATGTCTGCAGGAATGTAGCTTCAGCTGGAGATGCTCCTTAGCAATGCACAATTCATCCTGACTTACTTTCTTCCCCCCTTTATTTTTTTTTTTCAAATCTCACTCATTATTTGGTGTTCTCATACACTTTCTCCTAAACAATGAGCACTCATATACTGGAGGCTGCTGAACGCAGCATCAGTGCCTTCCCACAGAAAATAAAAAAAAAATCTCACAGATAAAACCCAGCACCGAGTATTTTTTTGTTGCACCATCACCATAACTTGTCTGTGGCATTTATTTGACACACATCATGTTTATACAGTATTACGAGAAGCACTGCAGCATATACGATCAGGAGGTTTTATCCATAACGTAGTTAATAGGCAGAGGTTTTGTGGGCAACCACAGTGTCATAGGTTATCTAAGAACATTTTTGTTTTGCTTATACTTCTATCATAAAAATTAATGACTTAAACGTCCTCAGTGGGAGTATCTAGGACATTCACATTTATCAGAATTGCTACTGACTTCTGCAGTTTGCAATTATTCTTACTGTGTTAAACCATTTATTTCCAAATATGTATCTCCAAAAATCAAATAAATCTAAAAATGAATTATAGTCAAGATAGAAATCTACCTCAGGGATATTTTTAGAAAAATCAATTTTAAAATGCATTTACTTTCACTTCTATGCCTCTAACAAAGGCAGGGGAAAAGAGGGAAGACAACAGAATCATTTTGATTTCAATATTATCTGCAAGTCAATTCCAAAGCCAAATAAGCTGAAATCCCTCAATACGCAGCTTCTATATGTGAATAGTAGTAAAGTATTATCACGTATGACTCAGAGGCTGTAGCTAATTGTACAAACGTACTTAGTAATCACTTAATATGCAACAGAACACAAGACCTTGAAAGCTTTGAAAACTAGCTGCTTTCCAGACCCATATGTTGTGCGCTATCAACATTTTGGTTCACGTGCCAGATGCAGAAATGCACTGCAGAAAGTAATTTCTATGCCAAACACAAAAAGCAAATACTTTGTAGCTTTGAAATGTAGAGAAAGCATATCACCATGAAAAGCTCCAGGAAGGAGGGAAACAAGCTGAGCCACATAACATTTTACGATACAAAATGAGATGCGGGCAACGTAATTTCACTTACGTGATTCAGTTACAAGCGATGCAAATGCAATCTCACTGATTACACTTCAAAACAAAAGAGGGAATTTCATTACTTCAACCAATGCATTAGACATGTAAAAATTATGAAACATCCTATCTGCAGCAGAATAAATAGAAACCATAATTTCACATTTAGATGGGAATAACCAAGGTGGGTGAAATTCATCCTAATGTGGTGGGTGCTGGTAAGGTATAAACCGAGTAACGCAACATTTAAGCTCACATAGCCAGTGGTACATCAGGTCTCATGCACATAGATGAATTCCACCAAAGTTGTCATTAATAAGCTAAAGACAGAGAAATCATAACTCAGATCCCTCAAATTATGAGTTAAAAAACCCCCAAACAACAAAACTAACAAAAAAAACCCCACCAACCCCACAGTTTTTTTAATGCAAAAGAATCTTTCTCATTGTTTTTATTTATCTTCTGGTTTCTTCAAGATTGAGAATATGAGGAGGCTACTCTGAAAGAAGACAGGCTGTGTGAATTAAAAGTGCCATAGCTTTTCCTATATGACTCCCCAAGGAGTCTATTTATTAAGCACAGCCCTGTTTTCTGATTTAGCTTAAGCACTTCTAGCGAATACAAGTGTCCACACCTTGAGGAATGTCAGAGTACCAGCTGCAGAACAGCCTGGTCTGTAGGAACTATCTGAATAAGTTTCCCTATATGGACACACACTTAGTCTTGGTTTTCATCTTCATAGTCCTCTAAGTACTTACAAGCAAAAGAAACTTAAAAGTTTTTATAGGTATTCCGACAATAAAAACTTAAGACAAGCGGCAGCTACTTGAAAATTTACTGTAAAACTCACAAACTGGCAAAACCAAAATGCATAAATATATGGAATGTCAGGGTGCATTTATTGTCAGTTATAATAACTCGGGTGAGTTGTTTTGGGTTTTTTTAAACTATCAAAATAATTTTTACTTTGACTAAGAATATGTGTAAAATTGCACCCACCTACCCATGCACAGTAATTTTGCTCAGCATGCAAGTGAAATGTCAGTTCTTTTCCTTGCCATTATGAAGCAGGAAAAGGTCTCTTCAAGCGACAGACTACGACAGAACTCCGCAACAGCTCTGCAAGGCTATGGTGAATTGCAAATTGAAAAAATACACATTTCTATGAGTTATCAGCAAAAAATCACTACTAAATGTTCTGTAAAAGATATTAACTAAAACTTCCCAGCATCTTTGACAGGCTTGTAACTGTTAGGGTATTTTCTAAGTAAGGAACAGGCTAATTCAGTAAGTTGCTCACGGAGACACAAAAAAACCCCACAACTCTTGAAACCTGGGAACAGCTGTCTTTCTTCCTTTACATCTGGATCCATTTGATTTTAGTTTTCTTTACATTTCTGCATTCTGGCGTTGCCACTGATATTTCCAGTTGGACAGCACGAAGGGCTTGTGCTCGTGCTTCCTGAAGTCAATAAAGCCAAAGTTCACAGTGACCGTAATGGTACAGGAATGTGAGCTAAGTGAAACTATTTTGTTCACATCAATACTTTAACAGTCCTCTGCATTAAAGAAAATGAGCAGCTAAGATTCTTAGTTCTTTGACTAAAATGACTAATTTCCTGCAACCTTTCTCTTCCCCCCTCCCTCCAAACTTTGTGGCAATCAAGAACAGACTTACAGACTGTTTCATAACGAATACCGCCCTTAAGGGCAAGACTGGCAAGATACTTCAGTCTGGCCCAGAAATCCCTTCTGCAACTGATTATTCCATCTAGTTCTACTCTACTGGTTTACTTTGGCCTATAAAATCCTCAGCTCCTTCATCTTCTGCAGACTGTGAAGACTTGAGACTACCTGTATCCCTAAAGCACAAAACTGGCTCTTTGCAGAATTAAGAGGCTCTGGTCAGTCTGCCTTCTGGAAAATCAACTGCTCTAAACTTTTCCTGAAGAATGGTTTTGTCTGAAAGCTGCTGCAGAAACCAAACGCTAAGACGCTGAGAGGCTTCCCAGTAGCAAGTACTTTTGCATAAGAAAGCATCTCTAGCACTTGCTTTTTTCAACTGGTGTTACCTATAGTAACAAGGATCACGTCTATTTCTCTCCTTGTCAAATAAAACGTTAACTTCTTTTTAAATAATGATCATCTTTAAGTGATGAAGATAACATCACGCAGTTCCAAAAAGCTATGCTGATCTCGCCCACACATATGACATTTTCTTGTCTGAAACATGACAGTCTCCCAAAGGCCATTTCTCACCGAAGTAAAACCTTGCTGTTACTGTGATTCAACGCTTGTACACCCTTAACAGTGTCACCAAGACAGCAGCAAATACAACTTAGTTTAACAAGCACAGATGCATATTTTTCCTAAGTCAGCTAATTAAAGGGGCTGACTATCACTTCCATACAGACAAAGGACATTCACTGTGTCACGACACCCCTCCTTAAAATCCACCCTCCCTCTGTGCACCCCCACCTCCCCCAACCACGATCCAGTAAGTCGCTCTGCCCTTGACCTTTGCTGAACAACCCTGCCCAGAGAACAGCCTGAATTACAGCCTTGCCATTGCACTACTCTGCGGTATGAGGCGACCTGCCAGGTGTACGTACCATCAGCCCGAGACCTCAGCAAGCAGGGGTGTGCCTAGCTGCAGAGAAGCCAGCTATCCGCCGGGAATCTAACCTCACAGGAATTTGACAAGGCCTCGGACTCGCGGCATGTGCCACTCACTTTTCAGTTCCCAGCCTGATGGCAAAAATGCAATTCCGATCCAAGCATGATGGGTGCTTGCTTGTATGTGGAGGGACAACTGCAGTATGGCAGAAAGGGAATGCAGCCCTGGGACATTAAGTATGGCCTGCCAGCCGTTCAACAAGATGTCAGAGCTGCGCACTGAGGATAATACAATGTACAGCCGCTTTCATATTTTGAAGTAAGCGCAGCGAAGTGCTGTTGGCTGTATAAACTCTGCTGTGATTTTTCACACCACTAAGCAAAACAGAGGAAACAGGTCTTCACGGTTAAGTTATTTCCTCCTGGATTTTCACCCGTGGTTCCCAGCCTGTGATCCTCTCTTTCCTGAGTGTCCCACCAAGCTCTGACTCATGGGGGATTACAACTTGTATCGGGAAGCCTATCAAGATAACTGCCTCTACCATCCATCGCATTCACAGATCTGGTAAAGGCCACTGCTCCCAGGCTAACAGTGTAAAATACACAAGCACAGACTTGGCTCTCTTTAAAAGTCAGAGTTCAGAAGGTGAGTCATGAGCTGTTTCACGGTACTTGTCAGCAAAAACAGAAAACAGGCCTTCTTTGTCTCCCACTACCCCAGAACCTATACTGGGAGCCTACAGGCAGGTGGCTGGTCACATCTTCCCAACCACTCCTCGTTTCCAGGCATGCTTTCAGCCAAACCTCTTCCCGATCCCATTCCCAGCGCAGCTGCATTAGTAACTGTCTTGAGCCAGTGCTACAAGTCAAGACCTCACATTCAGGCATCACAGCCTAGAAGGGAGTATTCACAGGACAGCCGCGCAGACCCACACCTAGTCCTAGCTGTTCTCCTGTGCCCAGCTTGCCACTTCTCGTGGCGTCACTGCTGACTTGGGCCAGCCCTGGGAGCTGTGTAGCCCCTCTGAGCCGACTCAGCTCACCAGGCGGGCAGGGGAGTACAAGCACAAGTGAAGCAACAGGAGAACAGGGGCATGGCAGGAACGACGGCAGCAGGCTGCTCCTTTCAGCAGAAGCTGTGTGTTGGATCAACACAGCAATTTTCCTAAATATTGAGTTTTTTTCTTCCTATTAAGATAAAAGTAAGAAACTCCTTGGTCTAATGAGAGTTTTCTCTATTTCCAGACACAGTTTGATCTTGCATCGACTTCTAGGTGACTCCTTTTGTTAGAGACAGTATTAGGCTTGGACAGGAAACAGACCTCCTAAGCAGACAAATTAAAAGCAAACAAACAAAACAAATGAAGAAAGAAAAAAAGACAAGCAATTAACTTTAATACACTGAGATAACAGCCCTGACTGGAGTTTCTTTATTGTGCTAAGGGGCTGTGTTTCACAACCTTCTTCACACCTTTCTTTCTCGGCATCTTAGTCCTAACCACTATCCATGGTTTTTTTGTTTCTCCATTTTTTTATATCTTCCTTGAACAAAATTGTATCTTTTCACTGTGTCTTGTATTTATTCGAACTTTAAAAGCAGCAAGTGACCATGCTGTATCTGAAAAACAGAGTTATGCTCTGCTCAGTTTTACAGACTTTGCTTTTTTCTTGTTTGTTTTCCTACAACCACCTCATTTTTTCCTGAGGGACACACTGACATGAATGCCACATTCACTGCCAAGTCTAGGAGAATAACGTCTCAATCACCCATTCCAACTAAGAACCAGACCTCTGAAGTCCAATGGCCAGCCGCTGTTTCATGCCCTTCCAGTCACCCTGCAGCATGGCGATCACTGCCACTTCTTATCTTATCGCCCTTTCAAACATTGTCTGCTGTGGTCAGAGAAGGAGCCAGACCTAAACAATGATGTGAAATGAAGACTTCCTCCCGACACAGTCTTGAACTTCTGATGAAACTGATCACTCCTCAGTGAGATAACAAACCAGGTCGGGGTTTTGCAGGCTTTAAAATCGAAGTCAAAAGAATGTCAAAAGGAAGCAGGCTTCCAGGGAATGGCAAAGCTATTACTGCATGTAAATACTCTCTCTGGGCAACAGGTCAACACCAACTATATGTATATGTACATACATACACACATGCAGAAACAAATATACACCGGGGGGGGGGGGGGGGTATTTTTTTTTTTTTTTTTATAAAAAAAAAAAAAAAAAAAGTAATATTTTTTTTTGTACTTATTGTGAGGTGAAAAAAATCATAAAAACGGTT
>Ga0181612_118766_pt1 | contig 10884 bp, 7 predicted proteins | sample HoacroProtozoa21_FD_119630 | JGI IMG/M metagenome (GOLD analysis project Ga0181612, IMG submission 119630) | Hoatzin crop microbial communities from Cojedes, Venezuel. Combined Assembly of Gp0051906, Gp0051904, Gp0051908 | reverse complement strand
TAGGAACCTGCTGGATTGCCTACAGCTTGCCGTGTTGCTTTTCCAGCAGATGTCGGGGTGGTTGAAGTCCCCCAGTAGGACGAGAGCCTGCGAGGATGCATAGACAGAGGCAACTTCGTTTCAGGTGTGTGATGTTTCCACTAGCAGTTGGGGACAAGGTAAACAACTATCACCTGAGTTCTCTTTAAGGAGTTCTGCTACCATCTTTTTTGATCTGATGCCTCTGGAAATAACTAGCAAGCCATCACAAATTATGTTTATAATATGTAAGTGCTGACAAATGCTGAAATATACAGTAAAACTCTTTAAAAAAAGAAAATACATAATGAATGAAGATCACCTACAACATGAATTATAGATTCTGTGCAAGTTAGCCTGATTCACGATTATGCAGTGCTTAAGGGTCTGCTGCTACATTTACATTTTTACCATGAGCCTTTTTCGGTTGTACCATCTTGAAATACAGATTAAAACTCCACAGCCAGATGATAAATTAATAAAAAAAAGCCCTGCTTCCCTGATCTCCATGTACTGAAAATGAATGCAGTGCAGTTTTTACCCCAGATGAATATCTAGCTCTGAATTTGAGTGAGACCCTAGGACTTTAGGAATGAAGCTTTAATTTAGACAAAAAGTAGACTACCTGGAACTTTGGTTCTGTAATTTATTTTTGCTGGGTGAGAGAAAAAATGCAATTATATTTTGATATAAAGTCAATATATTTCACAAATTCTTTGGATGCAATCTTTCATCTGGAAAAAAAATCACCAAATAGTGGATCGTTTAGTGGAAAACTCAAAGGACGACAGGAGACTAAAAGACAAAAATTAACCAATCTCTGCCCCCGAAGTGTATTGTACTGAAAGGTCCCCCAAGGGGATCCAAAGAAAATGACTGTCCATATCAGGGTCTGGAGGGTCTGCCTGCAAAAGCTGGTAAGAACAGCCATATTGCCTAGCACAGGAATAGGTTTTAAACTCTTTTGGAGAACCGAATAATGTGGCTGAATAGTGAAGCAGTGGTATGCGTTTTCTAACACCTAGTTTGTGCAGAGAAAGTCTGTCTTCTGATAAATGATTCAAAACCTGTTAACCTGTTTAAGTTTTAAGACGTGAACTGTTCACAGGAGCCACGTTTCTCAGCTGTTTGAACAGCTACACTCCAACTCTGATGCTCTGTAAAATGCCTGCACAAAACAGTAAATGGAGATAACTATGTCCAGTGAACCATTCTGAAGAGTAAATCTTTCACAGTTCTGGGGCAGTGTGTCAAAGAAATCTAGATGTTCCCTAAACATAGAAAAGCCAATTTACGTATAACAGAACCTCTGTGAAAATGCTTCCAACTTCTACAAGTCTTTCCAATGTAACTTTAAGCATGACATCTGCCCCATTCATGTCAAAAGGTTAATGAAATTTCTTCAGTAATTTTTCAAGGTTAAAGATTTTCTCGAAACAACTTCAGTGGAACTATTTAGATACTCAGTCTTTCTTGTAACCTGGAAGATTAAATAAGCTGTAACATTCTGTAATTTTAATTTATGGTGCATTTACTAGCATCTTCCCATTAGTTTAATTTTTAAGACAATCAAACATTAATATAGAAATCATGATCAGTAGTTTTATGTAATGTTTTACCCTCAGCTATTGACAAGGAAATAGCAGTACACTTGCAAGCAATTGCAGTGCTCCAGTATTTGAACCATAAAACAATTACAGTATTAGTAATTAGTGTTAAAGCACAATAATATGTCTAGTTAAGGCAATCCCTAAACCACCTTATTTATAATGTATATTATAGAAATTCAATTTAAAATTGCCAGATATAACTCATTGAGATTTCCCCTTTCAGTGAGTAGCTTTTTGGTTTTCATTTTGACATATTCAAAAGGTTATTAATTATGTGGTAACAGCTGCTATAATGCACTTATCTCACTCAGAAAAGATATGTCAGATTTTATCATCATGTTGGAAAACTGCTCAAAACTTGTGATTTGCTATTTTAATATTTTTAGATCTTGCAGGCATGTGCATACCTGATTAATCCCAGGTTATGTATTTACAACCACAGAATGATTCAGTTAAACATATGATCGAGTTTTTCCTGGCCCAAGACCTGCAATAACATGTTCTGAACTTTCTGCAATGTACTTTGGACAATGTCTTGCACTTGCTTAGGTAAGTATTTCAGGAACTGGTAAGTATTCCAAGTTTTACACATATTAAGAAGGTCAATATCTAAATAAAAATATAACATACTAATTTATAACTAACATATAAGGATACTAATTTATAACTTGTCTGTAAAAAAGAGAGAATTGATAGGATATGAGGAAAGACATCCTGGCTTGTTTTGAATTAACCTGTCAAAATTTCACCAGTGCTACACAGGTGTCCACAGAAGCTCTGTCTCTATGTAATGTACATTAATACCACTACTGTTGCAGAACCAGTTACACAAAACTTATGAACACCTATGCAACACAGAGGAATCATTATGTGGTTTTAAACTTCATGCTTATGCTGATTATTTTCAGAACAATGACTTATAACGATATGACTATAATGCAGTTCTACCAATCTAATATATAAATACCCTGTCTGTAACACCATCCCTCCCATGTGGCAGATGTGGGAAATGATGTGATGTGTGAGATGGGGATTCCAGCCATAGTAAGGGTCATTTCAAGATTAAGGAATTTGAATACTGCCTTGCGGAAGCATTTGCCTCTTCTACATTATGTGGTGGAATATATGTTGTTTACACTGAGAGTGTCAAAACTGGGAATTAGCTGTGTGTCTCTGCTTATGGATATTTAACATATATATTTGTAGGAAAGCTGGCTAGTCGTCACTGCTTCTGGAATCAATGGGAACTGTGCTTTCAGTGTATCAACATATTCATTTTCTGGATATCCAGGTTGTGGTCATTCATAAATAAGTGGCAATTCTTGATTTCACAGTCAGTGAAAATAAATAATTAAGGCTTGTGATGTGCTCAGATACAACAGTGGGCATGATTTGAATAAGAAGGAGAAAAATAACTCCATAAGGAAACAATTGTGCTGCCAAAGAGTCTGAACACGTGCAGTAAATGAGTACAAGCTCCTCACTGATCTGGGCAAGCATGGGCCCTCCACCCAGCTGATTTGCCTGTCCTGGGACAGGGAAAAGGAGGTCAGTGGGCAGAGGCATCTGCCTCTCAGAAAAACTCTGTTCCTGCACTGAGCAGCAGAGAAATAAATAAAATCCTGAGCAGATGCTCCTGAACTGAGCACTGTCCATTCTGCTTGCTGAATCGAACCTACGCTACGGCCTCTGGGGTTTCATGTAAGTAGAGAAAGTGCTGAAACACAGATGCTCAGGCAGCTTTCACTCTGGAGTTCCTAACAAGACGATACGCGCCTTTTCCATCTTCAGCAAAGTCATTCCAAGTTCATCTCTTCAGTCCCACTCCCTGGCTTTTAAAAGCCAGAGCCCCAGATGCCATTATCTAGGATTGTACTCACACCAGCATGATTCAACAGAAGGGTTTGAGCCTTTGACTCTGCTAAGGAGACTGCAGTCATTTCAGCTAACGGAATAATGGATAGCAATCTTAGGTTGTCATTCGCAGTCTGAATCAGCACTAGAGGGGAGTGGACACTTCAGTAGCTTTTTTCACAGATATGAGTGACAGCAGAGAAATGATGATTCCCAGTTCATTTCCATGCACTTGGTTGAAGCGTGCTCTCTTAAAAGCTTCAATTCTCCCTGTCGATTTCCCATTCACCCCTCTCCTCTCCAAAGCTATCTCAAGGTTCTCATTTCATGCTCCTCTCCTCTCAGTCCTGATCTTTGCTCTCTAAAACCTAGTTCAAATCGTCTACATATTATGTCTGAACTGTGGTTTTTCAAAGTCCTGTAAGTAAATTCAACTTGGATAGAATTTCAGAACAAGCTTAAAATAAACACCGTACCAAATTTCATTTAGTTCATAGACAATAGTAACTTTTTTTTCTCCATAGGGGCCAAACTTGGTATTTTTCTTAGCCTTAAAATTATTTTTAGTGAAATATTTCCAAGCCACTTAAACCACCCAGAATCATTAAAATATCATTTAGAATTGTCAGTCCAAACAGCTAAATGACAGCGAAACTTGAGGCAAGTGAAAAAATGTTCTTACTACAAGAGTGATTAGCAGAGCTTCTTGAAATTGCCACTGATTTCTGTGTTAACAGCAAATGCAAAAAAGCATCAAGACAAAAATAAATACATATGTGAATGTATTTACCCGTGTAGAAAGTTCTGGACCTGTCTTCGTAAATAATTTTTTTAAAATCTTGTTGGACCAAATTTATTTCCATTATCCATGAAGGGCCAAATCCTATAATTTTTTTTTTTTTTTAGACAGTATACAGAAAAAAAATGATGTTGATCAGGCCAATGGCACTTGTGTCATTTTCATCAAAGGTTAGTAATCATAACATGCGATATACTCAAGAAGTTTTAAAAGTATATTCTAAGTTACTTCTATTAGTCATATAGCTATCAATCATAATATAAAGAAAGATGCTCTCCTTGCCTCCTTCCTAACCCTACCTATATTTTTGTTTGATTTTGATTAAACTTACCCAACTTTTTTTTTTTTTTTAAATTTTCACTTGTTACGAGTGCTTTCTAGGTTGTAAATTTTCTTGTGCAGGTATGTTCATGTTCTACTGTAAATCTGCATTTCAGTAATACAGGTTATAATTAGACAAATAATAATAGAAAGACAGATTGCAGAACCCTTACTCACAGTGCTGAGCTATTACTCATGTGAGCTGCTCCGTGAAATCAGTCACCAACTGCATGACTCGTGTGAAAAACTGAGCAGTTAGGACTGCAATCTGGTCCATTATCATTATGTGATGTTGCGCATTTGTGTAAATTGCTCTATTTCAGAGGTCTCTTCAGTGAAAATGTCTCTTTGAATACACTCTGCAGCAGTAATAGATCAGCTTCCAAACTGCAACACCCAGCAGGAGACAGTGCAGCAGCTAGTATGAGGGGATGTGTAGAGTATCTACTTAATTCTAATATTTTTCTAAGTTTAATCATTTAGGTCATCAACATCCAAATATTTAAGTATAAGCTTCAGTCTTTCCAAGGGATCTGCAAACGTGTGACAAATAGCAACATGACTGTTCCAGTCTTCCCAGATTATACATGGTATATCTTCAAGTTATATTGACATCCTTTTCCAAGCCGTGTTCCCACATTCCTAGGAGAGAAGCTGGCATGCTGGATGGAAACATGTAGGCTGGTTTAGGACACGAGTTGAACAACAATACCTTAGACTAGCCGTATAAATATTGTCACTTAGTCATATAGACAAATATGAACACTTTTCATCTCCTATCCTCTTTGAGCCTCTGCTGACTCTGGTACTTCTACATCCGTGGTGGCACCCCTTCCTGCCCTGCTCTAAGAGATCTACAGCCAGGCTGCCTGCTGTGGCCATCATCCTCACAGCCCTCTTTGCTCTGTTTTTTTCCTGGTCATAAATACTGTTCTTCAAATGTTGCTGATGGATCAATATTTTTACAAGTTTGAAAATGACAAGAACGTATTTAAAAGTAATTTATTTTCAAACAGGAAATAGCAGAGCTAATTAATCCATCAGGATGAATTAATCAATTGGCATTAAAAAGGATGATTTTCACATTAGAAACCAGTCATCTGTCAATTTATTTTATTTCATTTCATTTTATTTTATTTTATTTTTCATAATAGTTTCCTTGAAAATAAGTGTTTTGTCTTTCACAGGATTTTTTTGGAAAGAAGAGTTAGAGTATGGACGGATTTTTCAAGAGGAGATGAATCTGCCAGATGGCTTTTTGAGTAGTGATTCATCCTTGCCCACACAGCACAAAACAAGAGCATCTCATCATTCTGGACTTTCAATTTCTACTACAGCTAACAGGTTTCCAAATCTGCTTTACATTTTCTTATAACGGTGGTTATTCTCACAGAAATTGCACCATTGTGGAACCAATACAGTGCAAATGTCCAAGTGTGTCTGAGCGAGAAATAGTGAAAAACAGGGAGGAGGAATCAGTGTGTAAATGGTGAATTTTCTTTTGATTTTCAAGTACTGATTTTTTTATTTTTTGTTCTTGAAATCACTCACTAAAATGGGATTCTTTTTGGTTATGTTCTTTGGGATTTCCTCTGTTCGCCTTTCTTTTTCACTTACACTAGTGAGTACAGTCAGCTAAATGACTTCAGAGGTATTCTCCCTAAACCATCCCCTTTTTCCTCATTTTGATAGCTTTGAACTTTATCCAACTTTAATTTTTTTAAAATGTACAGCATACAGAATCAAATAAATTAAAGGTGTCCCTCAATCTACTTTAAGTCTAGCTGACGATTTGGAAAGCAAGAGTGCAGAAGAAAAAGCATGCTCTTTCAAATCCCCACTCTTAATATCAGATGTCTGAGAAAATTCAGGAGGAAGACTAAGGAAAATGGAAGGAAAAGTATCCCAAAGCTGAAAGGCACAAACTTGTAAATTTGAAGATTTAGGATTTCAAAATCAAAAAAATATTGAATCAGACCTCTAAGTACTTGATTCATGCTCACAGAACTTGCTCCAAACACATCTCACAGATAATTAAACTGATTTTACAGTAAGCTGATAGTGATTTGACAGTGGCCTGACATGAAAAAAAGGCAGTTGCTGTTACTCTTACCATGTGCCTTGTGTTGGCTTGGAGTCATCTTGCAGCTGGGAGGAGAATGTAATAATTTTGCTTCTGCAGGTGACAACTGACTTACTATGGCAATTTGTAGTTACACTGGCACAAGACAGTGATGAAATTTCTGGTGAGATTTGGAAAACAGATGTAAGACTCAGTGACACAGAGAATAAAAGTGCACTCTAGATGCGTCCTTACCCAACACAAAAGGGTATCAGGGAAAAGACTCCATTGATTCCCAAAGAACAGTCAGGACAAGACAGCTCCAATATGGAAACTCAGAAGATTGCCAAATGTCTGGGAACACATCTAGAAGAAAGATCAGAAGATAATTTTCTCATACATGAAAATTAAATATAGGACAACATCAACTACATTTTCAGAAGTAACATTGCCAGCAGTTTATAAAATGGCACCCTGTAAGACCAACAAATACAACTCAGCAGACTGTCACAAGGCAATCAAAGATCTGAACAAACATACACAGACACCTCTAACTTAGGCTGGTGACAATTTAAACATCTCACTCTTTGCTGGCTGTCAGACAACCCAGGGTTTGTTAAATGAATGTCTGTTGCCCAATTTAATTTCCCAAAGGAAATAACTTTACACAAATACGAACTGAATTGTCAGAAGTTATAATTCTCGACACGCAGAAAGGCCCACACAAACAAAGTAATGACCCCAGTCTGGCCAGCTTTTTTTTAGTTTTGCAGTAACACTGGTTATCTTTCAGTTAAAGAAAAACTCACTCTCCCAAGCTGCTTTACAAAAGGAGAATAATTTTAGAGAAATACATGTGTTGAATGCATTGTCCACATGACCATGTGAGCTGCAAGGGGACCTTGGTCAGGTTTTATAACCATGGTTCAGAGAGCACATCTAGTCCATGATCTCCATCTGCATTCTAATGTTGGTACAATATGTAGTTTAGGAAGCAAAATTAGATTATGCTCTGGAAATGGAGATGGAACCGTTTCCCACCAGAGGCCAGACTGGAAAACACCCAGTCTACATGGGGACTTAGGACTGAGTGGAAAAAAATGCCATTTTCTTTACTTCTCTTTTTTTCAAGTCACCCACTACTTTCTTTTGTTGAATAAGAGACAAAGGGAAAAAAACCTGTAGTAATTTATATTAAAAGCCATTTTTGAGAACAATGAGAATTTTAATTTAAATCCTTGTGACAAATTTTTCTAAGAGTGGCCTATATACTATATACAGAGTCTATATTCTATATATCAAATCTATTCTATATTGGTCTGTGCTTGGTGGCTTATTTGAAAATTAATTAAATTTAAAATGAACTGAGATGGCAAGAAATGTGTCAGGAGTTGGTTGGCTATCTTGGACAGAATAATTCAAACCCAGCACTCTGTTTTTCTGTGAAAGAATATTGTTCCAAAATAACCAAGAGGCAAACCACCACTATCAGGTAGGGAAACTTTACTGACTTTGCTCTACATGCATCTGTTTCCAGCATTGTCAAATCTACCATTCGCAAATGATAGCATCATTCTCAATAACATGAAAAAGCAGAACTTCAACTGACATTTTCCTCTGGCCATGCAATTTCTTTCTGCAAGCTTATGGAGGAACCTATTAGTTTCCAGGAAAAAAGAAAGCCCTCATTTTCCCAAGGACTGGGACAGTATCAATGTGACACATCTATAGAAGTGATCCAGTATCTTCTTACTGCGCATGGTTAGCTGTGCAACTCTTTCCACAGAGCACAATACTGGTACACTGCACTCAGCAGTGTCCGTATAAAGCTAAGACACTTTAGAGATTTCTAAAGCTCAGTTGCCAGTTCTTTCTGTTTCCATATTCCTTGTGGCCAACAACATTTAGTCAGAACATATATAGTTAAACTAATATGGTCTGTAGTCTGTATACATTATAAAAGACTTCTTTTATATTTAACTATTTTTTTTGTTGTATTTTTAAATGCCCTGGTCATTCCTTTGATTTTTTTCATATCAGAGATATGAGAATGAGCAGTGACTACACAACAAATCCTTTTGCCCTCAGAAAAATACAAAAAAAAATTCTATTGGCTAGTATAGTAAAGCTGGATAAATGAACAATGTAGTTAGGTTTATGAAAAACAGGAATTGAATATGTGACTGGAAACCTGTGTAGTGCTTTTTATCAGCCGGAACACATACCTGCAGGCTACGTAGCACGTGCACAGCAAGTACACTCTGAACAGGTAATTAACGATCTGCAGCACAGAGGCCTGCAATGCGGAAGAAAAGGAGGCAGAGGCTGTGAGTGCTCTGTTGCAGTGACTGGCAAAGAAACAAAGAGCAAAGATTTGGGGTGAAACCTGTCCTGCTTGAGCCTTCTCAAGCAGGCATACAGAAGGTAGTGAAAGGAGGACAAAAACCCAATCCCCTTTGCTTTTCAGCTCTACATAAAAGATGGCAATCACAACAGCAGAGAACACTTGCAGCTGATTCAGCTCATTCATCAGCCCTTGTTTGGGCTTAGGCCCAGCTCTCGTTGAAGTCAAGGGGAGTATTTCCTTTGCCTTCTGTGCTGAAATGGATTGAGTCTTTCAAAGTCCTCTGGAAAAGCAAAGAGCTCTCATTTAGCAAAAGCTGAAGACCCTCTTTCCTCAAGCAGCAGAAATGCTAAAGCAATTGTGTGTCAGGCATCTCAAGGTGGTCTGGCAGAGCTGCTATTACCTGCCCATAGCATGCTGTACCCGGAGAAGCCACAGAAAGATGGGAAGTGCTTATCCTTCCCAAACATACAGCACCATCTTTTACACTTCATATCAAATGAAGTGATTCTGTCTTGTCTATCTGCATGACAGCAGTGAGGCAGAACTCTCTGGTGGCTCCCGTGAGCAGAAACTGAGGGGGTACTTTTTTTTTAAACAGTAGTCTTTATTTAAGGCTATTATTTACAAAGCTCTGTTTCCCTGAATATATCCAAAAAGAAGCAGTTTCTCTTGCACTATATTCCTTTCACACATGACTCAAAATGTTATTTGTTTTTCCCTTTTCCCTTGGAGCATGCTAAAAGTTCCTTGTGATCACAGAATACTCACAAACCCGCTTTCACTGCTCAGTTCAGCTGCTCTCTGACTTTCGACAAGCACAAGCAATAGCTTCTCTGACCCATCTTACTTGCTACTGAAATGCATGAGGGGGATTCTACTTTCCCCAGCAACCTCAGTCCACGTAGCAACAATAGAAAAAGCAGTTAAGACTTCCATAGATCTGGAGATCTCTGATTTTTTTTTTCCCTGCAAAATTAATATCCTGTATGTGGAATTTCTTCTTCTCACTAACAAAAAACTTACTTTTTCTGAAACAAGGATTCTGGTTTTTTTCCTCTCTGTGCAGCAATACTAAAGCTCTCACAGGGCATTTGTGAACATAACTGTTCGTGTTCAAGCGCTTTCATGTTCACCAGTGTATCATCTAGCTATAACCAACATGCCAGCTGAGACTTGCAGAAAGTATCCTTTCCATTAACCTTTTAAACGTGACAGTCACATTGTGCAAATTGAAATCCATCACTTCAAATTGCTGCAGGATTATTTCTGACTGAGACAAAAGTCTCTTCTCTACTCTTTGGCTCCACTTCTGACAATGTGCCCTTTAAGATCCCCTTCTGGAAAACCAGCTATATTTATAACTACCTTGACCTTATTCCTGCCTCTCATTTTCTGTAGTTTTATATCAAATCTGGTGCTGCTATTTTCCTTAGCTCACACTTAGGTCATCTCTATTCTCATATAGGACTTCAGGAACTTTTCTCCATGGCCCTTCCCTCTCCACTCCCGCTAAGAAGGGAGATAGCTTTGAAGGGTGGGTTCTTCATGCTGTTAACTTTTGGTACACCAGCAGAGTGCAAGCGTCATCAGTTTTCTACTCCATCTCTAACATGAAGACATCCAGGAAAGAAAGGATGGTTTGTCTCAGATAACGTATGTCCTGGGTTCAGCCAGGACAGGGTTTATTTACACGAGAATCCAGGAAGGGGCACAGCCGGGCGGGCTGAGCCAACCTGGTCAAACAGAACAGGGTATTCCATACCATGTGCCATCATGCTGGGTTCCAGCGGGGCAGGGGAGCTGGGCAGCCGGAACTCAGTCACAGCTCAGTCGCGGCTTGGGAGCGCGCGGCGGCGACAGTCGGTGAGAATGG
>Ga0181612_112023_pt1 | contig 10884 bp, 3 predicted proteins | sample HoacroProtozoa21_FD_119630 | JGI IMG/M metagenome (GOLD analysis project Ga0181612, IMG submission 119630) | Hoatzin crop microbial communities from Cojedes, Venezuel. Combined Assembly of Gp0051906, Gp0051904, Gp0051908 | reverse complement strand
TACTCCAGGTGCAGCCTCTCCAGTGCCGAGTACAGGGGCATGAGCCCCTCCCTACTCCTGCTGGCCACACAATTCCTGATACAAGCCAGGATGCCGTTGGCCTTCTTGGCCACCTGGGCACACTGCTGGCTCATGTTCAGCTGGCTGTCGACCAACATTCCAAGGTCCTTTTCCACCGGACAACTCTCCAACTACTCCTCCCCAAGCCTGTAGCATTGCATGGGGTGGTTGTGACCAAAGTACAGGACCCGGCACTTGGCCTTGTTGAACCTCATCCAGTTGGCCTTGGCCCATTAATCCAGCTTATCCAGATCCCTTTGTAGAGCCTTCTTACCCTCAAGCAGATGGACGCTCCCGCCCAACTGAGTGTCATCTGAAACTTACTGAGGGAGCACTCAATCCTCTCATCCAGATTGTTGATAAAGATATTAAACAAGACTGGCCCCAAAACTGAGCCCTGGGGAACACCACTTGTGACTGGTCACCAACTTGATTTAACTCCATTCACCACCACTCTCTGGGCTCAGACATTTAGCCAATTTTTTATGCAGCAAAGAGCACACCCATCCAAACCAAGAGCACCTAGTGTCTCCAGGAGGATGCTGTGGGAAAAAGTGTCAAAGGCCTTACTAAAGTCTAGGTAGATAACATCCACAGCCTTTCCCTCATCCACTAGGCGGGTCGCCTGTTCATAGAAGGAGATCAGATTGGTCAAGCAGGATCTGCCTTTCATGAACCCACACTGCCTGGGCCTGATCCCCTGGTTGTCCTGCATATACCCAGTGAGCACACCCAGGATGATCTGCTCCATAATCTTCCCCAGTACTGAGGTCAGGCTGACAGGCCTGTAGTTCCCTGGATCCTCCTCCTGGCCCTTGCTGTAGATGGACATCACCCTGACAAGCCTCCAGTCACCTGGGACTTCCCCTGTTAACCAGGACTGCGTGTAGTATATGCTCGAGCTCTTGATTATTCATTGCAAATATACTGTTTGGCTGCAAAGCAGTCACGTCCTCGTCACCCTCCTGTTGTTGGGATTACATGAATAAACGAATGTTACCCTGACTTGCCTGCTAAGCCTTCAACAGATAGTCTCTGCAAATACTAGATTACCAGAACAGAGCCTTTTAAATGCAACAGGTACTGGTTGAACATCCTGTGCCTAAATGGCCTGAAAGAGCTTTTGGAGCATTTCCAGGACATCGTATATTCGCTCAGCAGAGACTGTTCAGAGCTGCTCTGTCCTGTGTTAGCACATAGTACACACAGCAAAACAACATAATTCCACAAGTGGCACAACATATATATGCTTTTTTCACCTCCTCTTAACAATAAATTCTGCAATAGTCACTGTGCACCTCACCATATCGCATGACTGTTAAATTCATGCCTTCTTTACTATACCCTGTAAATGTTTATCCAGACAAAACAACATGATGACTGACATTAGTGATACTGAGAGGAGGAAAGTGTTTGAGGACATAAGATTTATAACCCTGACAGACATGTTGCCACGAATCTTTCACAGCAGACTAAGACTGCACTGCTCTACTTGCCTGCTCCTCTTCTTTGCCCAAGATCAGCATGCTCAGGACCAGTATCAGAACGGAGCATTGCCTGGCACTTCTGAGGCTTCAGCTGAGAATCAAATGTGTGACAGGCTCTGATGAAACCAAAACCAGCTCATGGAGTTGGTGCTAAGATCCTGCACTGCGGAGGTGCAAGATGTGTGTCTGTTCTGCTGACTTTCACGCAGAGCAAAAATGTCCGATGGGGGCAGCAACATAAAGGTGTCTTTGGCGACCCTCACTGTATATTCACTCTTAGACACACGCCAGCCTAAAATGCAGTGAGTCTGAGTTGGTATACGTTAAAAGGGGCTGAGGTGTCTGAGGAAAGACTTTACAGAGGTCACATGGCTCCAGTGCAAACTATTCACCTCCCATAGACCTATTTCAATGTCTTTTCCCTTCTGCTGCTCGTATTTAACATCTAATTATCTAATGCTGGTTAGGATCATAATTTATTTATCTTTATTTTGCAACAAAGATATATACTTGAATCATAAGCAGAGTAAGATTTCACTTAACAGCTGTGGTTGAGCAACAATTTTCAAGTTAGGGAATTGTTATTCATTTTTTACCCAGTGAAATTGGTAAAATGGTCTGTGAAATGTACCCTTCGCTCTGCTCCAAAATAAGAAATATCTCAAAATAAATATCGAAGTCCAAGATCTGGAATGAATTATATGATTCATGCTAAATGGCCAATCTTGTTAGTTATCGGAAAAAAACCAGATTGTTATTTTCAGAAAAAAAATATCATAAATGCTACCCTGATGGCACGCAAAGTTCAGAAAGAACAGTATATACCACAGTAACCTACAAAAGATGCTTGCTGTAAGTCAGGATAGTTTTTCCTTGTAAAACTGGAGACGTGCAGCTGCTTACCTGTGAGAAACCAAGTTTTAGGCAATGTTCATTTCATAAAGCATGTCCAACTGACATTTGTGTGATACAATCACTTGCTCCGATCTCTGTGCAGTACCATCAGGCATCTGGGGAAGGTCAGAAAGGAAGTGTAATTTCTAGTGAGATCCCCACATTTCTTCCACCCTCCCTCTCTCCTCTGCTCTCTTCCACGAATTCGTTTTGAGCAGATCTGTTCTATACACCAAGTGCCCTGAATTAGTGCTGAAGAACAAATGGCACCCCTACAATTTCTGTATGAAAATGAAGCGTCTCTAAACGCTGCAGACTTGGGTGCAGACTTATGGCTGGCAAAAAACAGGGAAAATGCTTACCAAAGACAGGTGAGAGAAAGAAGAACAGATAAATACCTTCTCTAAGTGTCTAGCACTTCAGAGCTGAGACTTGCTTTCCTCTTCAAATAAGTTGCACCGAAGTATAAGGCAAGTTTGGTTTTTTTCCTAGAAAATTGCCCTAAAACCGTATTTTGACTTGTATCTGGGTGAATATGATAGCCGATCTTTTCTCCTTCCATCAAAGTTCTTGAAAGCTAGAACAGACACTCCAAACTTACGTTTTGAAAAACAGAAATGGTTGAGTCTTCCAGCTGAAACATTGAAAAAAGTTTACTCAGCTGTGAAATATCTATTAATGAAGCACTGATTGCTTTATCCTGGCAATTTTATTTATACTATCCTCACAAACCTGGGCAAATCTTTCATTCTGAGAGGAAATAAACAAGCTGAATTCATACCCTGATAGATTTCTGCCATTCCCCAGTGCTACAGAAAAATGAGAGCTTGTCTGCACAAGTCATGGAGTTATTCCAGCGCAATCACTTAACAACTCCAAGTAACCCAATCTGGAGCAATACTACACATGGACACAGTGAGACTGGAATGCGGGTGTCTTTCCCTGCATCAGCTTCACTGACTTTCATGACTGATTCCATCAGAAACAAAAAAGAAATCATCACATTGCCACATGACTTACTCCATTTTACCACACTCCCACTTTAAATTTCCAGCTTCTCTTATTCCAGATGCATTTATTCACATGTGCAGACAAGTCTCAGACTGCAAGGAATGGCTCCAGTTTCGCTCATGGAAGTGGTCCTTCCCAGGAATTCTTTCTGGGTGTTAATGTCACTGAAATCCAGAGGCCAAATTCTTGGCTCCACAGTTCCCCTTTCTGCAGCAGCCTGGCGTTGCAAAGAGGCCGTAAAGCTGATCCAAGAAGCCAGCTGAACCTTCTCTCTGGAGCAGAGAGAAACATCGTCAAGATCAGGCTATTTCCACTGGAAAAATAAGTCTCATTTTGTTAAAGAAATGAATGTGCAGTAATGAAATTTTACAATGCCCATAATAAGACCGTTATCAAGATTGCGACAAAACATGAAAAAGCTTCAGATTTCCAGTAGTTTCATGCTATGCCAGAAGAATTGTAGCCAGCTCTAATGCTGTTTTGTGATGATCAATTGGTGTCAGATACAGGTTTGTTTAAACATTATATTGTACAACCATAAATTTGGCTTTTTAGCTGGAATTTGAACTTAGACTTCATTGCTAATCCATGGTCAGTGATTGAACTGGTATTTCACAAGTTCATCTGTGGACTTTCATATTCTGAAAGTGTCCATTTTAAACCTGCAATCTGATATCACCATCCCATTACCAAGTATCCATATCACACCTGAATATAGCTGCTAAATAATAGTAACTCTGCCTGTTTTGCTTTTGTTTATCTTTAGAGCAGGAGGTTCTTTAGTACTTTATTAAAGCAGTCAGTGTGATTTACTGTCATTTCTCTTCATAGCTGGGAAGCTGTGACACAGAATAGCAAAACAGCAAGGGTAACCCAGCTTGTCAAAGCTGGAGGTGTCAATACCAGGTCTCAAAGCTGGAGACCTGAGTTTTAGTTCAGTGAGGTCACAGTTAGGTCACATTAGGCATGTACACATTTCAGGAGATAGTTCAAATTTACACTGATGTTTGTCCATCGAGATAACACCACTGTTACTGGCACCATTCTTGTTCACCTCCTCTGTTCTTTTGGTCAGCCCAAGCTGCCATTCCTGCTTGTTAGGACAGCCTCTCTGGTTATTTTTCTAAATGTCTGCTCAGTGTCCCTCTCTCCTTGGCTTCTTTCTCTCACAAATGTTAGTTGTGCTGAGATGATGGACAAGTAAAAACCCATTTACTCCCTCAGCCTGTCAATAGGAAAGGTGGATTGCCACTGCTGAGAACTGTGGTTCAGTCTCCAGGCCCAGCATGGACAGGTCACAGGTCTGATTGAGCCACCCAGGTGATGTATCCTCCACCTATCCAGAGATGCCATCTGAGGCACCTCGCCAAGTCATTGGGAAGCAGAACCTATGAAAAGCTTCGTGTTTTGCTGGACTTTCTCTGCATCGCGTGACAACTGGAGTCACGGCATTGTTCACATGTACCTTCTCTACCTCAGTTGGACAGTATTTGACAAGAGCATGCTCTGTAACTTAACGCTACTAAATAGTGGTTAAAACGCATGAACTTGCTCTCTGTCATCCTTCTCCTACCTAACTTCTGCCAGAGAGCTTTCTTGGGAAAATCATGTTCACAGCTAGGTTTAGAGAACAGACAGCTGGTGCAGGGCAAGAATGTATTGGCTTATAAACACATCTTTTCCAATGAAGCTTCATCTAAAATAGCTTCAATTTTCAGGCAGTTACTGAGCAATTTGAGGGGGTGACTGAGTAACGTGCTAGAAGGAATGAAATGGGAAACAGAGGGGCTGAGCACCAAGTGGAAATATTCTAAATGTTAAGAGACCAGCTCCAAATGTAGGCTTGGGTTACAGAAATAGAGTATTTGCTGCTAGGGATGCATTTCTAGCCCCGCTCCCGGGTCAGTACGTGTCACGACACTGAGTATGTATGTACATGGTGATCTGCAGTATAACTAATTCAGTTGCTGGCAAAACACATGGTACACCAGACGTGATCCAAAGTGCCTTGAAGTCAAGGGCCCTTTCCACTGACTTCAAAGGACTCTGGATCCACACTGCAGGGATGGCGAGCCAAGCTCTCCACTGGAACAAATGATGACAACTCCATGGAAGCCAATGTAACTCTTGTTTGCTTCTGCCAACAGTGAATTTGGCCTATAAACTTTGTTCTGCAGTGATCAGAGGCTGCATAATTCATTCAGTGGTTTGGAAGGTAATTAAATTTGCATGGCCATCAGCATATCGGCCATGTTATGTACCCAAATACCCTTTGACTATATCTAACGGTTCTTTCTGCAGTCATTTATTTACATGCTCCCTCTTTGTTGTTGTTGTTGTTGTTGTTGTAGTTGAAGCAGTCACGGTTAGCTCACTCTCCTTACCTAAAATGCTGCTTAATCCTTGAAGTCTTCCTTTTCGCACAGTGGCAATGTAATAAAATTGATTGTATGATTACAAGTCTGGTTTTCATTTACTAGAGTGTTGATAGAGGAGAAATGAAATCACATGACTTGTAAAAGAGCAGAGCGGAAATAACTCTGGACATTACTAGCTCTAGAAAATGTAGCAATAATTCCGAGCTGGCTCAATACTGGCCATTTTCAGTTCAGGCATTTGAATTCCAAGCAGACCTTCAAAGCCTTGCATTCTGTCTTCTCTTTACTAAAAGGTGTTGGTGATAAATCACTTGCTCAGTGATTCGTGTAAGAAAGTCATGTAGATTGTAATGGCAACATTTATGATTGCAAGACCACACAGACAAAAATAATAAATGGAAAATCATTATGGAGGTGGGCCTGGTATTTCTTCCCCTTTCTGTTGTTTTATTATAGTCCATAGGCTGATTGCTTGTTTTATTAGATTTGTTCATACTAGCAACCTGACAAATGTCCATCATCTGTCAATTGTGGGAAATTAAATGCTCCACAGATTTCCATCCATTTTTGACCAGCTGAATGAATAGCCTTAATCCAGATAACAGATGTGAAGTAGGGTACAGCTTTTTACGAACATGTAAAATATACATGAAAAAATATACATTACTTGTTGGCAAGGGAAGGCAGTGAATGCAGTCAGGGCCCCAAGAGCACTAACAAGCTTTATGTTAATATCAGTATCGACAGGAGGAATTTTGTGGTAGCACAGAAAAAAGACACTTATGGGGAAGTAAAAGTATATTCCACCATTCCATTCTTGTTTGTTCATTTTGTCCTTATAAGCACCACCAGTGACCAAGAGGGAGGAAGAACCCTATTGAAAATGCTTATTGCACCTGCCTGCTTCTTCAGTTTGGAGATTACTTCCCCTTCAGGCAGGCAGCAGCCCCATAAATAGTTAATCTGGCACTTGGAACATCTAAGGGATCTGTCGTGGAGGAAGGAACAGGTTAGTGATCGGTGGAAATCTCTGATAATGCCAATAAAAACGTAGGCCAATTACTTTTTGTAAACATGATCATCAGTAAGCTGGTAACAATTTAACAGCCATATAAGGAGCTATGCTAAAGTGATTTACTTTAATTAATACAGAGTCATTTATCAGAAAGAAATGATTCAGCCTGGTGACTTCTCATTCATGTCTTCATGCAGGGGAAGGTGCACACTTCAGCATGGCTTTGCATTGTTTCCTCTGCTTCCCATTGTTTGCACAGGAGTGAGGCCTTGATTGTGTCCGGGGTATTGTACTGCCTGGAACCGAGCTCACTGGAATGTCAGAATCATAAATGCTTATCTTTCAAAAGTGAAAATGTTTCCAGAATAGTAAGAGTCTTCACAATTGCATTTGCAGTAGTATCAGTCCATGCTGGAAAGGTTTTGCATCTGAGAGGTTCATAATTCAGAATAAAATCTGTCCCACATTTCACCTATGTGGTGAACTGTGCTGTCAACATTTCTGTCAACCATGAGGTAGGCACCTACACGGACATCCTACCATGAGGTAGGTTTTTTGTGATGGTCACATCTTCAGGAGTGCAAAGTATGGGAACACACGGGTGAAGATTTTTCGGACGTTGTACCTTATGTCAAACGTAATTTAAAGCATGCTACTGAAGGCACACTTCGTGTCCCTGAATATAGGTTGGAATAGGAGTAGCGACACAATCCTGCCTCCAGTGTTCTGCTGGCTGATGTCATGTGGGTGACTTAAACCCTACAAGCACATTTTGGCCTGAGTGACCTAGCTAGGTGCACTTGTGGGCTCTTGCTACTGGCCCCTCCATTTCACAACCCAGTGATGGCATTAAACAGTCATCTTGAGCCTTTGCCTCTTCAACCACAATCAGTTCTCCACTAGTGATATTATTTTGCTCCAAGGGCAAGTATTACATCACACTGCCTTTGACAACAGCAGTAATCAGTTTTTGGCTGCACGCAGCTCTCAGAAGCCTTTCTAACAGCAGTTTGATGAGACTAGTGAAGTCTCAGCTGCTTAAGGAAAGCCCCCCGAGCACAGAGAGGCGTTGGGAAATATTCTTTGTGCCTGTGATGCGTTGGTTGGAATTTCTAATCTGTAGCTTCCCCACAGCTGCAGGCATCCCTCCAAAATGGGTCTGTCTTGAGGTATTTATAACATGTCTGTCACCAGGGTAGCCAGGCACCACACGGAAACGTGGTACCCAGGTTTGCAGCTGATGCAGCTCATCATTATTTTGTCTCTCTCCCAGGTTCCCCACACTGGCATGCTTCCCATGGTATTCACTCCAAAACAACTTGTTACAAACGTCCGCTCCTCTGAAAGCTCCCTGATGGGAACGGCGGGCAAACCTGGCACCTGCTGCCCTGCAGTGTAGTATCCCCTCCACAGAGAAAAGGCTTTCAGACAGGGCTTTAATTTTTCCGTTTAAGAGTTTGGGCTGGCATGCAGCAGACTTTGGATGCTACAGCGATGATCCACATTTAGCTGAATGGTGTTTATACTAGCTCTTCAGGCTCTTTCTGAATTAACTTTCAGTGTCTATATCTACTGAGCTTGCCAGGTGAAGAATTTGCAAGGATCACAAGCCAAGGTAGAGCATTGCACTTGATTCTACAAGGCCATGAACTATTTTCCCCTCTAATCTTTCTGACCGATTCCGAAGGTACTTCAACCTGAACTAGCTATCTAATAGCCTGATCAGCCATTTCCTTTTCATTTTGTCTGCAGTTTTCCTCCCTCCCTTGTGACTGGCCCAATATTTACTTGTAGGAGCGTAATCTTATCTGAAAGATAAAATTTCTGCTCTTCAAAGTAAATATGCATCTTGGACTGATAGTAAATTATCTGTAAAGTAGCTGATAAAGGAAAATCAGTCCCAAGCAGTTCTGGTCTGATCCAGATCTGAAGCCAAGGTAAAGACCTGGGACTCCAGAAAGCAGCCAAGGAATTCGAACATTTGTGCTGTGTAACTGGAATATATGTCTGAAACCGTTGCTAGGCAAACTCATCCAGTGCTTCCCAAACCAACTCCACCACTGGGTTTCATACATGCTTGCACGTCTGAAGTTTGACAGTTTTGCAAAACCTGTTTGGGAAAAAACAGTCTAAGTAGCATTCAGGTTACCAATAGCTGAGAATTCACGGGGTAACAGGCTTTCCTGGGCAGTGAGGCAGGCCTGTGCCCATCAAACCAGTCACTCCGCCCACCCACCAGGGCTCAGCTACAGGTACTTGCTGAGCTTCAGTGGCTGGGTAAGCCTTTTGTGTAAGCCCTCTGAACAGGACAGAGCTTTTAGCCACTTTGAATAATTTGTTCCCCTTTGGCAGATGTTCACAGGGCAAATTCTCCTAGAGGTGGACAGTCCAAAGGACGGGAATCTCAGACAGAAATTGCTAATACTCCCTTTCTTATTTCTTCGTTAAGGTTTCAAACCTGGAGAAAACACGACTGCAGTGGGTTAGCAGAAGCCCCCCGGGTGTTCCCTGCTAGCTCTGCCTCTTGCACGTTTGCTGAACCCTGTAGTTACAGAAGGTTACAGACACAGAACCAGATTCTGCCATTGATTTCCCATGTTTTCCCTAGAGAGCAGCCTCATTGACTTCCAAAGTATTACCCACAAAGCAAAGAACTACTTCATCTGGCCTTCAATAGGCATGTTACGTGCTTGCTTTGCCCGTACGCTGCTCCACAGAGACTATGACAAACCATGGAAAATTCCAAAATCTGACTTTGGAATTTCTGCGTGTTTTGAATGAGGGAAAGGGCTGGGTCTGCATCCAGATTGAGTTTAAATTTGGTTTGTGGCTCAAAGCTGACCCAGGACTAGAGTTCATATTCATAGTTGCGGAGTGGAAAATTCATGGATTTGTCTGATGAGGATTCTTAGCAAAACAGCTGCTATCGTTGGATTTGGGGCACACAGGAAGCAGAGCAGTATCACTGTATCCCTTCAGCATCCACTAATTTCCACGGTATGACCAGAAGACCTTGCACTCCAGACCTAAAACCAGACTATGTGATCCTTATGATTTCCTCTTATGCTGAACAGTATCCACTGAAGCTGGTTTGCTTGTGAGGATCAAAGCCCCAGATATTTGAAACATATTGAGACTTCTAGCCTCCATGTGATGCCTAGACTATGCCTAGGACTTGACTTTGACCTAATCTAGCTGAGGGGGAGTGCACTTCCACCACCACGGCTTATGGAGGTGAGCATACTTGCTACACTGGCCAGGGCACTGGGATTGGGCTAAGGGACTTAGCTGGCAGATTTGTACAGTAAATATGCATTGCTGCTTACTCTTTGAACTTGATTCTGCAGTAGCAGGGCTTAATAGAGGATGATTATCATTAGAGTTTTTTATTCACTTCTGGGAGTCCTCCTTCCCCAACATCTTACAACACTACTTCCGACAACACTCTCAAAAAGAAGATGAGGTCTTCGGAACTACTGAGGGTGGCTTCTCTCTTAGCTTACAGAAGAAACACTTTTTGGCGGGAACAACACAACCTGTCCACAAACCAGCAGAGTCAGATGAAATATCCATCAGGTCCTCCTAGCTGATGTGCTCCAGCATCGCTAGGAACAAATCTGTTTGCTTTTTTATCAGTGCACAACACACTAGTTTTCCATTCATTCCATTGCTGATCCAAAAGGGAAAGGAGCCAAACCTTCCACTTTTCCACTGTTGTTAAAGCACAAGCATTTTATTTGGAGGCTCTGAGAACATAATTATTTGAAGTTTTAAATGAGACTCCTGTGCTGCCAAAGATACCTATTCAGAAACCACGAATCAGGCCACTAGAGATCTTGAGACTGGTATAAACATCATGAGACCTTAAAAAACAAGAAAAAAAGAATTCATGCTTTCTTTCCTCTTCCTTTCCTTTCCTCTTCCTTTCCTTTCCTTTCCTTTCCTTTCCTTTCCTTTCCTTTCCTTTCCTTTCCTTTCCTTTCCTTTCCTTTCCTTTCCTTTCCTTTCCTTTCCTTTCCTTTCCTTTCCTTTCCTTTCC
>Ga0181612_101885_pt1 | contig 10884 bp, 5 predicted proteins | sample HoacroProtozoa21_FD_119630 | JGI IMG/M metagenome (GOLD analysis project Ga0181612, IMG submission 119630) | Hoatzin crop microbial communities from Cojedes, Venezuel. Combined Assembly of Gp0051906, Gp0051904, Gp0051908 | reverse complement strand
TTGTTGCCGTTAGCAACGAGTTTGTCGTTGCTGTCGCCACCGAGATTGATATCCCATGAGTTATTGGCAGTGAACTTCCATCCGTTTGCTGTAACGCCAGCGCCAGTGATGACGAAGCAGTAATTCTGTGCATCCCATGTCATCTGCTGAGCATCGTCGGCAGCATTCCATCCGTTGAAGTCGCCCACGAGGTTCATGTTGGTGATTCGAACAGCGTTGAGAGAACCACTTGCCAAGTCGAGCGTTACATAGTAAACGCCTTCTCCAGCGGTAGCCTTGATGTTGTCGCCACCTTTCTCAAAGTCACCTGTAACACTGTTGAGGTTGTTGCTGTTGACCTGTTTGTCCCAATTGCCTGGTTCGTATTGGAACTTGAACTCCAGTCCCCATCCGTTAGGATCGGTAACATAGAGATAACCAGTGTAGATGCCGTCGTAGTTAGGCGATTCCAGACGCTGTTCGGCATTGCTCCAACCGTCGGTAGCACCGATGAAATACATGAACTGCTGGAAGTCGATTGGCTCGATGGTATATGTGTAGTCCATCATGTTGATGGTCATCTTATACATACCTGCTGTCTCTATCTTACCAGCGTTAGCGCCATCAGTGGTGAGGTTGCCCGACATGGATGTGTCACCGTCGGTAATAACTCCTACGACACCTGTCTCGCCGCTTGCCCAGAAGTCACCGTCATAGTTTGTCTGTGAGATGATCTTCCAATACTGATTGTCGGCAGTGGTGGTGAATACGATACTGAAATATGGGTCATCGTAAACATCGGCGTCACTATGAGTGAATGCCAGCGCACCATCCTTATTCCAACCAGCGAAGTCGCCGGTGAGCCAATAGCCGCTATCGATAAACGGAGCTGTCAGGGTAACCGATGCTGTGGTGGTACCAGTACTCTTCGTCGTTACATTTCCAAGAGAAGTGTATCCGTAAACCGTCACGTTCACATTGCGAGGAGTAGGATTCTTGCCATACATCGTCTCTATGGCTGTCTTCAACTCTTCAGCGTCCACATAACCGTTGCTGTCGGCATTAAGCGTTACGGTGGTCTCGTTATCAGCATTGGAGAGTACCACCGTATAGGTGGTGGTACTTTCCTCCGAACTCGTCAGGGTAGGAACAAACAGCTGCACACTGTCTGTCGTAACATTTGCATAGTCGATGGCTTCAGCACTGCCAATAGCCATGTCTACAGAAACCGTGGTACTGTCCTGAGGGTTACTCTGAGGTGCAGCCCAGTCGGTATAATCGTCAGAGCAGGCTGCCAAGAGCAACGCCATGCTCAATATTGAAAATATTTTCTTCATAGCTATCTGTTATTTAGAAATGAAATAATACTGGCCGGTGATATCGTTGAAGTAAACGGTGTAATTGCCTGCAGTAACAGGAATGTTGCTACCGTTGTTCACACCAGCGCCATACGGGAACTCTGTGGCACCCCAGTTGCTGCCCCAACCTTCGATAGTGAACTTAGCAGTGGTGTCGCCGCCGGAAGCGTCGAGCTCTGCCTTCCAGTTGTGGTTCTGGGCACTGCCCCATGTCTCCATAGCTGTCATCGCGTTGGATACTGCCCAACCGTCGAAGTCACCTGTCATATACATCGGTGAGAAGAGGGTAGGTGTAGAACCGAGAGCTTCGATAGTACAGGTCTTGTCGGCAGTGTTGACGGTGATAGTGTAGTAACCCTCGTTTGCAATGAGGATATTACCCGTGTCGTCGTCACCGTTACGATAGCTTGTACCCATGTCGGTGCCATCGCCGCAGATACCATAGTTCCAGTTTCCTGGAGTCTCGATAATCTTAAACTCTGCGTTTGCGGGGAAGTAGCCGGTGTAGGTGATTACGCCCGTTCCGTCCTTGCGATTATACTCGTTGCCATATACAGGATACATTGGCAGCATACCTGTTCCGATGGCATCCTCGCTGTTGCTCCAAGAGCCGTCGGCAATGCAACCGCCAGTGAGATACCATATAGCGGGATCGGCAGCCTTAAGCTCGTAGTAGTAAGGAAGGGTGTTGATAGATATCACGTTAGAGTACACCTTCTCACTCGATGAGAGCGAGGACGATCCTGGCACATAGCATGAGCAGCGAATATAGAGGGGAGTTGTGGTGAAGTCTGCATCCTCCTCAAAATTGCCAAGGATCTGCATCGCCGTAGCTACATCTTCTGCCTGCAGACTTCCGTTGCACAGGTTATAGTAATCTTCAAACATATAATAGTCGGCTCCGCTGTTGTCTTCAGCGTCAGCGTTATATGCTGTGGTAAACTCACCAGTGAGAGAAGCCTCCAACTGATATTCGCACTGCAGAGGCATGCCTCCGTAATCCGGCTGTGACCAAGTGAAGGTCAGGGAGTCGCTGTTGGCCAAGTCGGTTGTTATCGACGCATACGACGGTGTGTTCAGCACAAAAGTCGTAGGCGAACCCAGCGTGGGATTGCTGTCGCGGTCGCTTTCACATGCTGTAAACAGTCCTAGTCCGCAAAGCAACATTGTTGATAATAATATCTTTTTCATATCTCAAATCTTTTTTATTAGTAACCAGGGTTCTGAACCAGATTAGAATTGGCAGTGATATCACTAGCAGGGATAGCATACACATTACGGTAAGCAGCGATGCTGCGACCGGATGTGGCGCCGCCCTTAAACTGCCATACATACTTAGAGGAGTTGGAGCCTCCGAAATAGCCATAGCGCACCAGGTCGATACGGCGACGGCCTTCGAAGTAGAACTCGCGGCTCCACTCGTCGAGGATGTCATCAAGGGTGTAACCGCTCTTTGCGGCAGCGTTGGAACGAGCGCGCAGGGTATTGAGGTAAGCCGTTCCCTGTGATGTGGCGCTATTGCCGTTCTCACGTGCCGTTGCCTCCGCATAATTGAGGTAAGCCTCTGCCAGACGCATCAGGAAGAAGTCGGTGTCAGGATGCTGTGAGTCGGTCGTCGCACCGCCGTCGGTACGCACATTGAGGAATTTTGCCACAGAGAAACCATCTGTGAAATCGCCATATTCTTCGATAGTGAGAGTACGGTCGAGACCCCAGAAGATGGCCCTATCATCGTTTGCCGCCTTCGTCATCTCGTAAGAAGCTACGTTAGGAGCATCTCCGTTAGGGAAGAATTTTGCCAGCAACTCTGGCTGAGCGCGGTTTCCTGCCCATGCTGCGGTAGTACCATTGGTGATACTGGGATTGCTCTCTATAGGATGCATGTCGTCTTTGAATGTACTTGCCATGTAGAAGAGGGTTCCACCCCATGATGTCGTCTGGTTGCCCTGATACATAACGGGGAGGATTGCCTCGTAAGCGGCAGCCGTCTCACCATTGTCGGCCATGAAGAGGCTCTGGTAAGCACTGTAGCCGTTGATGGAAGAGCTGTTCAACTTATAACCCGAGTTGATCACCTTCTCCGCATATTCGGCAGCCTTTGCCCACTGTGCGGTGCCGGTGTAAACCTCTGCGTTGAGATACATACGGGAGAGGAGCAGCCAGCAGGCGGCTTTGTCGGCACGTCCGTAGCCCTCATCGGTCGATTTCTTCGGTGTTGCAGCGGAGAGAGAGCCTTCGATATCGAGGAGCTCCGACTCAATCCATGCGAAGAGGTTAGCACGTCCTATCTGCTTGGGGTTCTCGGAAGAAACGGCATCGGTGAAAGGAACGTCTCCGAAAGTGTCCATCAGATAATAGTAATACAGGGCGCGGAGGAAACGAACCTCTGCGGTGTAGGTAGCGTCATAGTCGCCAGCCACCTCAAGGAAGTGGTTACAGATGGTAACGCCCAGATAAAGACGGTAGTAGAATCCGTTGATCATAGGATGGTCGGCAGTCCATGTGGCATTGTTATACTCAGGAATACCTGGGTCTCCCCATGCGCATATAGCCTCATCGGTGGGGAGTTCATTCACGTTGAACATCTGACGGAGGAACGGTGTGGTACCACCATCACCAACCACAGCGTCAAGTCCATCACTGTCGCCGTCGGCTCCGCCGTCACCCTGCAGTGCCAAGATAGCATAGCATTTGTTGAAGAGGGCGTCAGCATCGACAGTGGTATTCTTATTGGGATCCAATGGGGTGACATCAAGGTCCCCAGTACAAGCTGTCAGAAACAGTACAGCAAATACAGTTATATAATTAAAAATCTTTTTCATAATCGTTTAGAAGTTTAAGTTAAGTCCAACGATATAGGAGATAGGACGTGGGTAGAGGCTATTGTCGATACCTCCGAAGACCTCAGGATCCATACCTTTATACTTGGTGATAGTGAAAACGTTGCTTACTGTAGCGTAAACACGTCCGCTAAGACCATGCCATGCTCCGCTCTTGAAGAGTTCAGCGAAACTATAACCGAGAGTGATGTTGTCGCACTTGAGGAACGATGCGTTCTGCACGAAACGATCAGAGAGCACATTGCTGTAAGTCTGCCAATTATAAGCGACCGACGATTTCAGACGGTTGCCCAGATAACCATTAGTGTAGAGACCTCCGACGCTAACGTTTGAAGAACCTGCCTCAAGGTCATTGAACACATAGTTGCCAATGCTTGCGCGGAGAGAGAATCCGAAGTCGAAGTTCTTGTATTCCATGCGCGAAGCCAGGCCCATAGTTACCGGAGCGACAGCGCATTTATAAGTATATCTATCGTTCTCATTGATCACACCGTCTCCGTTACGGTCAACATATACGCCCTCGAGAGGATTGCCATCGGCATCGTACACCTGCTGGTAAACGTAGTATGAATAAGCAGGCTTGTCCTCCATAAACACCTGGCACTGGTTTCCTGTACCAGAAGAGATACCACCTGTCATCACAAAGTTGGAACCCTCTTCACCAACAATCTTTGTAATTCTGTTCTTGTTGTATGTGAAGTTGTAGTCAAGAGTCCAATAGAAGTCTTTCGTACGAACAGCCTTCCAGCTGATGGCTGCCTCAACACCAGTATTGTAGAGAGAACCGATATTGGTGGTTACCTTCGGTGCGAAGTTGGTGCCCGCACTTGTGTAAGCGTAGTTGATAAGGTCGGTGGTCTTACGATAATACCAGTCGATGCTACCGGTAAGGCGCTGGTCGCATACGCCCCAGTCAAGACCGATGTTATATGTTGTCGTGGTCTCCCATTTCAAGTTGGAATCGTAAGCATCAGGACGATTCAGGACGCCCTCGCCCACGATAGGATAGTAACTGCCAATGCCATTGCTTACATCGTAAACAGCGAAATAGTTGTAATCGCCGATACCATCCTGCTGACCGGTCTTACCATAACCCAAACGGAGTTTGAGGTCGGAGAGCCAGTTCACATCTTTAAATAGGTACTCGTCTTTCATCTTCCAAGCAAAAGCGAAAGAGGGGAAGAGTGCCCAGTGGTCTTTGAAACGTGAGGAACCATCATCACGGAGGGTAGCCGTCAGATAATAGCGGTCCATAATACTCCAGTTGGCACGTCCGAAGAAACTTACCAGATAGTTCTCTGTCTCATAATCGTAGTAAGAACGGTTATACTCTGTTCCTGCCAACGACGCATCGTTGTTGGTGTCGGGATAGTATCCCCAATAGGAGTTATGCTGTATGCGCCAGAAACGCTGCCACTCATAACCTGCCATGATATCAAAGTGGTTCTTTGCCTTGTCGTTGAAATCATGGAAATACTGTGCGTAGGCACTCAGCGTGAGGTTGCGTTTCACAATCTTATCCCATCCATGGCTACCGTAGTAGATGGCCTCCGGTGAATAGGGAGAGATGTCTGTCCACTGCTTTCCTTCAGAGATATCGAGACCTCCTGTTACGTGGAATCTCAGATCCTCAAAGCCGTGTACCTTATAGTCGGCATCAATACTTCCGATGAACGAGCGGCTGATGGCACGGTCGTCCTTAAGGTCGAGCATGGCCACTGGGTTGCTGGTGGCATTGCCGTTCTTCGTGTAAGGCCATGTATCGTCGTTGAGCGACTCTCCTGATGTCTGCCACTCATAGTAACCTCCGAAGTTTGCATAACTGTTGTCATACACTGGTTTTGTAGGATCCATCCACTGTGCTGCGCCTACGGCACCTGTGTTGGCATACTGAGACTTTGCCCACATTCCCTTTCCGTTGAGGTTGAAGGTGAGGTGGTCATCAAGGAACGAAGGATTCAAGTTCAAACTTGCGGTATAACGTTTGAAGTCGGATGTCTTAATAATACCCTGCTGGTCGGTATAACCTAACGACACCCTATAAGGTAAGTTCTTAAAGGCTCCCGATACGGTCACGTTATGGTCGTGGCTGACAGCGGTACGGTAAATCTCATTCTGCCAATCGGTATTCTCCGTTCCTAACAGCGAGTAAGCCTCTGAGTCGGTACCAAACACGTTTGCGATGAGGTCACGGTATTCGTCACCAGTGAGCACGTCCATAGTCTTTTTCTTGTGGCTGATAGTCAAACTTCCAGCGTAAGAAACAGAAGGCTTCTGACCTTTACGTCCTTTCTTCGTGGTAATGATGATAACACCGTTAGAACCACGGCTACCGTAGATAGCTGTTGCAGAAGCATCCTTCAACACGTTGAATGATTCAATATCCTGAGGATTGATCATAGAAAGGGCATTGGAAAGACCTTTCACGCCATTGTTGTCCATTGGCAGACCGTCGATCACGATAAGAGGGTCGTTGCTGGCGTTCAGTGATGAACCGCCACGGATACGGATAGTGGCACCGCCACCAGGGGTACCGCCGCCGCTGGTTACGCTCACACCGGCAACCTTACCGGCAATCATGTCTTGCGGGTTGATCACCAGACCTTTGTTCTTGGAATCGGGTTTCAATGCTGTCACAGAACCGGTAAGGTCGCTTTTCTTAACAGCACCGTAACCGATGACCACTACCTCGTTAAGTGACTGTACGGCATCTTCCTGCAGCGTGACTGTCACGTTGGATGATGCCGACACCTGCTGTGTCGTATAGCCGATATACGACACCTCGAGGGTCTCACCCTTGTTCGCATTTAAAGTGAAATTACCATCGAAATCTGTCACTGCGCCTCCCGATTGTCCTAAAACACGGACAGTGGCACCAATGACGGGTTCGCCGGCAGCATCCTTAACATTTCCCTTCACCTGTATCTGTTGTGCAAATACGGTGGTGCAGAGGAACAGTCCCATCAAGAGGGATAGAATCCTAAAAGGAATTCTGAATTTTACCTGCTTCATCTTTTTTGGTTTTAGTTAATAAATATGTATTCATACTTCTCTCTTCAACGTTTTTAAACCACTTTTCAGTAGCTCGTCGTTATTTGGTTCATACCTGTTTATGGTCGGTTTTCGATGCAAATGTAGAAAAAGCGTATTAACGTTGTTCTTTTTTATGGTAAAAAAACAATAAATCTGATGAGCAAACGTTTGCATTATAAACAGACTTTTAACATCTACGGATTATGATGACAATGAAGGATATCGCACGCGAGTTGGGAATATCGGTGGCAACGGTGTCGAGGGCACTACAAGACAGTCCACGCATAAGTAAGGAATGCAGGGAGAGGGTGCAGGCCTTCGCCCGGCAGCATAACTTCTACCCCAATGCCATGGCGGCATCACTCCGACAGAGCGGACAGAAAGCGAGGAAGACCATCGGGGTGATCATGCCAGAGATAGTGCATTACTATTTCTCGTCGATACTGCAAGGTATTGAGGAAGAGGCAGTTGCCAACGGCTACGAGGTGGTGGTGGCGAGGAGCAAGGAGCGCTATGAGAACGAGGTGCGCATCTGCGAGAACTTCCTTAAGAATAATGTGTGCGGCATCATCGTCTCGCAGGCGAAAGACACCACCCACTACGAGCATTTCCAACGACTGCTCGACGCCGGCGTGCCACTGGTGTTCTACGACCGTATATGTACGGGAGTGCACGCCAGCAGGGTGGTGGTGGACGACTACCAGGGGGCGCTCACGGCAGTAAACCACCTTATCGACACTGGGTGCAAGAGAATCGCCTTCTATGGCTCGCCGATGCAGTTGGAGATCTCGAAAAACCGCTTCAACGGGTATAAAGACGCACTGCTGAAGGCGGGGATAGCCTTCGACGACAGTCTGTGCAAGACCTGCGACAACCGCGCCGACGCGGAGATGATAACACCTGTTCTGATGAACGACCACAACGATATCGACGCCTTCTTCTGCGTTAACGACGACACCGCCATCGGCGTGCTCTACAGTGTGAAACGACTGGGTTACCATGTGCCCGACGACATCGCTATCTGTGGGTTTACCAACGACTTCCGAGCGAAGTCGTGCGACCCCATGCTCACCACCGTAGAACAGCGAGGGGTGAACGTGGGCGAGGAGGCAGCGAATATCCTCATCGCACACGTGGAGGGGCGCATACCACAGGGGAAGGTGGAGAAGCGGATAGTGAGAACGCGACTCATCGTGAGGGGTACTACGAAATAGGTTTTACATAAACCCAAGTAAGTTTTATGTAAACGTTTGCACGCCTTTTTGACCGATTTTCAGGCAATTAGGACACTCACCTTTCCGATATTCTCGTATCTTTGCAGTATAAACTTTTAATACTGCTAACAATGAAAGAGCGTCCTAATTTAAGTTTTTGGAACCTCTGGAACCTCAGTTTCGGGTTCTTCGGCGTGCAGATAGCCTACGCCCTACAGAGCGCAAATATCTCCAGGATCTTCGCTACTCTCGGCGCCGATCCGCATAACCTCAGTTATTTCTGGGTCCTGCCCCCGCTGATGGGAATGATAGTACAGCCCATCGTGGGTACACTGAGCGACAAGACATGGTGTCGCTTCGGTCGACGCATACCCTACCTCTTCGTGGGAGCGGCAGTGGCGGTGGCTGTGATGTGCCTACTGCCCAATGCCGGGTCGCTGGGACTCTCCATCGGCGGCGCGATGATCTTCGGACTCATCGCCCTCATGCTCCTCGACACCAGCCTCAATATGGCGATGCAGCCGTTTAAGATGCTCGTGGGCGATACCGTCAACGAGAAGCAGAAGGGTCTGGCATACTCCATCCAGTCGTTCCTCTGCAACATGGGCAGCGTGGTGGGATTTGTATTCCCCTTCGTCTTCACGTTCCTTGGAATAAGCAATGTGGCTGAGAAAGGGGTGGTGCCCGACTCGGTGATCTACTCCTTCTATGTGGGTGCCGCCATCCTCATCCTCTGCGTGATCTACACGGTGATGAAAGTGAAGGAGATGCCGCCGAAAGAGTATGCCGAATACCACGGAGAGAAAACGAAGGAGGAGTCGGCCAACTGGCTCTCCTTATTAAAGAAAGCACCCTCCGCCTTCTGGACGGTGGGACTGGTGCAGTTCTTCAGCTGGGCAGCCTACCTGTATATATGGAACTACGGCGTCGGAGCGGTGGCAGAGGTGGTGTGGAACACTACCGACCCCTCCACAGCGGCATTCCAGGAGGCAGGCAACTGGTTTGGCATCCTCTTCGCCGTGCAGGCGGTAGGCAGCGTGGTATGGGCAGTGGTGCTGCCGATGTTCCCCTCGCGTAAGATGGCCTACTCCGTGAGTCTACTCATCGGAGGCATCGGCTACGTGATGACCGCCTTCACCCACAACCCCTACGCGATGTTCATACCCTTCATCTTCATCGGCGTCGCCTGGGCATCGTCGCTGGCAATGCCATTCACCTTCGTCACCAACGCGCTGGAGGGATACGGACACATGGGCGCCTATCTCGGACTGTTTAACTGCACCATCTGTCTGCCGCAGATCGTAGCGGCCCTCCTAGGCGGTACCATCCTCACCCTCGTGGGCGGCGCACAGAGTTCGATGATGATCGTGGGAGGCATTCTCCTCTTCCTCGGCGCCTGCACCGTATGGGCTATCAAAGAGAAATAAAGACTACAGGAACGACTAAAACTAATTACTATGAAGTATGAGATAAATTTCAATATCGACTACCGCACGGTCTTCGGCGAGGAGTTGATGCTTAATATCGGCAAAGAGCAGTATAAGATGCTCACCATCGACGGCGAGCGATGGTCGGTGCAGTTGATAAGAGAGGTGGAGACGGGGAGTAGCATCGACTATTTCTATACCGTCAACCGCAACGGCGAGCAGAGCCGACGGGAGTGGCTAGTGATGCCCCACCGACTGGAGGTTAACAACGGCGCCACAAGGGTGATAACCATCTACGACCACTGGATCGACATGCCCGACAACGGGTTCCTCTATTCGTCGGCAGTGACCGAATGTCTCGCCAAACGACCGAAGAAGAAGGTGGCGAAAGGCAAGACGGCGAAGACCATCCGACTGAAGGTGAGGGCGCCACAGCTCAGAAGCGAGGAGGTGCTGGCACTGACCGGCGACGACCTGCCCCTGGGCGAGTGGAAAGCCCTGGAGGCGGTGAGGATGACGGAGCATAACTACAACGAATGGATCGTGGACCTCGACCTCACGAAATTCACCAAACCCATAGTGGAGTATAAGTTCGTGGCCCTCGACAGCGAGGACGACGTGACGCCCTTCTGGGAGACAGGAGCCAACAGGATGATCACCCTGCCCACCCTCAACGAGGGAGAGATGGTGGTGTATGAACTGCCAGAGGCCCATTTCCAGATCTACCCCCTTCGCTGCGCCGGTACCCAGATCCCCGTCTTCTCACTGAGGAGCAAAGACAGCTTCGGCGTGGGAGACTTCGGCGACCTGAAGAAATTTATCGACTGGATGGCGGTTACCAAACAGCGACTGCTGCAGGTGCTCCCCATCAACGACACTACGGTGACACATACGTGGACCGACTCCTACCCCTACAGCTGCATCAGCGTCTTCGCCCTCCATCCGCAGTATGTCGACCTCAACGCACTGCCTAAAATCGCCGACGAGAAGAAGGCGGAGGAGATGGAGAAACTGCGACAGAAACTCAATGCGC
>Ga0181612_159196_pt1 | contig 10885 bp, 6 predicted proteins | sample HoacroProtozoa21_FD_119630 | JGI IMG/M metagenome (GOLD analysis project Ga0181612, IMG submission 119630) | Hoatzin crop microbial communities from Cojedes, Venezuel. Combined Assembly of Gp0051906, Gp0051904, Gp0051908 | reverse complement strand
TCCCCCTTAGCTACCTGCAGGAGGGCGAATCGCATGAGCTGTCCACGAGCTGTCGTTAGAGTGTGGGAATTTTCCTTTGGATGTGTGAGCCAAGACCAAGGATCAGGGGACCTTTACGGGGCTGTATTTAGGGCTAGATTTGCTGCTCGGCATAATGAAAAAGAGATTGCTGTACGAGACGAGGGAGGGCACTCGTCTGTGGTACAGACCGTGTGTGACAGCTGATTCAGCCCGAATCGGGCAGCCGAGCATGCAGAGCGCGATAGGCTTGTATATCTTGCTCTGATCGCTCTTACAAATATTCCTGGGTAAGTGCCGCTTGCTGACGGTGCAGACACCCTGCGGGGGGGAGGCAGCTGCAGAGCCGGTGCTGTGCGAAAGCCAATTATCAGGACGTGTGTTTCAGCAGGAGGGTCTTTCCGAAGCAAGCGAGCAAGGAGATTTGCAAACCAGAAAGGCTGCCTCATGCCCAGTTTTTGCTTTACTTTAAAACCACATCCGCCTCACTAGAGACCTGAGTTTCTTCCTTGTCTTCTCTTGTCCAAGGCAGGCTCTCCTGTGCCTCGACGTGCTAAGAAACACCTTAAAAATGTCACAGGGTAGAAGTTCCCCCTCCTCCCCGGGCAGTCCCTCATGGTTAGTGGTATGCCAGCCCGCGGGCGTCATTCGGTGCCGTCCGAGCACCCCGTGCGGAGACGTGGGGCTTTGCCCCTGGTCGCTGAGCAGAGCACTTGGCCGCGGCCTGACTGCGAAATGCCCCAGCGGTAAGGGCACGAGATCATCCCTCCCATCCCTGGAGCCCTCTGAGGCGGCAGTGTGATTTTTGTACTTGGAGCTGAGGTTGGCTGCACCCTGACTATGTATTGCTGGCCAGTTCGTGTTCTTTGACACTAACGCGGCTGATTTCTCTTTGTGATGTTCTTGATTTCTCCCGTGATTTTACACTGAGCAGCACACGAGGCTGCATGTTGTGATCTGTTTAGCATGTGGGTGTTACCCTTTTTATTTTCCTTTGCATCTACTACTTTTAATTGTTATCTGGGAAAAGTAAAAGTACATTTTATATTGAGTTAATAAATACTGGCGCACATCATTTTTGGAGCAAATCCTCATGGTACCTGTGATGCCTTCTGGATGGGAAGGTGGCCACCCGCAGCTCCCTCCCGCCGGTACCACAAGCTCTTTTGGCCCACGTGGTGTGTAGCAAGGCTTTAGTTGCTACCAGGAGAGAAATGTTAAGGCAGGCAGAGGTGTAAAATCAGCTGAGGCTTGGTGCTGAGTTTTTGCAGATTTTTACTTGGAATAAAGGGACCTCTCCTGTCGTTTGGTCTTTGGAAGAAGAATGGGCTGACACAAGCCAGCAGGCAGTTTTCTGGCCGCATGCTGCTTAATAACACATTCGATATTGATTAACTGTAGTTTTAAGCCCGTTTGGACAATTCAGCCACTTGACTGAGGGGTTGAAACACAGTGGAAGAAATGTTAATAAATGTAGTTCCCTGTTTGATCATAAGTTTAAATTTTAAAATCCTTCAAGTATGAATCGAGTTATTGTATTCCCAGGGAGACGCCACTTTGATTTATGACCTTTTGATGTCCCAGATACAATTAGCGCTCCCATCAGTATGCAGATACTATCACGGGGTCCCGTGACTTGAATGACTTCCAGTTACCCACGAATTGGGAAGAGGTGTCACAGCTAATGAAATTCTCTCCAAAAAGTATTGATTCATTGGACAACACAATCCTTTGACTGTCCTCTGCCCAGTGAACTGTCAGGAAAAGTGCATCTCAGGATGTCAGAATGTTCACCCTCTTTCTCATCACAGTTCTTTGTCTCCTCCGATGCTCGCTGGGATCACACACGTTGTACAAACACGCTGGGGGTTTTTGTGCACCCAAGAAGTGTGAGCCAGCCCTCTGCCCGGGTTTGTGCAGGGCAGGTCTGCGTGGCTGAATAGGAGCAATGTCCTGAGCTGAGGTACTTGCGTGGCCAAATCCAGGCTGAAAATCTCCTGAGCTGCGATACTTGCATGGCCAAATGCAGGCTGCAAGACAGCAAGTGCATCTTGGAGGCTGTGGGGAAAAAAGGAGGTGGATTCAGTGATTTGCTGGAAAACTGGTAATTCCTGGGTTTAACTTGGCACCAGCGATATTCTTAACAGATTAGTGACAGCCAGACTCCTATGCAAATACTTAAAAAAATCTCTTAGTGACAGCACCCTAATCTTATGTTAAATAAAACTCTTCTCTGAGTCCCTGCAGTACATGAAGATGCTATTAATGCTCTTTTTTAACGTGCGAGGGAGGTGGAGAACGCAGAGCCACGGCGCTTGGCCAGCGCTGCCGGGAGCAGAACTTCGGGTTTTCTGGTTTCCTTTCTTCGCGGGTGCACTTCGAGCTGTTTTCCTTTCATTTAATTACCTTTATGATAGCTGCAGGGTTTCCAGATGCTTTTTAAGTTTCTTTCCTCTCCCAAACAACCACTGGAATGGCAGGAAATGTTCAAACAGCAGCAGAGAAACAGGGTGATGCACGTCTGAAGCCAGGCTCACCGACAGCTTGTGCCTGCTCATGCAGCGTGGAAATCTTTACTCACCCGGTATCCGGAGCACATGAAATTTGATGAGCTTTCTGCCTTTTCCGAGGGGGAGCTGGGTGGTTGGTTTTTTGCCCTCTTCACACTGTGCACCAATTAATCCATGCTAAAAGGACTTTACAATGAGCTTGGTATTGTGTGGGCTGGTGGAGTGGCGGCTCGCCAGATTGAGCTCGTTTCGGATGTTTAATAGATAGAAAGTTGATCACTTGGCAGCTGATCTGACACCCTGGAGACTCGTCCGAGGCTGTAAAATACTCTGGGATCCAGCAGCTTGGGAAAGGCCAGGTATTTATGAGACAGAAGAACTTTTAGCCTAACTAAAAACAAACACATGGGTACCTGCCTGAGCTCCGGATTGTCTGAACTCCGGCGTGGCTTCCCCTCTAACGTGGTGCTGTTCCGTTGTGTCTCCCCGTCGATACAGACAGCGATAGGCGAGTAGGAGGATAATCAGTGGCAGATTAGTTGTTGCTGTGGAAGATTATGCTTCAAAGTTATGCAAATTTTACTCTCTTCATTGAATCCAGTGCGTGCATAGAACTAAATTTTCTTGGTTTATTGGTCTTGGTTGTAATAAATAAACCCAAGCTGAAAAATATATCTGGAGCCTATAAATATGGATTTGTTTGAGGCAAGATGCTTCTCAGGCACACTTAGAAGCATCCTTGCCAGCGATTTATGAGGACAGGCTGTGTGTGATCCGGGGAGAATATTTTTGCCATCAAGATCTGCTGACACGCTAAAGGACAACAGGAAAGCTTGGCGAAGGGCAGTAGTAACCTAGGTCGGGAGGAGATTTATTTTGTTTGTTTTGCAGCTTTGGGATGACTCTTTTTTAATCAAATAAGAAAAAAAAATAAAAGCATCCCAAGTGCCACTGTTTGGGGCCAGGGGTTAGAGGTTGTTCTTTACTCGCAGTTTGTAGAGACAATGTCAAAGCAGGCTTGCGACAAATGCTTTCTGTGCGAAGCTTAAGGAGGGGCTGTCCGGGGAAGGAACACGGGCAATAAGCTGCGTGCAGGTTTGCAGACTGCGGAGTCTCCTGATAACAGCAGAAGCCGTGCAGAATAGTCTGTTCCACTGTCCCGAATGTTGTGCCAGAAAATCAGCAGGATAGCAGCAAACCTAATGAAATTCTGTAGCTGAGAGCAGCAGAGGGAGAGTAGTTTGTGCTGGGTGTCTTTTTTGCTTCCAGATTTCGATTTTTTGGGTCTTCTGGAGTCCTTGTGCTTTGCTCGCCGGTGGGCTTAGGCAGATTGAGGATGGGCTAAGTCAGGCCTTTGCAAGCTTGGCAGGCAGAGGTGCTTCTGGTTCAGCTGTCTTTCTAGATCCCGCACAGAGCTGAGGGAATGGGTGGAATTCCTGAAAATTAGTGTTTTTTAACAGATTGCTGTCTCCTACTAAATCCTTTCACAGGCTCCTGGAGGATGTGAACCCTGCTCCTTGCTCTTCAACTTGCCTCTTGTGTCTTGGTGCGCCCTTAGATGGTGATGCCAAAAAAACACCAAAAGAAATGTAAAAGGGTGTTAGTTTGACAGGAAGGCTCATAATTGCTTCTTCCATTTGTGGTCTGTTGTGCAGGGAGCAAAAGTTGGGGAGTTTGAGGCTTCCTCGCTAAAGAAACGCTTGATCCCGGGGTGCCATCAGGGAAGCTGAACCCATCCCTGGTTAAATGAGAGGCAAAGCGGAGTCCGGGTGTTCCACAGCTGCGTGTTGGTGCCCAGGGATGCTCTGCTGTCCCCCACCACGGCGGAGCCTTCTTCAGCGGCCCCGTCCCAGCCACGGCAGCGCGTGGGGAGCTGCCTGGCTCCTGCCATCGTCCTGCCGCAGCACGGGCCAGGGGAAAGCCGTGCCCGGCCGCGGGCTCGTCTCCGGCAGCAGCTGGGCGCGCGTGCGCGTAAGTGCTCGTCTCGCACCTTAGAGGCTCAAATGAGCGTCGCAGCAGGGCTCGAGAAGGTCCAGATGCCCTGCAGAATTAACCAGGGGCCAGACCTGTTTGGGTTTTTTTGCTCCAGCCTGGGCACGCCGTTGCTTTTGCGTTACCTGTTGGAAACGCCCGCGTGTGCAGCTCGGTTCCCTCTCCCGCCTCGCCAGCCTATTTTGGGACTGCAGCACAGGTGACGAGCCTCGGAAGAGCGGCGTTGCATCGCTAACGATTGCCGCGGCGCCGCCGAGAAGATGACACCTTGCTGTTCCTCTGAAGTGAAGGCTTTAAATGAATCGCTGCCTCTGTGATTTATTGGGAAGTTTGGGTTGTCGTGCCGGCTCTCAGCAGCTGACAGCAAGAAAGGGGGGAAAAAACCACCCCACAACAAAACCCTGCTAGGAAGGAGGACTAAATGGCACGTTACATCCATTGCAGCCTTAGGTATAGGATGGGAGGATCAGTGCACTAGTCTGGATAAAAATATAATGATGTTACCACTGTGGATATGTCAGCTTTCAAAAATGCTAATGATTAAGCAATTATTCTTTTTCTCCTGCAAGCGTGCTGCCTATCGAGTGAGATACAGTGGCAGAGCAGTTGATTAGTACCTTCGGTGCTCAGCTCGGTTAAATCTCCTGTTTGAGGGCTGTACCTAAAAACACTTATAAATGGAAAGTTATGTGTTGTTATAAATGATCCAAGGCCTGTTATTTAGCTGTGATTGGTGTGCTTGTGTGCTAAACAGAATGTGCTTTGTTTATTGAGGCTTTTATTTCCCCACGAACACAGTGCAACGGAATTAACGCACCACGTCCCACAGCCTGCCTTGCTGAGGACTGGCCTGTGTTTATTCAGAACTCTGTTTACTGGAGATAGCTTGGCGGTTTGTTAAAAGCGGAAATGAACAGGTTTCCAATTGCATTCCCCTAAGTTGTCTCAGGCGAAGTGCAGCTTGCAAATGATGCGCTGGAATTAAATCCCAGTTACATTAATAAGGAGAGAGCAATTGCAAAGTCACACGTGTGTCTGTGCTGGGGCACCGGGGCCGCTGCGTGTTGGCAGCCGGCACAGCACAGGGCAGAGGCTTCAGAGAGCCCTGGGGTGTGCAGAGCTGCTCCCGTTACTGCTTGCGAGAGAGTTTGTCCCTTTGCTTTATACACTGGGATAGCACAGATCTGAAATAAAATAGAACAGCAGCAGCCATCCTGTTACTGCCTTAACGTAGTAGCGAGGAGAGTACCTTCGGGGTGCAGGGATGGCAACAAACTGCGTCAAAAGAGATTTTGGAAGCGGAAAGGAGTACTTGGCAAGCTGTGCTGGGTGCGTGCCACCCCCTTGCCGTGACGGGTGGAGGCTGCTGCGTGCGAGGGGCCGTCTCCCTCCCTCCCTGGAAGCCGGAGGTTCTCCTCTCTGACGGCTCCGTCAGCGTGGCTCGAGCTGTTTCGGCTGCAAGTGCAAAGCCGGGAGAGTGTGTGTTTCCCGGAGTAATTCAGAGAACCCGTAATGTATAGTGTTCACCACAACTGGTCTCCAGTTGTGAATTTTTAATTATACCAGATCATTTTCAGTAAATGGGACTTCAGGCTCAATTAGGGCTGTCAGATCCAATTTTTCACTCACCTGCTATTGAGCTCGTCCTGTGTTGTTTGCAGTAATTGCCAAATCCACAGGAAAGACGAGACTTGCAAAAGATGAATGTCTGCGGCATTTCCCATTCTCAGAGCCTTCTTCAGCAGAGTGGTAGGAGCGCTGGATACAGAGGAAAATAAGGTGCTCAGGAGAACGTTGTGACCGTTAAGGGAAATATTTTGCCCGAAGTAGCCAGAATGCAAAGTCTGGTCTTTGCATACAGGGCAGTTCAGTATGCTGAGGCCAAGAACTTGCATTTGAGAAGCAGCAGATTGTTTCCTCCAGCGTACATGTGGTTTGGTATGTTGGGGGGGTCTCAGCGTGGGACACCGAGCGTGTCCCCGAGATGTGATGACCTGCTTGGAAGTCTGCTGAGCTGGCAAGCTTGCAAGGAGCCTGCACTGGCCCCGAGGGGAGCAGCAGTCCTTCCACTGCTCTGGTAGACCTGCCTTCGCTGAAAGTGTGCTCGCCCTGTGCCTTGCCATTTCTGCAGCTTGCTCTAACTGTTGTCCCTCTAAAGGAGGGACAAGGAGCATGCCCAGAAAGTGAACAATGTCGCCTTTGCTCTGCAGACTCTTGCAAAATTTGGTTTTGAAAATGAATGGGCATCTCTCTGTGCATTGACCTGGAAAAGGCTGTTGGTTTCTGTTGACCAGGCTGGAGCTGCGCAGGGGCAGCTTTGCTGCTGGGGCACCGCTGAGCCGTGAGTGCACGAGTCGTGTTCTGAAACCAGCCCTGAGCCTACAGTGTGGTTTGTCCCTTGCGAGCTGCCTGGTGTGGGTACCTGTGGGGAGACCCCCTGTGCTCACCCCAGGAGGGGGCTGGGGGTGCACCCAGACCCCCTGGCTGGGTGTGAGGTGCTTGGAGAGAGTTATTGGGCCAGAAAACAGCACACAATAACAAACTGTCTCAGGTCAGACTGTCTCGGGTCAGCCAGCTCTGCACCAGGGTGCTTGGCTGTTGGTGACCAAACGGCACCCAGGCTCTTTGCCATGCCCCTTAGGTTTCTTTCTCTTGGATAACGTGAGCCTCATGGCCAGATCCGCCAAAGAAGTGTTTGAAGCAACCTCCCTAACAGATACTAAACGGCACGGTGATGTCCGCTGCATCCCTCGGCCAGAAGGAGCGGGGAGCCCGGCGGGCTGCGTTGTGAACCCGCTTTGAAGAACAGAAAGACTGTGAATATGCGTGTGCCCAGGCATTCGTGGTGGCTGGCTGAAAGGTTTGGGAGGCCGTATTTATTTTTTTATTTCTTATTTAAATCCCAGAACAGAACAAAACCCAAAGAATGGCGGCGGGGAAGGGGATAAAATGGGTTGAAACCAGTCTCAGAGTATGCAAAGTGCCCATCCTTGTCTGCTCCCTTCCCTGCTGGAAGGAACCAGCACGTGGAAGGGAAGGGACAGCAAGGTTTAAACGGCAAAGCCTCTTCCCAGGGAGCCTTTCCGTGACCATCGGCTTTGCCTGAGCGGCTGTGGGGCAGAGATCTGGCACCGTCGCTGTTTGCTCTGAAATGAGAGCCAGCTCATAAGCTGTGTGGATTGCTCTCCCCGCCGCCGGCAGCACCGGCTAATGCACCCAGCGGCGTCAGGCCGGGGAGCGTGTATTCCCAGCCACTTACCTGAACTCCAGCAATGGACTTTAATAGCACTTAGCCCGGTGGAAACTTAATAGCCTGCAATCTCTCCCCATCCTCTTAGTAAAACACTGACACAGGTGAAGTCTGTGCTAAGTAGGTGAAGAAAAACTGCTTCTCCCAGCCGAACATTCACAGTTATGGTTTGGTCCCTGCTCCAGCAGGCACTCCCCTGACATGCATCTCCGTTTCTGCACCCCTGTTGCCCTACAGCCCGTTTCCTCACTCATTTTTTCGGCTTTTGTACCCTCCTAGCCCGTGTGTTTCTGTTGCTGAGCTGCTCCTTTGTAATGGATGCCTTTTCCTGCAGGCGGGAACAGCCAGTTCTCCCCGCATGCTTGGATCTTCTCCCTTGCTTGATCCAAGAAAACCATTAAACAGCAATAAAAGTACATCAACAGTGGCGCCTCGGCAGAACTGGCTTTTCCTACTTTTCTGGCATTTTGCATCTTTGTCCCATTTTTATGCCTGATTTGAGATGATGTGTCAGCTCCTCTTGGCAGGAGGTCTGTAAAGTGTCTCTGGCACTCCTGGGCCGTGGTGAAAGCCGCTGTTCAGCAAAGCCGTCGAGCAGTACCTCTGCGCTCTGCCCCTGCCGAGTCTGCCCGCTTCCTGGGCTGGAAACCACCGTGCATCTCCATCTCTGCTCGAGCACGGGAGCTGGGAGGCACGCGTGCCGTTGGGCCGGCCGCCGCTCCCGGCAGTGCCTTCTCCCCATCACCAGCCGGGTGTTTTCCACCACACCCCGTTTAAGTGCTTATTTATCTCCCACTCAGATTTGACAGTGAAGTCTCAGATAAGGGAACTGATTAAAAAATTATTAGGAGGCTGGTGGCGGGGAGGGAGATGGACAGCGTGTTTGAGAGGCTGATTTCTTTAGGAAATGAGGCTAAAAATAAGTTTAATAATGTTTTACCGAGTTTTTGTTTCAAAGCAATCTGCTGAGTGAGTCTCACTCCTTCCGGCCCTGGGCGTCCAAGTGCTGTCATGTTCTTGGCTATAATTTTCCCTGCACTTTCAGGAAGGCTGCGAGATCTTTGCTAATCACAGAGGGCAGACAAGACCTCCTTTTTAAAGGTCTCCGAAGAAGAAGAAAAAAAAAAAAGGAAGAGGCATGCAGTAAATGGCAGAGAGCTCCAGTGGATCGGCCGTGGAAAGATGAAAGCTCGTGCTGTGATTGCCAGTATTTGAAGTGGCATCTCCGAAGTCTCTGGCAGAGTATTAACGCACCACGGCTGGCGGCACGGGTCAGTTATCTGATAACAACCAGCTCTCGTGTCTGATGTGGGGGGCTGCAGCACCTTCGATAACCACACGGAACCGGGCACCGGCGCCGTGAGCACGGTAATGGTGAAAAGGACATGGCTTTGATTTCCCTGTGTATGTGGCAGTAGATAAATCAGAAAATTGGCTGCCTGAGTCATCTCCCCCCAAGCCTGTTGTTTGATGGGGATAAGGATCTGGAGAAGCGCTGAGCCGATTGCGCTTTACTGACATTAAACGCCTGGATGTCTGCATGCTTTACGAAGAGGAGCACAGCCCGCGGTCCCCATACGTCCAGACACGCAGGGACGCGGCGTCCTTCGTCACCCACAGCCACAGTGCTGCTAGGTGCTTTTCTGATAGAGCGTTTGGGAAGAGCTGCACTTTGCGCCTGCAGACTGACAGCCAGGAAGGCACGCAGAGGAGCACTCTGGTATTAATTAACTCGTCCTGCCAAGAGCAGGTATTGATTTGCTTTTACAGGACTTTGATGAGTCTTGATTATGATTCTATGGAGGTAGGAAGGTTTCCTGCCCTCTGAAAACTAAAGCAGCCATAATTATATAATAATTGTGCTTGTTTTCTTCTAAAGTAGTATTTTATTATTTGATGAAGCTCTTGTTTGTACTGAGTAGACAGTACGACTTCACAAATTACTTGTTTACTGTCATGCCTTGATTTATAATTCTCCCTTAAAATTTTAGAGGGTGAGTTTTTTTCCCCAGACATGCATTCAAATTACTGTAAAAGTAGGTCACATCATATTTGTGCAGATGTTACCCTTCCCCTCTTGCTCTAGCTCTCCGCTGGTACATGGGCTGACGACAAGTTTGTGCTGATGACCCAAGGCAGCACTCGGGAAAGGTGAACCAATCTCATAAATCTTTTACCGTGCTCCTGCAGTGTGTTAAAGGCTTATGCATAGTTTGGAATATTAATTAAGAAGAGAGTTAAACGGCGGGGGTTTTTTTGACTGTGTCCTTAGTGTCTCCTGCCTAGCAGAGGGGCTTATTCTGCATCTGCCTTGCGTGGTCCTGTGGCCAGCGCTGGCTGGGGCTTGGGGGAGCGTTGCTGGTGCCGGAGGGTACAGGTCACCCTTGCTGCCTGTGCCAGTCCCGATGTCCCTGCCGGGACAGTCCCCGAGCTCCCTGGGGAGAGCTGGGGGTTTTCTCGTCCTGCCCCGCGGTGTCCGGGCTGCTGGGACCCCAGGGGAGAAGGCAGGCAGAACCAGGGCAGAGGAGCAGTAAGCCAAGGAGGGAGCTGGTCTGGCAGCGCTGCGAGTGCCGGGGAGGGGGTCAGATGTAGCGGAGAGCAGATTTACACCACTGTTTCCTCAGCACTGAATAAGAGATTTCCCTTAGGAGGTTTTTATGGAGAGGTGCAAAGAGCTGTTAAGTCATTAGCGCAGTTTCCCATTGTGGCAGCATTATTCCTTGTTATCTCCACTTTATAGCTTCTCTTTCTCACCAGCGACTACTGACCCAATAAATATTTGTCCTGACTGTATTATCTGCATCCCAAGTGCTTACTTTGTCCTTTCGCGTGCAACTTCAAGACATTGCAGCCCCTTCTTCTGCCTGAGAGGGAGAGTCTGGGCTGCATCACCCACCAGTGCTGTGGGCTAATGCCTGCCTGGGAAACAGATCCTGACCTTGGGTAAGGTCTGGGGAAGTTTCCCCCTTTTCTTCCTTCAGCCTTTAAACTCTCGACTTCCAAGATGTGTCCTTGACACAGCAGCTTCTGAAGCAACCTCCCTATTTCACAGCAGCCTTCTTGTTTTTCTATTCCATTAACTCAGTGTTTTGCAGCCAACGCTCCCGTTAATTAG
>Ga0181612_158180_pt1 | contig 10885 bp, 6 predicted proteins | sample HoacroProtozoa21_FD_119630 | JGI IMG/M metagenome (GOLD analysis project Ga0181612, IMG submission 119630) | Hoatzin crop microbial communities from Cojedes, Venezuel. Combined Assembly of Gp0051906, Gp0051904, Gp0051908 | reverse complement strand
GTTTGGTTGGGGGTTTTTTTGAGAGAGGGAGGCTTATCAGACATTGCAAGTATATTGTCTAAGCAGTGAACTATTTTCCCTGGTTGTTTTTGTCAGTGATCAGCAGATCAGATGCTTCAAAATGTCTGAACCCTTATGGGTCAAATATTTCTTCCATTTACTTCAACACAAATGTTGTCACTTGTTTTAAAGCCAAGACTGTAGCCCATAATAGACAATTACGCAATCTCTGGATGAAAGAGATGTTTTCTTCTTGCCCTAGATAATTAAGTCAAATGGAGAATCTTTCCATTCCCATCACTAGTTGTTTTTTTTAATTGGTCTTGAGATGACTGTGTCCTGAGATCCAAAAAAAGGTTGAAATCCTTTAGAAAGGAGATTTTCAGACTGTAGCTCATGAAGGTGTGGGGCAGCAACAGGCAGCTAAGAAAAGCAGCATGTTGTCAGAAGGCTTAGGAACTGCACAGGGATACGTATGTCTACTGAAAAACATGCAGCAGTCTAAATACTAGATGGAAGACCACTGTTTTTGCTAATGTTACGATATCAGCGGAAGAGATTTTGGTCTCATAAAAATGTTTAGATTTGTGGAGAAATTCTTTATTGTTTTGGTTTCAACAGTTTTCTGTCTGAATCCCACTACTGATTTCTACAGTGCTAGGCATTATTTATTTAAAAGTATACTCCCTTTTTCTTTCAGACGTCATGTCATTTAATAGTTCTGCATTGTCTCTGTCCAATAATACAGAAAATGTCATTTCCCTTTGTGCAAACCAGTTGCTATTTTAACTAGACAGTATTCTGTCCACTGGTATGTCTGCTCCCTTCCTTGCTTTTGGTCCTGCTAGGTCCCTTCTCACATGGGAAAGTACTCTTGACCCTGGTTGTCACGTGGAACTTTTCATCTACTGGTTTCTAGTTTCGACACAGAGTTATCACTTAAAACATTAACTGAAATGACAGCAAGAGAATAATCTCAGCATTATTTTCTCCCTATCTTTCACAGCTTTTTCTTCTGAGAGCTCCTCCTCAAGCAACTGTTGACATCCACACTGGCACCGAGGCTATTAATGTTCCCTCAGCATCAAGCAATGCATGGGAGTATTTTTACAACTTCATTTCTGTTACTGTTTTCTACTTTGACTTTCTTCATTGTTGCATTGTCTGTCTGAAGTGGAGTTTGTTCCTATTTTCCTTCAGCTTTGTTTAGCTTTATCGGTTTTGTGTTAACTGCCAAATTTGGCACATCAATTCTCAGTTTTTAGATATATGCACATATAGATATATATATATATGTGCGTATTATTCTACTTTTGTTTTATTTTTACTGTTTAAATTATTTTCAGTCAGTGGTAGAATTTTGCCCTTTCTACCATGATTGTTCAGTTCTTTTAATAATGTCTAGGAAGAGTCTTTATGCAAGGTCAAGTAAGCTTTGTCTGTTGTTCTGCTGAAACAGTCAAAGAATGCTAGAGGACTGGAAGGGTATCAGATCTCTTTTCATGTTATGCTTGCAAGTTCTCTATTTCTTTAATAAGAACAGCTACTATTTTACCTGGTACTGATGTCTACAACAGCTAGATGCCGTTATACATATAGCCACTGCACTACATGAACCAGAACTGTTTGTAGTCTCACTGCTTCCAAGAGGATTGCCGTGTGTTTTCTAGAGACAGAATTAAAGCTGCCATGCCTAATTCATTTGAAAAGATATCACACCCTTGATGATCACAAGAAGGAGACAAAACAGAGAAATTTAAACATTTACACATTCATTTTCCCCCAAGATGCTAAATGCTGTCATGTTTAAATTAGTTTGTGGGGCAATCACATAACATAGGTGAGCTTGTTTGGGATTCCAGGGGTGAGGTTCAGACTCAGCACCCTAAACCATTGCTAACCTTCTTGTCATCTAATGCACCGACAATCAGCAACTTTTAGTTTCACACACCTCCAACCAATCTCTTCAGATCTAATATCTCAAATGGTATTATTAGCCAGGAATGACCACGCCTTCCAGTCCTTTTATACCCTGTATTTGTTTTACACACAGATTATTCCATACATTTCAATTAGGAGGTATGATTTATTTTTTTTTATAATTTAAACTGTTGAATTAGTGAAGGCCCCTAATGAAGGTAAGGTTAAAAGCAAAAGGTGCTTTATACGGGTACAGCTTATTCCTGCAGATTGGAACACACTTTATGCTTGCACCGTCTCTACCTGCAGAGAGGGGGCAGTTGCACCACAGTATTTAAGTATCCCAGTTTCAAATTAGAAGAGCTAAACTGATGTAAAAACGCTGTGTCTTTTGGCCTTAAGGAACCATGGGCATTTAAAGCATTTCAGTAAACGCATGCTAAAAATTAGCATTTAACACAAAATTATTTATTAATGCAATTTTAACGTTGTTGGAGGGGGCGCAGTACTCGTTACAAAAGGCAGGAAATTCAGAGTTAGCACACCCCTGTGCACCACCACCTTCTTCGCATGTGTGTGTTGGAACTGGTGCTCTGTTACACACAATTTATTGTGGGGTTTGGCCGCTCATAGGCTGTCTACGCAGTAAAGTTTCTGCAGCCTCATCCGACAGTCATGGCCTTCAAACTGTGGGTACTCTGCAGTGGGAAACACCACCATGGGCAAGACACTGAAATGGAGGTTTTAGGCCTCTTCAAGGCAAGCTCGCCAGCACTGCTGGCTGCAAGTGCTCAGAGCTAAGGAGCTAGGAGTTAAAATATGCAGCTACCGTGGTTTGTCTTCTGCTTTGGAGCCTCTTTGAATTCATTATTTCCTCTATATATGTCAGCATTAGAAATGCTAGTTTAAAAAAAAATCCCAGTAATTTAATATACTCTCTAACTTGAAGTTTGAAGGCTTTAAATTTAAAAAAAAAAAAAAAAAGGGATTGTGAAACTAATCATAAGAGCAGAACAGTGGATAACAGCCCAGGCTCTAACTACTGCAAAGCACACCCCACCCGCTCCAGCACCAGCTCCCCCACCCCCCCTAGTGATTAAACGCACAAGCTAAAGCTTATGCATGGACCAAACTCAGTGCAGCTCCAGGGGATTAGAGGCAGGTATCTGAGGACAAAATCTGGCTTGCTGTTTGGCAGGGAGAGGGATTTGGAAACCCCATCCACCACCGCTTCCATGAAAAATCAAAGGACAGCAAGCAGTAGACAGAGTTCTGTTCTCTTTGAAACAAAGAGCCGCCAAAATGTTCGTGTCAGGCTTTTTTTTTTTCAATTGGGCAAGCAGAGCTGGGTTGCAGCTGAGCTGCTCACGGCCTCACCCACACCCAGGGACCACAACTGCTGGGCCCAAAACAAAAAGGGCAAAGAGTTTATTAGGCATGCGTGTGTTTAGGGGAGCCCTGTAAGAGTTTGGGTGCAGCGGGTTTGTTTAAGCATATTGGTGATTTGGAGTGTTTGCTTCAGCATCTCCTTATGTCCCTTAACGAAACTACTGGCAATGAGGTAGTAATTTTTTTTTGTTTGGTTTGAATTTCTAAAAAGCATAATTTCAGCAGTTTTTCTCTGTTCTTACACACACACACAGAAATTGCTTTAGACAGGAAGAATTTTCTAAATTGAGTTAGACTTGAATCAAATAAATGAAAACCTATTTTTAAAAAGCACTGTGGTACTTTGCATTCTTAAAAAAATTCTTGTATTCCCAGTTGTTTTTCAGTAAACTTTCATCGGTCTGTTTAAAGTACTGCAAGTGTGAATATTCATATTTCAAACATCTGGCTTGCAAATCGAGCATTTCAGAAGTACTATATCCTCACTTACTACAGAACTGTCAGTGAAACTTCAGCAGCAACAAACGCGTTTCCTCGCCAAGGGCTGGTTCTGCATTATTCACACAAATAGACTTTTTTTCCATTGACTGGAATGGAAGCAGAATCCATGCTGAAATAGTGGCCCCCTGGTTTAATCCACGACAAGAGACAAACAAATAGACCCTTTGAAATGAGTTTGATCTTTTGTGTCCCATTTGTTGTCTGAAGTAGGTGTCAATTGGATCTTTTCCTGTCTGTCTGTGGTTGAAAAGCAACATGTTGCAGTTAAACCCACTTGTAAATTGTAGTATTTTACCGAGGGACTCCCCCAGGGTTCTACTAAAAAGCTACTTGAGGCTAAGTGCCAGAAGTCAAAAAAAGGGTTAATTTGCTTCCCGCTCCCCATTTCTCATTCTGTTTGAAGTTCTTTCTTGTTTAAAAAAGATCTCTCTAGTGTCTCCATATACAGTAAAAACCCTCTTCATACACAAGGGTCTGATCCTGCCTGCACTGAACTTCATTTATTTGGAAATCATTGAAAATAATTTCCTTTTATAATGGGCCCAGCCACAAATTTTCTATTTTCTTGAGCCAATAATCTTCTCAACCACCTGCTTTGTGGATCTAGTGCTAGAAACAGCCTCAGAAGTTTTAACCCCATGAAGAGGTGCGTCTGGAACTAAAACTGCAAGAGGCTGGCCCAAATGCCCTGCCATTTGATCAGACTGGTAGACTATCCAGAAAAAAAAAATCACCAGCAGCAGCTTCAATAGCCGCAATAAGCCCACACATCCCATGTTTTAAGAGAACAACACTATGCAGAAGAAAATGCACTGGAAATGTCTGAACTGTTATGTGATATAACTGCATAAAATGAACAATGGTTATAGCCAGCGCAATGGAAAGGTAAAGTCTGAGCTTGATCACATGGGGCTGTGTTGTTATTCAGTGGCACTTGCCCCTTTTTTGTACCAATCTTTCTAAAGTGTCCCATGAGGATTTGTGTAGGGTTGCATCACCTCCTGAAGACTACTCTTACTGCACCAGCATGTTATTGATAAACAAAGAAGAAAAATCTCAGTAGTAGATTAGCAGAAAATAACTGTCTCGGGCAGCAAGGTGGAGCTCCAGGTATTGCTCTTCCATGCCGTTTTGTTTCATATTTGCCGTTGTATTCAGGGTACTGGAGGAGTGAAAATATCCTACAGACAGGTCAGCTGCCTTGAATAAACACGTACTTTGAGCTGTAGTGATTTCCTTGGTCGCGTGTACCAGTGTTGCACAGTCAAACTGTTCTCCCTCCCTCTCTCGCAAGCGCTGAGCACTGCTGTAAACCTGCTGTAGCTGTGCAAAGGGGAGCCTCCAGCCAGCCCAGCCCTGTGTCTCCAGCCAACCGGAGCAATTTCTCCAAAACTGCTGCCTCTGGCAGAACCAGGAGAGACATTCGTGTCTATTCCCCAGGGATTGATGGGTGCTCTCTCCTCTCTCTTCACTGGCATGCACCGGGCATCAGGTCTGCTGCAGAGGCTCTCTGAGCACCTTTCTCCAGCTTAGCCCTGTGCTCTGACCATCTCCTCTAGATCCACTGAGACTTTTACCATCCCACTGTGGACAGCAGGTGAAGCTGTTGCTATCCAAACTACACTTGAGAGCATCAGTGATGTGCACATTTGTTTGCCAGACAGAGTGCTTGAAGTTGAGTAGCAGAGAATTTTTTTCTTAGAATTAAATACTTTAGATGAGAGGCCCCAGATTCTCTGTTTTCATTCTCCATTACTTTATTTGACATAAGATCAGCCTCCTTTAAAGGTACATTTCAAATTATTCCTGTCCACTACTGCCTGGGACATTCACCAGGGACTCTATCACTGTTTGCTCTTACGATTATCTTTGTAGGTGCTAGGGTATTGCAAACATGGGCACCGCTATGTTAAAAGCTGCACTAAGAGAGGACACAAAAACCAGCCTGTGCTTCAACACAGGTGGAAGGAACATCTAATCCAACTGTCCATCCTTAGTTCAGCACAAATGAATCTGAGACCTCAGCAACTCAATAAAAATCTCTAGGAGAAGGGACACACGCTAGCATAAATGATTTCTGCACCTGCAGTAATAACTATAAGCCTATTCCCACTGTTGCCTTACAGCATGCCAAATGGCTGTGTGACAGATACGCCTTCACTGAGCATGCTGTCACAATCCCTACAGAAGAGAGATTTACTTCCTGTAAGAGCTTTTTTCCTGCATCTCAGAAAACATACATGATTTAAAAGACTGCTGCAGATCATTCAGACATCACTGCAGGGAATACAGCGTTTGTTATCAGGCTCAGAATTGGGGTAGTAATAGGCCACAGAGAAAGAGGTGAATGGCATGGAAAAAACCTGCCCTCACTCTTTGTGTTTCTGCCACCTTTGTTGAACAAAGTCTCTCTGTAATGACAGGACCGTGGCATTTTGGTGTGAAGTATTTATCTGGAAACATTCACTGGAGGTTCCATTATGGAAAAGAAGATGATATTTATCACTAATACTACTTAGCTCCTCAAGCAATGGCTCAAAACTGAACTGAGAAACCTCAGTGTAAATTCAACACACTAGTATTACAGGCATCAGAATACACGGTTTTCGAAACTGAATGTTTAATTGATGTGGCATAATTTTGACTCGACAAAGCACTGTGCAAAGATACTAGGAAATCCAGAGAATCGGCCATCCAGTAGAGGAACTGGTTTAGTAAGAACAATTAAATAACACCCCTGAAGCCCCTGTCCAAGAGGCATAACTAGGCTAGGGAGATCCTTACCTGTGCCAGTGCAGCAGCACGCTAGCAGGAGTCTGAGTCACCTTGCACAGGCTGTGCTCCAGCAGTACTAAATCACCTAAGTGAAGCCAGGTGACGCATCACCTGAAGCCAGCAAGAGATGAGCTGTATTTTCTTTACCTTCCCTGTGGGAATGAAAGCTTCCGTGCAATGGAGACAGCCAAGCTCTTTTTTTAGGAGACAGTCAGCCCTTCATCTCACCCACCATCACAGCATTTGCTGTGAAATCATCCTTTCCCTTCCCTTGTGCAGAGCTGTCCTTCAGCCACTCAGCTGGCTTCCAATTTTTTTTTTTTTTAAATCAAGTTCCTGATCTCCAGAGTCACAAAAGTAGTCTTGGAAAAAAGCCAATTGCAAACCAGTAATATGACATTTTCCCTGGGGAAGTGGAGGGTTGAAAACCTTAGGTGTGGAAGGTGTGAATCGCTCTGTTTATTTCTTTATTTTTTTGAGTCTGGAAGGAATGCTCATCTGCTATGCTTCTGAATATAGGACAAGACTTGTCAGAACTGATCAGCCAACTCAAGCCTCAGTCACACAACCCATTATGCTGATTTACAACTTTTTCACTGATCAGCTGGGCCAGGGCCACCTTCTCACTCTGCTCTTAGCTCCCACCAGACGTGTTCATGTAGAGCTCCTTCTCTGCACTACCCACTGCCATGTACCCACAGACAGCCTGCGTAGGTATGCAGAGGGTGAGCTACCACATTATTTATTACCATATGTAATAATTTAAATTTAATGATACATTTGGCTGAGCCAATTTAAAGGATGAGCCAATTTAATAACTCACTGCTGGCTGCCTCCCTGCTCTGGGCCAGGGCTCCAGCTCTGTCTCATGGCTGGCACCACAGCCAGGAAAACCACCAGGAAAGTGCTTGTCTCAGCTGACGTGTTGTGACTCACTGAACCAAGGTAACTCAATCAGGTGTCTGAGCCTTTACCCCATTTGCAGCACTGGTCTCGTCTAAAACAACCCGGGCACTTCTGCAGCGATAAAACTGTATTCAGAGGAAAGGGGTTTGCTAGTTTTGGTGTATTTCTCTAAAGAGCCAAAAATTGCCTCATGGTAAGCTCTTATGAAAGCAGAATTTAGGCTTTTTGGGCACTTTTGAAACATGTTGCCCAGTGTCCTGATTTCCACAGTCCTGTGCTGCCGCATCTTGGCAAATGCTACAGTGCAGTTTTACATCATCAGTACAAAAATGTACAGAATATTGAAAAGTGAAAATGTAGGGGAGTGTAAAATAAACAGAATTCAGTATTAAAAATAAATAAATAACAGGCGGGAACTGGGCTGGACTGTTTTCTCCATTCCTGTATTCCATAATTCAGACTACTCATCATACATTTCCACCTTCGCTTCAAGTTTTAATAAAGTGGCCACTGAATTCCCAGTCTGTCACAAAAGGCGCTGCAAAATTCAGAAATCTTGACCCAGTCGTTAGGTCCAGCTGGTGGCAAAATATGTAGACGGGAAGGAAAGCACCGGTCTAGGAGAAGCAGGACAGTGGAGAACTCTGAGCTAATCAGTTCTTTTAAAAAGACAGTGGTTACTATTCAAATTGTAATTTATTGAGATAAAGGAACCACACGTCACAGAAAGACTTAGATGGCCTGCAGAGGAAGGTTATTCTTTTTTTCTTTACCTTGTTTTCTTTATTTTTAGAGAAGACTCTTGTGTTTCCTTTGCAGCTTATAGCTAAGAGGTTGGAGCTAGAAGCTCATCAGCCATTCTGTCTCCTATCTGCTGATCTGCTGGCGTTGGGGGAAGGGGAATGTGGGCAAACAGGCATTAAATTCCACCGGCAGGCGACAGGAAGGTATTCCTTGATAAGCAGCATCCAAGATGATGAGCCATAAAGCAAAGCCTCTGCAAGGAAGCAGGGGAAGAGGCAGAGAAAGCTTTAGCCATCTGTCTCAACCCAGCCTTGCTCAATGCTTGCAAGAGCAGAGGTCACCACCAACAATAATAACCCTCGAGAAGCCAGACGTATGCTTTCCTTTCACCAATAATCTACAAAGCATCTTAGGGTGAAATCCTGGCTCCTCTGAAGTCAATGGGAGCTTTGCCAATGACTTCAGTTGGAGCCAGGTTTTCATTCCAGATAATTTTAAAGCTACCCCCAGGCTTAAAGATAAAACAACGGCATCCTGGGAGTGGGCGCAGGCACGAGTAAGCTGAGGAGGGCAGACAGGGCTCTACCAGCCACACTCCTCAGAAAAGCTATCAGTCTTGCAGACAGGATGCCTCCACAGTCCTGGAGCAATACCATTGCTGACAATAAAGGGGTAACATGGACAAGCAGGTAAGCACTAACATCTTTCAACCGTTGGGACAGCTGGGGTGTAAGACCCAAGTGAGCCATGGAGCTCTGGCACAAAACTCAGTGGCACTCACACCAGTTAACTTATTGCTCCCACCTCTACATCCTCCTCGCTGACTTGTGTTATGTTATGTTATGTTATGTTATGTTATGTTATGTTATGTTATGTTATGTTATGCTATGCTATGCTATGCTATGCTATGTTACATTGCAGCCCTGATTCAGGCCTACTGAAGTGAGTAGGGAAGCTTCTCTTGACTTCAGTGAAGTCAAGCCTGAATTCCAATGCCGGAAAGGCAATATAGCCAGCATGTCCTGCCAGATACGCATATCAGAATAAACAGTCCAGAATAATCCATGCTCAGCCTCGCACAGGTAAATGAGAAGTGTCTTTATGTGGTTTGGAAAAGTCTTCCCTGCACTGCCTGCTCCTTGAAACACCAAGGTAAATGTCAGTCCATGGAACAGTTTTGCCCCACCTGCCTCAGAGCTGCAACCCATGCCCAAGGCGAGCTTCATGGCAAAACAAGCCCTATACCCCCAAGGAGGAGGGGAATTCCCTTTTGGGATTCATGGCTGCACACCCCACTCATGCCTATGCCTCAAACTCGCAACTTCAGCCAACTGCATTCAACAAGGAGTCTTGTCTTAGGGAGGCATTAATGCAACTTTTCTAAATGTCAGCCCAAGCTTGGAGCAGCCCAAACAAAGCAGGAGGAATGCTGTGTCATGGCAGGGGCTGCAAACTGGCAGAGCACGCTGAAAATAACAAAGCGATTTCAACTGGAGTTTTTCAGGAATGTGTTCCTGGGGAGGAGCAGGGGAGGGAGGACTGGTGGACTTGGACGGGAGCTGGCTGTTTGAAAACCTGTCTTCTGTAAGATACAGCACTTTCTTGTTCTCCACTTTTTAAAAATTGGAGAGCAAAATGGGAGATTCCTTCATTTCTGTGTTTATTTAGAAAAAAAGTATATTGCAATGGGTGGTGACTGATGTAGTAAAAGCTTTGTGTGCAAGGAGATTTTAGACCAAACTGAGTACCACAGAGAGCTGAGCTGATGAATTGCTGCTACACATTTTGCCATTTTGGTCTCAAAGCTCTATATAAATAATGTTTTAATTGAGTAACTGTTCATCCATTGTATTTTCTTTCTATTTCTATCCTGGGGTAAATACGACAGAGTAATTAACCACAGGGTATTTACCTGTGTTATTCACCAAAGGGTGTCAGGGTTCTAACGAGCTCGTATATGGACTCATTGAGCTGCTAACTGGAATATGAAACTCACTGCTTGCACTGTCAGAGGAAGGAAAGATAGCAAATGCGGTTCTTGCTTTCAAAAGGGCTCAGGGGAAGACCAATCAAACTAGAAATTAATAAATAATTTTCACGGGGCTCCTTGTTTGAAACAATGATGAAAAATTATTAGCAGCCACGAGGATAAAAACAAAAGAGTGGGCAGAATAGCACAAAGATTTTACAAAAGAAAGTTACACCTCAACTCTGTAGTTTTGGACAAGTGCCCCTGCCAAGGCTGCTGTAGGGTAAGAGGGACATCTCAGAACTCCTGTTCCATGAAAATACCAGAGTTGAAGTCATGAGTGGTCATCAAATAATATGTTATTTCCATTATAATCTATTGAGTACAATGATCCAGATTTTAACCTTCCTTTCACAAAGTCCCTCTGACAAATATTGCCAGAGGTGGAAGAATGACTCTACATGGTCCTTTTTATCTTGTCGTGTTGTAGATAGCCAACCACCACCAAATTGGCAGGATCCTGGACTAGACTCATCTTCAATCTGACTCATTCCAGCCATGCTTATGTCCTTGCAAGCCTGTCCAGACATACTCTTGCAGTTACAACGAAATACTTGCAGGATGTTAACACCATGGTTCTGGATTTATCCAATCCCTAACTCAGATAGCTCAGCATGAAAC
>Ga0181612_122238_pt1 | contig 10885 bp, 6 predicted proteins | sample HoacroProtozoa21_FD_119630 | JGI IMG/M metagenome (GOLD analysis project Ga0181612, IMG submission 119630) | Hoatzin crop microbial communities from Cojedes, Venezuel. Combined Assembly of Gp0051906, Gp0051904, Gp0051908 | reverse complement strand
TTTTTTTTTTTTTTTTTTTTTTTTTTTTTTTCTTCCCTCAAAAAGATCTTGCCTAGAATGCTGGCTACCGCTCATCCCCAGAAATGCTGTTTTACTCCAGGGCAAGTTGGCTGTGATGTGGGTCAGGGCCAGATGACGTAAACTGCTAACACGGTGTGAGGGATGATGGACTGCGTCTCACGCTCCTCACCTTAAAGACAGAGTCTCAAAAGGGCCAATGGGGTACTGGTTCCTATTGCTCTTGGTGAGATGTCAGTGGGGCTGAAGCCTTCTGAAAATCTGGCCACAGCATTAGGCCCATGGGGTGTCTTTTTGATCAGCAGTTTCACAGCACCTACCTCAAAAGGATCTTGGTCCATGACTTGGCCCTCTGGGTGCTACAGTAATATAAGCAGTAAATAATTACTGAAAGTGCTGAGCTACTGTTTAATTATGTGGCCTTGGTGTTTTACAGTAATGCTAAAAAATCCGTGTAACGGAGGAATGTGTAACTTCAGGTGATGTGAATGGGATGGACTCCACTGAAATCAGTGGAGTGACCGGGATTTACACCAGCTGAGGATGTAGGCTAGCTATGTGCTGAGCAGATCTTAGATGATGTTCCCTGTTTGCTTTGGTGCCGATTTGTGCCCTAACGTGGGAACCTGGTTTTTTTTAACATAAAGACAACCTCATTCTCACTTCTGAACTAATTGATGAGATGTCTGATTTTTAATGGAATAGGAAAATACATTTATTCCACCAAGGCATGGGCTTGAGCACATGAATGCAGTTGCACAGTGAACCTCATGCATAACATGGTAGACAAAGTGTTCAAGAGAAAAAATGTTGAGATTAAAAGCTGTGAGTGATAAAAGACCATTTTCTGTGAACCTGGCAGATATTATGGCTTTAAATCTGCAGCTTAAAAAGACTGAGACTTTTTTCATTAACACTGTTTTTCCTACAAATATCTTTGTGTGTTGTCACTCACTGAATCCTCTGGTTAGGGATACAATTTGAAAAACAGAAAATAAAATGTAAGAAAACTAAAGCAAAAAGAGTTCAACTGAGTGTCGATGAGCAAGTAACAGTGAGGGTGTAACACCAACAATTTTTCCATAGAAAACTAATGTAAATAGGTAGGAGGATGTTGTATAACTAGGACACTGTTGCTGGCTCATAGTGGTTATTAGCTCAGGTTCAACACTGCTCTCCAGGATGAGGATTTGAAATTTCAGTGCAACGGAGAGATTTCTTATCCTTGACTTTCACAGGGTGGTTCCTAGGACCCTATCCACACCGGAGCATCAAACCATGCTAGCTACAAACACAATTACATCACAGAATATTTATCTAGAAACAGCCTTTACTACCAAAGAAATTACAAAGCGCTAGCATGGACAGGGTACCTCTGTAGGAAGGGGCAATTAAGCAAGAAAGAGGCTTTTTCACTGGTTGATGGTCAGACCGTAAGATCAGCAAAGAGTGCCGTTTCACTGAGCCCTGTTAGCAAGCTCTCAATGAGTCAGTGCATGGAAGATGCTTTGTGGCAAGGAGAAATAAATAGCTTGTAATATTGCACATCTGCACAAAGCTAGCAAGACGTCATTGTGATCATTCATGGGTGGACAAAAAGCAGTGATAATTTTGGTTCTGCTTAGACCCTACGGTGCTACACACTGTGCCAGAACATGAGAAATAGCACCAGGGGTGTGATCTGGCACTTTTCCTAAAGGGTCCAGCATTTGCATTTGTCTCATGTTTAGACGCTTGCAAGTCTTTTACATGGACAGAAAAGGAGTCTGATTACGTTAAGCTGTGTTAGCACCAATATGATCTGAGGTGCCAATTGCTGTGGGCTGTGAGTTTGGACATTTTTTGCACCAGATGTAATTTTGCATGAGTCTTATGTTTCTCTTCCTCCTCCCGCTACCACCCAGTATGATCTGAACATCTGCAGTGCAAAAATGAGCTGCAGGTCTGAGGATGCTGAAACATGAAACGGAAAACATCAACGCACAAAACAAAGGGGAGTACAAGTCCTAAGGGAAATAAGACCTCTCACTGCTTCTCTTGGTGATTTGTTTTTAAATATATGCTTTATTTAAAAAAAAAAACAAAAACAAACAAAAAAGGAAGTGCAATGGCAACTCTGACCTGGAAGCACAAACAACAGACAGGGAAAAATAAATAATGTTACTACAGTAACCAAGGACTGATGGAAAAATTGATTGTACTCAGCCATAGTGTTACTGTTCACCGTAAAGCACAGCACATGACAAAGCAAAACAGTTACTAGCAGGATAGTACCATAAAAGGCTGCATGCTGAACTAAGAAACAAAGAAGCAGATGTGATTGATTGCTTAAAAACTGAAGAGCTGAAAGTTAGAATGAAGTTCCTGCTTTAGGATACTTTTTTTTTCAGGTCTGGTGGGCTATTTCCCAACCTGGGGCAATAGTGCTTTGCCAGCATGGAAAAATCCATGGCTTCCAAAGATCTGGGGTCACTCTGTGGATTTTTGCAGAATTATCCAAAGTTGAAGCTTTCATTCATATACATTTTGTAAAAAAAAGGTTTCTAGCCCTTCTGGTTACAAAGCTCTTTTGGAGACTTAACTGAAACCCTTGGTTATAAATCTGCGCTGGCCAGGCAAGAAAAGTAGTAAAAGAAGTGTGAACTTCTCAAAGTTACTGTAGCAGGGCAGTAAGTGAGCAGCCACCTCAGGGCCACTAAACCGCCTCTATTTTTAACCCTGTCACAGCTGGTGGCTGTATTGCAAACACCCAGCCAGGCGCAGTCTCCGTGGAGGTTGGCTGGGTATACGTGTCGGCTTGACAGGGCGTAGAAATGTAAGCTTCAAATAGACAAGTAGCTGAGGAGTCTATTTAACATTTGCCCTTAAAATGTCCTTAAACATTAGGGTTACTGCAGCCACCAGCTAATAAGCACTGAACTCCTGCGACGCAGCAGGCAGGAGAGCGTGGGTTTTATAGAAAATCTTGGTCCAGCAGCAGCAAAGGCAATTCAGTTTACTATCATGGTATCTCTTGCAGTTGTCCCCTTGTGTGTCAGAGTGAAGAATGGCATCACATACAAAGGAAGGGCAATGTGAAACGAGAAAAAAATACCTCCCTCTCCCCTTCCACATACCCTAAACTGCAATTCCACAGACTTTCCCCAAATCCCTCACAAAAGTCCATTGCCTCAGTTTTTGCTTTTAAGACCCTTGTTGACTGTGAAATGAGTGAAGATACAAGTTAGTTGGTGACTTGCCTGCCTGCAAAGAGAAGAAAGATCAAATGCTTTTGGCATTTCCTTTAAATAAACAGGAAGAATCATAAAACGTTTGGGGGTGAAGACTGACTCCCTGCAAGACAGAAATTATTAACTACATTCAAGCACTGACGTTTTGCTTCTGAAAAATCCTCCATTTCAATTTAAAGATGCGTTATCCTTTTGTGTTCAGAAAAGGTCCTACAGGGCAGTCAGTTCAAGAGATCTTTCCACAGGAGTTCGTCGTGATTAAATAGAGGCAAGGGAGAGGATTAAATTGAGAGAAAAACAAGCTGATAACTACAATTTAAAGAAGTATCTTCCTTGTCATTAATAATAGAGAATCTGTTATGGAAAAAGGATAATGCAACTTGATGGTCCTCTTTACATTTTACAGTCACACAAGGGTGTAAATATTTAATCTTTCAATTAATTAATCTTTACAAAATATCTCACAAAAACATTTTTACCTATAGAAATTAGTTTCTATACATCAATATATTTTTATTTTTATAAATTATTCCATCTTTAAGTGCCTTCTATCAATATAAATGATAAAATAGACAATCAAAAATTTTAAAGCTTTTCCCAGTTGTATCCCTCCTTGTCAACATAGGTGCTGTGAATCCTCATATGTGTGTGTGTGTCCGCATGGGAACAAGTTTGTGTGCACATGTGTGTGATGTGAAATGCTTCCATCCTCTCCCACCCCTAAACTCCATTAAAATAAACTATATTGTTATTAATTCCTGATGCAATAGTGTTTCCAAAGGGGAAAAAAGAAGTGCTTGACTTGGTTTCAGAAATCAAAAGATGTGCATAGTTACAGAAGTCGAGGTGTACCAACTACTAATGTGCAATGACAAGCTTTGAATAGGATCCACCTCCCAGTCAAGTCAAAGAGCATCCTACCAATGACTTCAGTAGGAAGTGGAGCAAGTACTCTGAGCTTGATTTTGCAAGGTGCATGTGGCCCTGATCTAGCAAAACCTTGAAGCCCATGCTTAGCTTTGAGCCCATGAATAGTCCTACTGGAATTGATGGGACTGAACAGCATAGGGAAGGGTCACAAGTGACTCCAAGTCAACGGGCTACTCATGTGTAGGAACTGGGGTCAAGTGCTGAGCGCCTTGCAGGATCAAGCCCTATATGAGGTTCAAGAGCTGGGAACTTCTCTTTAAAGCAATCAACACACTGAGCTCAGCCATTGAAATCGATCAAAATGTCCGCATGGGCACAGGAGGTGGCTAGCTCCCCTTGACAGAGGGTCTCCATGTCAGAAGTTTATACCTACAACTGGTGCTCTGAGCACACAACAGATTTGCTTTATATGGTAGAAGTCTTTTTGTTCCTACCCTTTGACCCATCAGTGTCCTTCATGGCTTCAAACACTTTGTGTTGTACATTCATCAAAATTCACATTGACTGCAAAGAACATAAATGCAACAAAAACAGGAAAGCCTCCAAATAGTATATTATAGTTTTCTTCTAAATATTCTCCCTTCGTGATCAGAGGTGCAGTGGCTAATTTATAATTTTTCCTTTGAAGGAATCCAGATGAAAGGCCCAGATTGTTCTTCAATTACAAGTTTGCATTGATTATATATATCTTCTAAGCTATCTCCTTGGACAATAGCTGCAATAAGAAAACATATCAATATTTCTTTAAATTGTTATATTCTATGGCATCCAGTGTCAGAAATTGATGAAATGAGAAGGAATACTAGCACATTGTGATGCTGTTGATTATGGAAAAGTCATACCCCTGCAGATGGCAATTAAGTTCAAACCAGTGACACGTTCCCATGACAGAGAGCCATCCCACTGCTTGTAGTGAGACGACCGAGCTAGGTTAGTTTAGAGAACAGCAGCTCTATCCCATGGGAGGGCAGCATGGTAGGTTCCCTCTGTTGCAAGTCAAGCTTTATGTTTCATTTGATTTAGAAGCTACTTCAGCAGTGAGTAGCAGCAGATTTACTGCCTATTCTTTTACTGACTTAGTTATAATAAACTCAGTCTTGGCTACAAAAGTTAACTAGATCAGGCCCAAAGTGACAGAAGATAAAGCAACTGTTACACAGTGTCTATACTCTTAAATTCCTTGCTTCCCCAGCAGAAATCTGGAACTGCAATTTCGATTATGCGCACTGTCAGCATGTGGAGGGACAGCTGGGGACTTTTGAGTGTTGTCTAGAAATACCAGTCCCCAGAGTAGTGAGCTGCCTAAACCCATCCAAGGGAAATACAGGGGCCCAGAGCAGGTCTTAAATCATGCCCTTTTCCAGGTCAGGAAGAAGATGCCTTTCTCTTTCCCTCCCACGATCCATAGCTTGAGCTCTTGCCTTCAGCTAGTGAGGAATTCCTAGCTCTGTACAAATGCAATGATGCAACTCTTATACTGATTTCATTAAAAGAAGTTTTGGGTCAGAGAGGGAATCAAATTCATGCAAAGCTATTTCTTCAGGGCATCAGAATTTTGAGGAGTTGAATGCCTCAGCTGCCCTTGAGCTTCAGGGATACAATAGTCCCAAGCCAGGAGTCCTTACTGTGAGTACACTGTACTGATAGGCACTCTAGGCTGGAGGCTGAGCTGATCCAGTTGTTTTGCAACAAAAGACTCTACCTTGGGAAAAAAATTGTTTTTAATAAAAACGTACCTGTAAAATATTCTCCAAATTCTTGTTCTAATTTAATTGCTCGATCGTAGGTTTTCTTCGCTTGCTCCTCTGTGAGACGCTTATTCATTTCCCTAAAAAAGGAACGGAAGTCGTTAAGAACTTTAGATTCATACTAAAGCAGCTTTCTGAAAGATATGTTCAACTGAATCACAGATCGGTTGAGCTCGGTACAAGAATGAAGCATTGAAATTCTTCTATCAGTTTGTGGGCAGTTTCAGTATTTTAAATTTAATTTCATTCTTATGCAGTCTTATGAGACAGCCAGGCCTGCTGCTGGCTGTCTCAGCTGAATGAGGCTGTCCAAACTGCTGAAATGGACATGGATTTTGACTGAGGCTGGCATTATGGAAGTGAAATCACAATTAAAGGCAGGATTCAAAACGATGAGACTCCTGACCCTGTAAAAGCTATCCCAGAGTCATTGTAACCCCCATGGGGAAGCCCCAGAAGGAATCCAGCGTGTCTTCCAGGGACACTTCTTAGTTCAAGGAGGTGCATGAGTTCCAGGTATCATGAGAAATCAAACTGAGTAATTGGAAGAGTTAACATAGGTTATTTATTTATGGTCTCTGTTCCAGTCCTTTCTGGACTGTAGAGATTTCCGGTCAAGTGTGTCTTGTAGATTCTAAAACATGCAAGGTACCAATAAATGTAAAAACAAAGACAGTGTCAATAACATTCTGTTAATGCCAATATTTTGTTATTTGATGAAGAATTTCTGTTCTGACAGAGGCATTATTTAATAACTTGAAGAAATAAGTTGTCTTGCCCATGCACGCTCAGCTTTTAATACCACTGTGTACTTGCAAAAAATCAAGCTAATACTCATTCACTGCCTTACATATATGTATATGCCTGCAGATATCCAAATTAATTAGCAATAATAAATGGAGTTTGCTTTTTTCACAGTATGGATTCATTTTTCTTTAATTATGGTGGAAATTTTCTGAGGTAACTAGGAAAGCAAGAGAAGGGACCATCTTGTATTCTACATAAATCTGATTTAATGCCTTGCACTGAATCATGTGATTATGTGGCAATGAGCTGTATACAGTATGACACGGGCGATGCATGTAGGAGATTATGTACACAATGTTGCATAAAAAAATGATGTATGAAGTGTACAACAGTATGAACTTGCTACAGCTAACTCTTACCTGGCCGCTGAAAAACACCCTGTAAGGTGTCCAGGATGCAAAATGGTATTTCTAGACATTACTTAAAGCTATCTATCTATATAACTATCCATATAGCTGGGAATACTGCTTTGAAAAATCTCTCTGGAAGTACCAATGCAATGCAGAAAGCAGGGTTATAAGGATAAGAAAGATTTCTTTGAAAATATATGACAGTTATTTGTGGATTATATAAATAGGTTTAATATATGCCAATCTGTGTCATGCTGCTAAATTTGTAATACTACTAATTCTATTTATTGGAAGGATTGCTGTCTAATTGAGTTCAGGTGGGCTTCTCATCAGCTGTGCCTACTTGAACATCTCCATGTGACTTCCAAAGAGCCAAAACTCTGTCTTGAAGTGGAACATAGCATTGCAAATTCTTGTGCAGACTTAACATTTTGTCTCATCTTAAGAACACTCAGCCAATATTCAAGTGCTAACAACATAATCCTCCTTCCAGATCTATTTCTGGTAGATTTCTGAGAAATTCTTCAAGAACTTTGAATATTAGAGAAGAAAACACAAATAAAAATATAAACAAACCTTTAAATTAACAAATACTTTTAAGTAAGCAGAAATTTGCATTATGTATACAGGACATAGATTTGCCTGAGGTGCAAAACTGTGCTAGTTGTATTCATGCCTAGTGCCTTCAGGAGAGAGGATGGAGAAGGGGCAGGACCACGATGTCCATTTTTCATGATGAATTAAAAGTGCTGTCAAACAACGGTCCCTTCTATTTTTTGTTTCCTAGCCAGGGACCTGCACAGCTGATGAATTCAAAATGCTTGCAAAGAGCTGTCCCTCCAGGCACGTTTGGCAGGATTTCCTCCTCTCCCAGTGAAGAGCTCACTCAGGCAGCATCGTAATTACTTCCAGCTCTCATCCCCATGATCCCATAAGGGTCCTCCTTCTGGAAAGAGAGGCAGACTGAGAGGTACCAACAGGGAACCCGCTGGGATTAAAGCTGTGTGATGGAGTCATGTGGAGGTGGGAAAGGAAGGACCGGGGAGTAGTTTGTTTGAAGCAGTTTGATTGCCAGGACTGAATTTAACTGAAGAAAGCAGGACCAGAGGACAGCCAGCTGAGGCCATGCGTTCTGGTTTCTTTGACATCCAGTAGCCCCTTATGGTCTCACATTGCTGTGGTCATTAGCGTGAGCAGGGTATTGCCAGAGAACCAGTGATAACCAAGTTTCAAATGCACGTGCAAGCTTAATTTGTGCTCCCATCACTCTTCTCACCTTCACTCTCAGATAGATGCAAAGGAGCATACGTGTAAATGAGAACTAGACCCTTCAACTTTAAGTGCTAATTGTGCTGCAAGTTAAATCTTTTGAGTTTGCTTTTCTGCATATTCTGATTAGTAATTTTTTGTCTTTGATGGTTTTACTTTGCTATTACACTAGCTTTCAACTCATTTGTATGAGCAGGAGTAATAGGGCAGATAAACATATATTTGTGTTGTAGTAGTTACCTACATAAAAATGACCAAGTGAACACAGTTATGCTGTCATAAAAGTGTCCTCTTTCTGTTCTCACAGGGTACTGGTTTACCATGTTAAACTTCTACATACTGAAATAATAGTACCTATTGGAAAGGGGTTATATCTGTTAACCTATGCGCACCCTACCACACACTACTGCTTACATCAGAGTATGTATTTGTTTAGTCAGATCCTGAATGATTTAACTTCATTACCAAATAAAATAAATTATTTTTGCAAGCAAGAGGCTCACAATTAGGTGTTATTCTCAAGACAATTCTTTAAAAAGAATGATGCTGTTTATATTAAATGAGTTCTTATTTCTATTAGAAACTAATTTTGGGTGCTGTTTTATAAGATAGATACACATTAGACAGATTAACTAGATAAAATATTACTTGTGGAGAGCAGGCTGCAGGGGATAAACTAACTTAGAATGGCTGAATTCATTACATTTTTCTCTTTTTTTTCAGCAGTTGTATTCTGTTTATGTAATTTATTTATGTAAGCCATATTACTGCAAAAAATCCCAAACTAGTACCAATATATAATGACTTTTGCTGTCCCATGAAAAATTTGGATTTCTAATTAAGGCTGTCTTCCACAGAAGAAGTTCTTGCAGAACAAGAAATTCAAAGTCATATATGGATTTCACTTTGTCACTACCGTACTGTCAACACTGAGGCAGGTTTAGGACTGGGGAATGAAGAATAGCTTACTTTTGATTTATATCAGTAAGTTAAATTCTGCTAATTCTGCATAAGTTGTTTTGTCCTATGTGAAATATTAGCATTGCTTTGGTTTAGTAATAGGATGATTGTGGTAATATTTTGCATCTTCATGACATTTTTCAGTCAATTTGTTCAAGGATTTGCTGTTGTTACATCAAATCAATGAAGCCTTTATCTTATTGCCACATTTCTGGTTCTGCCTAATGTATTTTTTGAAGTAAGGGCCATTTTTATTTACTTTTTTTATCACTCCACATGCAATGTCAGCATTAAACAAATAATGGAAATATTTCATGGATGGGAAAACTGTAGGCTAAGATCTATCTTAAAACAATCAATGCAGAATGTAGGCTATCAGACTACCCCTCCTCTTCTGTACAGCAAGATAATCAGAATATTATTGAATTATAGGGCTGGAAGAAATGTCAAGAAGCCATCCAACCCACGACAGCTTTGGTCAGGGTGGGACTGTGCTAGTACCATATACTGTGCAGCATTCCCTGGAGTGACACTGGACACGCAACAACTTTATCACCCACCAACAGACAGGGCCAGGGAGGATGCACATTTGGTCATGGGATGGGGCAAGCTAACAGGGTCCATCTCCAATGTTTGTGGGCAGGCCTTTACCATAACCAGATATGTGTCTGTTGCAGGAGGGATGCCTGTATTTTAGCTGTGTGATAGATACCTGTGGCATCACTTGCAGAGCCTTTGATGAGAGGAAGGCAAAGAGTTCAAAATTGCATCCCTTTCACAGCAAATTAAGCTGATACATTCTTGTGTTACTATAAGTCTACATGTAAACAATTGATCACAATGTATTTTATCTGGAGCTTTAACCAATGTGAAGATCTCTGCCATATTTCCTCTTCAACCTTCTCTCCTTGGCAGTAGGTAACCCTCATTCCCCCTCCACTTCCAGGGTGGAACCCAGAACCAGACCAGTGTTCCAGCTGAGACCTCAACCATACCCAGCAAAACAAAATAACTGCTCATTGTGTCCTTACGCAGCACTGATGTTAATACAGACCACAGTGGCAGTTTCCTTTTTTGCAACCACATTAAACATCCATTCATATTCCTGTGTGATCCATCCCAACTGCCAGATGCTTTTCTGCAGTACTATAGCTTAATTATTCCCTGCTTGTACTCATACATTTCATTTTCTCTCCTTTGTCTGTGCTGAATTGCATCTTACTGATTTTACAGTGAGTTTTAATCTTGTCTTTCAAAGTGCTTGCCACCTCGCTCAGCCTTGAGTTATTCACAAACTTTACAGAAATACTGCCCAGCTCATGATTCAAATAATTCATGAATATAACAAGTAGTCCCAAATAGGGACACAGGTCAGGAAATACACTTGCAGGATTTCTGTAACCCTCCCCATTTATCAGTGCCACTTTCAATGACTGAGCATGGTTGTGCACATGGTCTCTAGTGATTCCCTTTGGACTGTTTTTCCCTAATCTTATATTTTCCTAATCATTAATATTGTATTTCCCTAAGCTGCTACTGACAGTGTTCCATGAAGCCAGAATAAATATCAGGA
>Ga0181612_115889_pt1 | contig 10885 bp, 3 predicted proteins | sample HoacroProtozoa21_FD_119630 | JGI IMG/M metagenome (GOLD analysis project Ga0181612, IMG submission 119630) | Hoatzin crop microbial communities from Cojedes, Venezuel. Combined Assembly of Gp0051906, Gp0051904, Gp0051908 | reverse complement strand
TGTCTAGATAAGAAGGAAAAAACGCGTTTCTCAGTATGACCTCGAGCAATTCATAAGACTTTTAATAGATGCGTTACCCATATATGTTATTAATATAGTATTCTTATCTCCTAGAGACATTATTTATTGTAAATCTAACATTATTTTCATATTTTTCTGCATCAAACAGTCTTGGGTCCCATTTGCCTCTGTGGAATGACAAATGACAAATGATTTAGGCTCTTCCTAACTTAATAAAGCCGACTAAAGAACAGATTTTGAGGTTCACTATAATTTGTGCACTATCTTCTTCGTGTTACCATAAATTCCCATCTCCTAGAAAAATTTGAGCTTGTAGATCTGCTTTTATAAAGACAAGAGAATACTTAAAAAAAACCACATCGCTTTTTATACTCTATTTGGAGTATTCTTAACATAACATGTTCTCTCCCAACAACATTTTCTGAGATGTTCCTAAGTATCTGACAAAGTACGTATATATGTAGTATGTAGTGAGTTTTATTAAAAGACGACAAGTATATTGTCCACAAAATCAACACTCTTCACCTAAGAAAAGACTATCATAATTTCAATGTACAACCTACATCTTCATGTATAAATTAATGCATCAATATTAAAGTTGGTAACGTTAGAGAGGGAATGAAGACATGGAACACTGTCCATTTAAATCACAATGATCAGAATGATTCCTTTTCTCCGAAAAAATACAGAATACAGTGCAGTTGCAGTTCTTTGAGATGTGCTGGCTTGCAGATATCTATTCCATCAAAAGGGCTTTCATAGAAAAGGGAATGTTTAGCAAAAAGAGCATACCATACCCTGCCCTACCTTGAGGTAGATGTGTGACCTCAACAGGGTAGCATACACCCTAATAAATTCAAATCCTACTAGAAAGAAGTTGGTAAGCAAGTTAGTAAATGTTTAACAGAGAACAGCTCTTTCGGTTGTAAAGAGAAAACCTGTCACTTTTGAGTACTTACATGAATGCAAATTCATATAGTGGGAAACTTCAGTCTAGTAGAGGATCTTGCAGTTGTCTTAGAAAATGACATTCTGCCAAGAATGGTATTGTTTCTGGAAGCCTCCAAGATGACCTATTGTTTGGTGAAGGTATGAACAGAGTACTTCAAGCAATCATCCCACACATACTGGAATGAAGCCCAACTTCTGCTGAGTGTGCCTGGATCACTTGAATACTTTTTGCACTCCTACTATACATCCTAACAGAACACACCATCTTTATGGACATTTTCTTCATATAAGCACTATGCCATGTTTATTTCAGCAAAAAATAAAACAAATGGGAAGAATAATGGAAGTATTAAAAAAAAAAAAAGTGAAGAAATATTGAACATGAATTACGGAGAAGAAAATGGACAAGTGAATCTGAGCCAAATATATAGACAGGAACTACAGCTGGGCCCAAAGAGACCAAACACTGAACAACCACTGACCCTGGGGAAAAAAAAGATGGGAGTGGATGAGAAGGTACGCCAGTCTATGACCAATAGATGAGGAGCAGGAACAGTAAAAAAGCAAGATATGGAGATGTTCTGTGCAAAGGGATCTCTTGTTCACTACTGAGGCAAAACAGTTCACCTCAGGAAACCCAGATCCTAGCTCTCGAGTTCATAATCTGGCATCATAAAGATACCTTCCTAAAATCAAGGAGAAATGACAGACAAATGGGTTTGATGATTCACAGTATGAACTACTGCCCAGCTCAGAGAAGATCATGTCTTATCATTCCTTTTACGTAGGCAAAATACTTAAAAATGTTACCCACTGTCATCTGGTTAGGATGATCAGCAGACAGGGATTACAAACAGACTTGAACTCTCAATTGTTAATATGCAAACTTCTCTTGACCGGAGAACAAAAACATTAAAACTGTTGACCGACTGTGCAATTGCCTCCCTGCTCAAAACTACGTGACTATAACGATGATCCAGACTAAAGAGGCAAAAAGTGAAACCAGCTCGCTTGACAGATGTTAAAGGACTCACCAACACAGAAGAAAGTGTATTCCTGCATGCAGAAAATCTGACTGAGTGGATTAGATATTGAGAAACCAATTGTGCATTTGAAGCTTAAAGGACCCCAGTGTGAAGTCTTGCATAAGAAGTAAAGGCATTTGACTCAAACTTTCAGGTGAGATTCCAGTCTGACAGTACAGAGTTAAGTCCTTCCTAGCAGGAAAGGAGTCATGAAAGAACTATGCTAATGGAGACCAAGTCAGTCCTAAAGTCTCCCTATTACTTCAGCCAAGTGTATCAGAGAAAAATATATTTTTCCCTATTTACCTGAAGAACCATGATGATAAAAATGTATGACATGTATGCGAACCGGAGCTGCTAAGGCACTTTCGCATAGCAAGTTGTCTTGATAGAAGAAAATAAACCTCCTGAGATACCCCATGACAGGAGGACAACTTTCACAAAAACCACTGGTGGTAAGCAAAGCCAAACATCTGATCATAGGCATGAGCTATTATGAAGCACTGGTACTCATGAGCAAGAGTGTTCATAAGTGTTCTTGACACTAGACTTTGAAATTCTGTCTACATGTCAGAAAAAACTACTCCGTTACAAAATTTGTTAAGTCATACTCTCTATTTACTGTGCCAGCCTGTAATGGCTACAAAGTACCCCACTAATCAGATTGAATCAAGTCATCTAGAGTTCCTGTGTGGACCTCTTATGTACCAATCAGGCCAACTAGAGAATGCCTAGATGGAGAGCGTTCTCTTGGGTTTCACCTTTGAGGGATCTGGAAAATACCTGGAGAGCAGACAAAGCCACACAGTTACCACAACAGAAGATGCTCCTTTCATCTACTAGAATACTTCAAGTTCCAACCAGCTTATACTAGATCATGACATCCCAATACGAGTTTATTTTTGATCTCAAACGAATGGACTCATCTTTGTGTTTTAGACATTAAGTCAACAAACTTTGCTTTGGCCATCTGAGACAAGCACACTGGGACCCTTGGGCAGAAGAAAATCACACATACTAATCTGTACCACTTCCTCATCAAAAGTCCAGTCCATTGCCACATGTAAAGCTGTTCTCGGAGTGCACAGATTGTCTGGTTACCTCTGCTCTATAAGCAGCAACCAAAAGATACAGAAAAATTAGCTTAACTGCCTAAGCCTTCCTAGGACTTTTCATGCAGTTTTACAAACTGTATTCCTAGGTCTTCCAATTCACATCTGCAGAAACCTCACATTGTATCACTCAAACACAATTCAAGGCAAAAGTAAGACTGAAAGAAATCTCAATCAGAGCACAAAGAAAAAAAAAAAATTAATAGTGTGCCAAACCTCAAAAACAGCGTACTTATTTGGAGCCTACTAATATACCATAGAGAGAAATAATCCAAGCACTATACAGACACTGAATATGCTATGGCTATTAAAAATAACTGAATAGGGAAAATACTTTTATTAAGTATAGTATCTTAAAGGGAGGTTATCTCTGGGAAACAGAGCAATAATCAAAGTACTTATATTTTTCTAAAAAGTAAGTAAATCTATGTCCACCCAGTTTCAGTGGATTCTCACTCCACTTGGCCTGCAATGTCAACTTCTGAAACAAGACTTTACAGATTTCTTTGTGTTTTACATCATGTTCAGCTGAGACCAGTCTAAAGCATCTGTGTCAAAGCTAAGAATTCTTAAATCTGTGAATAAGCTCTATTATTCTCTTTTAATACATTTTTTTTCAGCTTCTTAAAGGAATCACCAAGTCTCAAAGAAACCACCAGAGTACTGCAATACCCACCCTTTGCCCCCTCAAACTGACAGCAATAATCAGAACTACGTAGTTGTGACCCTCTAAACTAGTATTCTTAAATTACATTGTTGTACTCTTAAATTACGTTCCCTAATGCTACCTCTAACAATTACTACCCACAGTACGTTTGAAACAAGACAAGTTGAATGACACGGGAACAGAAATTCCATAAAAATAGCATTCTATCTAGCTAGTATCCTGTCTACGACAACAGCAAAATGCAGAAGCCTTAGGAAAACTTGTACAAACAGAGCAGGCATCTAGTTGTATCTTCCTTATCCCTCCTTCCTAGGGGTTTGGATTCCTGTGCCCAAGGCCAGCTGTCATACAGCACTACGACAGCAAGAGCTGTAAGAAGCTGGGTCATTCCGGCTTCCCTGCATTTACGCACAGGCAAACAAGGCTTTTGGTCCTTGTCCAAGCTACGCTGCAGCCGTGCCTGTGGCTGGTCATGCTTCACTGCCCCGGAGCCTGACCCATAGCCATGACTCTGCGGCATGGCCTTGGACCTGCCTCATCACTGTGAACCTGGTCTTGTTTATAGTTTTCATTATTATGTTTCATTTTACACAATACACAATGTGTGTATAGCTTTTGCATATATGTCTGAAATAACAATCCAGCCAGCTTCCACTGGTGGAATTAACTGAAAATTGTTTTAAAACACCAGTTTATCTCAAATAATTACAAAGAGGAAAGCTGCCTTCTGACTTTCCTGGGGTTTACTACCATTACCTTTGACAAAATGGCACATCCAAGTCTTTTGTAAGTCCTCTCAGCTATACAGGTGTTGGCATTTAATGTGTTCTAGCTACAGTCCGAACAGTTTTTTAATTTTTGCTAGTATACATCACTGAAAAAACACTCTAGAATATAGTGCCCTTCAGACACCTGTTTCATTCTGCTCCCGAGATCTCGCCTAAGAGTGTGCATATGCACTGTGTATCAAGAGAGTGGGACTAGGTGAGCAAAACACAATTTTATAGTCACTGCCATTATTACATATTTAAACTTCCTCGTACAACATGGCAGACTGAGAACTACCCAGAAGCTAGGGTGGTGCAAATGCTTCTGATCCTTTATTGTTTAAATCAATAACAGGAAAACCATCAGTCTAACTGTTGTGGCAATTACATGCACTCAGGTATGTCTGCTGTTCTTTAGCCAACTTGATTATTAAACGGATACATCAAGTTCAAAACAAAAAAAACCTGTCTATTTAGCTTCACACATAAAAAATACAACTATGTAAATGGAATTTTAAACATAGAATTGAGAAGCAGTATCTTTTAATGTTTTCCCCTTATATCTTGGAAACATTTTAAAATCAGCTTTTCCTATTCAGAAAGCTAATATGCTTCCTCATTATTCTTTGACTCAGAAGTCAAATGCAATATTCAGGTTCCTTGGATGCAGTTTTGATGGCTTGTCAACTTACAGATGCCTTCAAAATCTGCATTTCCCATCCTGTCAACAGGATGTGAGTCTATGTGGGATTTAAAATTGGATTAAAATTTTCATGAATGATGAGAACATCGATAATTTCATTGCATAACAATAAAATTTCTAAAATTACATTAAGCTCCAAGTGCTTCAATGCTCTGACTAATCATGAATAGTAAGAATAAAGGTATCACTGGCCTGTAATTATCCAGAATCTCTTCTGTGTTCACAAAAGCGTCCAGAACATGCAATCACTAGCAGTAGGATATTTGATAGACTGTTTTTGTTTGTTTCCATTTTTATAAAGAATATTTATTTAATAATTGCTCTTAGTTTTAACTAAGAATGGAAGAATTCAGTACCATAGAACAGCTTAAGTGTTGAATAATAATAATAATATAATGCACAACAGCCAATTTCCAGGTTTTATTTCTCATTACCAACTCCAGTGAATGGTCTGTTCATGCTTACTCAAGTAATGGCATTATTTTATACCCATTAATTTGGGTGCAGAAATCAAGTTCAACTTGGTGTTTCCTTAGAGGAAGCACTTGTCTTTCCCTGTCATCCTTACCACAGATGTGACAAATTCAAGGTGAACTACCGCATAACACTGCCTTTCAAACAAAACACCTCCAGACGGAACCAGGGAAAGGCCTCAGCGTCGCTACCGGTAGTTTAGTCCCGGACAATATCTAAATTGCCCTACTCTCCAAAAACGTTGCGTGAGAGCACACGTCTCTGGGTGCACACATGCCTGTGCGATGCACACAACGGCAACCACTGAATACAGAGAGTGACATCTTATGGCACCTGGCGGTATGCGCTCTGGCAGGGACAATGCTTGCTGGCGTTGCTGCGCTGACGCACTGCAAAAGGTACCAGGAACAACAGAACGGATGTTTTGTTGTACCTGACATTGCGGGGAGATTCTCAGCCTACAGCAAATAAACCTTTCAAACCAGCAGCAGTGAAAAGGGTGACAGAATAAATTAAAACATGGGAGATGTACTAAAAACATTCTGGAATAGATAGATGACTCGTCCTTAAAAAAACAGTGCACAATCATACACAAATGGGCCACCTTGAAACCTCATAATAAGGTTTGCCTAGGGAAAAGCAGAGGAGAGGAAATACAAAAAACCTGCGCTGTTCAGAATACTACTTGTAATTTTATAACAGCGAGGAAGGAGGCAGCTGGAGGAAAGGAATGGTTGTTACTTCTTGATTCTTTCTTCCACAGCTACTTGCACAATGAGTCTTTCATGTAACCAAGAATATCCTCGAAACTGTTGGTGTACAGTGTTTAATACAACAGATCTTCAGATACAAAGCCTCTAAGTACTAAAAAAGTATATAAATATGAAGCTTTAGTCATTATCATAAAAACAAGTGAAAACACAGGTAGAATTCTTCCACATCTTTGGAATAATTATGGGCAAGAAAACACACAAATCAGTTTAACTGCATGCACTATGCACACAGAAAATAGGAAGATCATGAAATTAATTTTCCTATTAGTGAGTATCCTGAATTGTTGCCAAAAATTTAAGGAACCTTACCACAGAACTCTCACTAGTGCAATCATCATTAGACAGCTAAAACTCAAAATTATGCCACACAATCTGGGCTACAGTGAAGCTGGCTTCTAATCTGGAGACTGTTATTAGAAGAAAATGTTCATCTTCCCTTTAAAGAATATGTATTAGAATATTGTGAAATGGAAAGCTGTGTACATATTAGTATAAACCAAACATATGTGTACTTGTATATGTACGAAGAATGTCATCTACTGGTATGTAAGAATACATGCATGTAAACACCACCGTTTATAAGTTAGTAAAGAGCTGTCATAATAAGTAACGGAGTTGTCATTACTACATACTGTGAACAACTGTGTCCAGTTCCAAAGTCTTCCTCACATACTTGGCATACTGCATTTTAACAAATACATATGACCCATATATTCTGCAAAATAAGCTTCTTCCCAGCAAACAGACACAGGAAGAAAACGTACAGAGAATTATACAATCTAGCTCCCTTTTTCATCTTCCATTTCACATAAAAACTATTTTGGACACTTTATAAAGATACGATGAGAATCTCAGTATTTCTCAAAGATAATCCAGTCTCTCTCAGTTCCTTCACGTTTTACTGTGGTGCCTTACTATACTCGTTGTGATAGGAATATTGAAAATACTTTGGTAACTCACTCCAAATAGAAGCCGAAATACATGAAAGCACGCACACACATGCGCATTTCACACTCTCTGACCTCTTCTTAACATGTCTTCTTTCCAGTTTTTTTCTCAGCTATTCTCCACAACTTTCCTGTAGTTCCATCAATGTCTACACTGTAAACTTTTTTCTTGTAATACTTCTCTTTCAATTTGTATGAGACTTCCTCAGAAGTAACTACATAATCTTGCAAAGTCTCAGTAAATCAGTGAGCAACTCCTCCCTGACAGACAAAACTGTAAGTTCACTTAAATCCTAAAACTTTAAGAAATTTAATTTTGCCTAACTCCATTTTCTGTAACAGTGCTGTTTTTCTTCTATTGCTGAATAGTGTTACATTACCAAAACATAGGTCAATAAATTAAATTGTTAAGCATGACAAATATGGTAACACCTGATCAGACCCCTGGATGATCCAAAACAGGAGCGAAGAAGCACTTGACATCCAAGGAGGAAAGGAAAACCACACACAAGGGCATGTTTATAGTGAAAGGTAACTAAGCATTGCAAAGCTGGTGCATCTGTCCCAAGAAGTAAGTCACAAACATTTCCATTTTGAACAATCACTGAGAGACCATACTTTCAATGCTAATTCATCACAGTCTTAGATATATTGCTACACAGAAAGCAAAGATTAATGGTGTTTAAAGACCCATTTTGCTGAAAATTCTGTCACAGATTCAGAAGCAGGGGTGAAAGGTCAGTGCTTCATTAACTGAACAAATTCAATTAAAATTGTAGTTTAATTAAAAAGTCAAGATGATCATAAAAAAAACCTAGGTCATCCGGAGAACATCGCTAAAAATCTCAAACATCCTGTGCTTAACTGGCTGTAAATTTCTTCTTTGGCCTACTTGAGAAGTAGCAATCCACTGCAAAACTCTTTAATAAAATTTAATACAATAGACAGAACTCCACCAAATTTAGTCTAAACAAATACAACTTCAAGGTACACGCAAAGGATGGCAAGTGGAGGAGAGGTATATGCTTTCCATTCTTCTGCAAAACAAGACTTCCATTCAGGTGCTTTAACGTGTCCTCCACAGGAGGCAAGTGTAACAATACCAAAGGGAAAGACCCCACATAGAAGGCTTGACATTATGTTTTCAGATTTATAACTCAAAATTAATAAAAACCCAAACAAAATACAACAAAACAACGAAAAAACCCCACACAAAACCCTTTTTACCAGAAAAATTCAAGCATTGTTGTACAAGCAGGGGTTCTAATAAACATGTACCTTATTAAACTAATGGTTTTCAAACTTGTTTCCATGTTTGCTATTCAAAAAATAACAAGATGACATTGAAGTTCTGGTATACCTCGTATTTGCCTAAGAAGCACAGAAACTCCAGTGAGCAAATGCTGCAGTTTTACTGCAAACCCTAGATTTGGCAAAATGGAAATCCTTTACCTGAAAAGACTACATCTGCATTCTCAAAGAGGTATTCTCAAGTGTTGAACTTTGTTCACTGCGGGCTGACAGTGTCTAAAGGAAATAATAATACAGTCTCTGTTTTCCATTGCATACATTTGGAAATAAGTGGTGTCCACCACCTTTCCACCAACATCGTTTAGCTCAGCAGAAAATTGACGAGTTAAACTCAAAAACAAGAGGGGGAGGCGAGGACTGCAGACCATAATTCAAAACCTTGATCTTCCAGCAGAAATATCTCAGCAACATTCACAAATTGTTAATAGACTCATCGGAATTTTAAAGGTGCTGTTTTATCAGTTTTAGTATTTTCAGAGGAACACTATTTTTACACAGTTCTGTTGAGGAACTAGAAACTCACTGATGCAATAAAATTTAAACTTCCTGAATCAAAATTTTTACATCGATTTGGCATCATACCATCCTCAGTTCAAAAATTAACCAGAATAACACTGGCAGGGGAAAACATGTATGAAGTCTTATGAAAGATAAAAACCACTAGTTTCATTCAGTACTTTTGGAAAATCTAACAACAATAATTCTATAATTTCAGTACCATTAAAAATTACTCTTGTGACCATTAATATAATGGGGCCTTGCACAGGATACAGATACCAAAAAGAACTAGACATTTCCAGAAAGGAAAATCTGGCCAAGACCCAAAAATACCTCTAAAAACAAATGCAAGGCTGACAGGCCCTCCACTCCTGTGTTTAAGCTATTATGTATACATTGCCTTGTTCCTTTGTTTGCAAATAAAAGTTGGTTTTACTTCGGTTGAGGTTTGAATGAATCTAGGTAAATTCTTTTCTTGAGGGAAGTAGAGCACTGAAAAAATGTATCTTACATTGAAAAAAAAAAATTAAAAAGGGATATTAACTCTTCCTGTTTCACGCAATATGAAACGGGATGGGCTGTAACACTCTCACAAGTACGCATGGCCTTCCAAAACAATACAACAAAAGCAGTATTTCATACAAAATTCCGAAGCCATAAGTAATTCATAAACACAGTTTATAAACTGAGAGCAGAGACAGAGGTGTGACCAAGTTAATAAAACGGAAACTACTTCAGAAAAGCTGCCGAGTTGCTGCAATGTGATTTCAAGAGTAATCTGCAGTGAAAGCAAACTGTTGTAGTCCCCCCAGACAGAAGCCAATGTTAGAACCACCCTTACGACACAGCACCAGAACTCCCTGCTCAGAAAAGGCCAGATGGAGAAACTAAATCACTTTCTTTCTCGGAGACTGGTTTCACCAGGTCATGATTGATTCCATCAGTGAGAAATCTGTGGCAGCATGCATCTTGGCTTCCTACACTGCATCTGGCTTTATAGAAGACCTATGGCACCTAGATTCCAGCACCAAAATTCAGAATCGTCAAAAAAAAATTATACCACTTTAAACAGCATCTGATCCTAAAAACACTGCAGTCTACACTGCACATTTTAACTGAATTCCAAGTCATTTCTTTGCACATTTTACTCTTTCAGAGGACCTACAGATCTGCACTATCTTGGTTTCTGAAACTTACTAATAATACGGCTCAAGCCAGTAGCTACCCTTCTTGCCATTAAAAACAACACAGCTTTTTTATGACAATGGCAGTAAAGCTAAAAAGGAAGCCAGCATCAAATACATTTTTTTGCTACTTTGAAAATACAACTTAGCAGTTGTAAGCAAAAGACTTAAGATTACTCTTGCTATCAATGACCATAGTCAAAGACGCACTAAAAGGCCACAAAGTACTCTTCAGGAATTTGGGCTTGCCATAACAGAAAACAAGGTGTAATTTAATAGTCAATGTACATAGCTATAAAAACAAAGGAAAGGAGAATACTCACCATTAACTTGACTGAGTAATATAATTTCCCAATCAGATATAACTTTGCATTTTGGGGGGAAAATTTTCATATTAGCCACATTTAAAACGCATAAAATTAGGAAGCAATCTTGAAAAGGGTTTTTTTCTG
>Ga0181612_172079_pt1 | contig 10886 bp, 10 predicted proteins | sample HoacroProtozoa21_FD_119630 | JGI IMG/M metagenome (GOLD analysis project Ga0181612, IMG submission 119630) | Hoatzin crop microbial communities from Cojedes, Venezuel. Combined Assembly of Gp0051906, Gp0051904, Gp0051908 | reverse complement strand
GTGCCAGCGAAGGCTAATGGCATCCTGGGCTGTGTTAGTGGAGCAGTCAGGGGCAGTGATGATCCTCCTCTGACATCTGTGCCAGGTTTTGAGCTCCCAGTGTTAGAAAGACATTGACATTCTAGAGCAGATACGGTGGAAGGAGAGTAGGATGCTCAGGGGGCTGCAGCACAGGACTCAGCACTTACCAGGCTGAGAGCTGTGTTTGGTCAGCCTGGAAATAAGACAACTAACAGTGCACTGCTGTCTTCATTTACACAGTGGGTTTTTCAAGAAGACACAGCCAGATCCTTCTCAGAGATGCAGAGCAAAAGGATGAGAAGCAACAGACCAAAGTTACAGGAACGAAACTTCTGATTAAATACAGGAAAAAAATTCTTTATACCAAGGATGGTCAAACACTGGGACAGGGGTCCAGAGAGGCTGTGTGTCATCTCCATCCTAGGAGTTACTCAGCCTGCCTGGACATGGCCCTGGGCAATCGGATCTAACTGGACCTGTGCTGAGCAGTTGGTTGGACTAGATGACCTCCAAAGATCCCTTCCAACCTACATTAGCCAATCATTTTGTGATAAAGGAAAGGAATACTTTTGTGTTAGATGTAACATTCTCAGCATGACACTCCCATTAATCTATTCTGCTGGCAAACTTAAAATTTCAAATTGTTACCTTAAAAACGCAACACCCCTTCACAAACAGGTAAGCTTAATATAGAGCTATGAAATATCAAAACTACGTCCCTAACGAAAGTTTATAATTAGACTGTTACTGGATTTTTGATATGTAGTACTGTTGTCTTACCTTGAGGAATATTACAGTCTCTGGTCTTAATAATGCCCCTCTTAATCAGCACACCAATGGGGATATTCCACCCAGCGTTCCTCCCCAGTCCTGTGTGGCAGGACTTCTTCCCTTTCAGGTCACTGATGGTGAATGCATTGGAGACATTTCGTTTCACTAATGCCACAGCATAGTATGCATTGCTGTTGTCGTCAGCTTGCAGAAACAAACAAAACACATCACAGCTTCCCTTAAGCATTCCCATTGCTTAATGATCATCTACAGATTGACTACACTTAGCTGGTGCCAGCTTCAGTTGCACCAACAAACAGCTAGTCAGGAACTACGAACGTACATGTAACTGCTCTTCACTTTACTACTTCCTAATGTTACGTTCGCTTCCAGGCTGCACACTGGTGCTGCTGTGCACCTGAGCTGACTAATCTGGAGACAAACATGAAAGTGCTCTTGTAAACACCAGCTCTTATAAAGACAGCCCCCTGAAAAATAACATTTATGTCAATAGTGACTTAGCAAACTGCCTAAGAAGTTATTTTTATGTGAAAACCTCAATCCTGTATTAAGATTTCCATGAGTTTTGCAGCATATTGAAATTCTGCCTTAGTGACACAGCGTCCACAAGCTCTCTTTTCATCGGGGACTCTGAAGCAGCCACACTGACAGGAAGAATTTATTTCTACTAGAATACACTGTGTAATTTCTGTATTTTCACTTCTGTTAAAAATATTTTGATTTTGTGAATACCAATTTTTTCCATTGTAAATATTTTTTTTTCAGAATTGAAGCAATAAAGAGGTACAAGACTCAGAACTGCCAAAGACTCAACCTACTCCTGCAGCAGGACGGATAGAAGTTGCCACAAACTCACTGTAGGAACCCATCCCGTACTTGTTTCCTCCTCTATCCATGGTGCGAGGATAGTAATTCTCATTTCCTTTGAAAACAGCTTTCCCAGCAGGGCTAGGCAATAGAGGCTGTGCTTTTAGAGCTGTTTTCAAACAACCTGGAAAAATTAGGTCTATATTTACGTTTCCTGACCTTCTTACCAGAGTAACTTTCTCCAGCAGCTGGTACAAGGCCATATGTCTTCCCAGCTGTGTAAATATCAGCTCCACCCAGAACTACAGCATCGCTTTCCTTTTTCTGAAAAATAACATAAATTTCAGTATTTCCGTGAAAAAACAGCAGATACCTTCCTTTCCACAATGATGGCACCTCTAGCATCACACCTCTTGCATCTCAAAGGGCAAGTCCAACAGCAAAAGAGCAACAAGCTGCTAAAGTAAACCCCCTAAACCCACATAAAGCATCATCAGTGAAATGGGGACAGGAGATGTCACACATACAGGCTTCAGCTAGATGGGCAACAATGTCCTCATCACAACCGAAGATCATCAGGGTTCAGGCCCGTTCAGGCCCATCCATACCATGTGAGCTACAGATCACCTCCTTGAAATCCAGTATTCCTACTGGTCGCCTAAGTGTGCCTCTCTGATCCTACCTACCCAGCAGAGAGCAGCTTGTGTTAATTTAGTTTATTGCAGGAGGATTGTAGCAGCCTACCTGGATCAGCTCCATGCACTGTTCCTTCGTCTTGGCTGAAATACACTGAATTGCTGGTTTCAGATTCCTTTTCTTAAAGGCAACAGCCATTTCACCACACTTCCAAACCTCCTCAGTGGAAACAACACACCAGTTCAGGCTTTCTGGCAACGCTGCACCAAATTGGAAAGCAAATAGCACCATTCACTTTCTTTGTAACAGACAAGGAGGGGTATGCACTGCCCACTGTCACATATGTACCATACATGTTCTTAAAAATGTTTACTTCTGTGTCTCTCTCCATCTCAGACTTATACCTGATGAGGAACCACAGAGCTCTCCAGATTAGTGGCGTGTCCACAGTGCAAACCTCTCCATAGCAAAGGAACAAGAGCTCCTACGATCGCTGACCATAAAGTGCAGCCATAACGCCTCAGGTGAGCGCAGGAAAAACCCACCCTGAGCACAGGCTTCCTCACACCTGACAGCCACCGAGAAACACCCGCAAGACTGGGAGGCGGGGGGCTTTGCCACAGCGCAGAGCACGCCTGGGAGGCTCGGTTGTCATGATTATTAAGGTTCTTAAGGAAGGGATTCTTACAACCTGTGTTTCTGACTTTGCCAGAATACACATCAAGTAACTTCTACATTCTTCCGTTAGTGTAAAAGACTGTAACACTTCAGTAAAGAGCAGCTGAGGGTTTCTTCAGCTTCTGGAAGAAATTCTCTGCTAGGAACCCATTCATCCACTCTGTCGAGACTACCTGAGGATTTACACAGCAACACATCACTCGTTAGCAGGTAAAAAATGGAGTACCAGGTAGCACTAGCAGCTTAACCAGATTAATGTCCCTCATACACCAGAAACGGTAGAAAATGCCTGCATCTTATAACACAATGCGGTCCAGTTTGCACAGGAAAGTATTCTGCAATGTGATGCTGTTTCCAGGTCAAAAAGTGACCTTTCTCCATGCTCAAAGATTAAACTGGCATCTTGCCATAGCCCTCCAAGAGTCAGAAGAAAATAACGCAGAATAAAGAGGGCCTCTGTTACCGGCTATCTTTGTTCTTGGTCATGAACAGGAATCTAAAGACAACTTACTGTTGGGGTCGCAGCTGAGAGCTTGCATGGCATGAAGGTACTCATCACCCAGCCATGCCTGGTAACTCTGAGCTGTGATTGCAACGAGCTCTGTGGTGGAGTCTCTGAACAGAAGATTCTGGGCACCATAGGCCGTGGAGTCAAACATCTGAAACTTGGTGTCTGCCCCATTAAATCTTTGCTGTAAAGTACCAGAAAGTAAAAAAAGCAGCTGTCACACATCCGTCTGCCTGGGATCTGTGACATCCCACATCCCTGCAAACCCCTGAGAGCTGAAGGTGCCCAGATAGCCCGTCTTCAATTCAGCTCGACGGGTGGGGGAACCCCTCTAAAATGCAATGCACTGATAAAAAAATGGTGTCCTACTTGTCCCTGGTTCAGGAGCCGGAAGACAACCGTCCCATCTGTGTCAGGCCGCACAACCACGGCACGAGCTGGGACTCGGGCCAGGTGGCAGGTTCTCCACTCTGTCACATCAGCTGTGTTGCCGTTGCGGCACAGAAGCTGGAAGTCTTGGGAGCGAAGCCGCTGGGCCCATGAAGAAAGACTTCTTCCTGAAATCAGACAGAACGTGCTTGTGGAACAGACATAGAATCATAGAATGGCCTGGGTTGGAAGGGACTTTTAAAGGCCATCAGACCTCAGGTGGGGCTGATGCTTCTCGCTCCATGTCTGCTCCAAGCATCACGTGCATGTGTGGAGCAGAACACGCATCTCCTGAGCGTCTTGGAACTATTCCTGATGGCACAGTGTATTCGTGCATCTACGTGGTCCTTTAGTCGTGTATCTCTGATAAGGCAATGAACAGCTTAACACCTGTGAGACTGCACTGGACTGTACTGGGGTCTGCAGCAGTACCAAGAGCACCCCTACGTCTAGGATCACATGCAACATTTTTTGGTTTTTGCCCTATAAATGACGGTCAGACAGGCTCATGACATTAAAGTAATGTTATGCTCAAGGCAGACTCCACAAAGTGCCAGACAGGGCAGGCCACGGCTGGTTAACTTACTGTTAGTTTCTGCTGAAATCCCTGGGTTGGCAGGAGCAATGTGACAGCCCAGGTCTGTATAAAACTAAGAGTTTAGAGCTATTTAAGCTCTCTCTCCAGAAGAAGCTTAAGATTCCACCTCTAACCCTTACTGAAACTATCAAGCATTTAAAAAAAAAAAAAAAAAAAGGATCACATGGTGATCTCTCCTCTGTCTCCTGGTGCACACAGCTCTGGGTACATCTGTTTTTACTAGTAGAGCATTTTTTTCCGATTCCTCAATTCAAAATAAATCAAACATTTGACATTATACTGTCATTACAGACACCGTACTTTAGGCCTTGCAGCCACTACTCCACAAGCTTCTGGATTACTCACCATCTGTATTTTCAGGCACCGTACTGTGCTTCACAAAAGCGACTTCTCCAGCACCTTCAGCCAAACACCTAATAAACACAAACCCAACCACAAAGACGCATCAACAAAGCGCAGCTCCCATGCTCCGGACACCACCGGCTGACAGCCAGAGGGCTGCAGGCTACGTGTCGTCAGCTGCCGACATGGACCTATTTCCTTGTGCCGGGAGTTTGCTCAAGGCAGAGACTAGTGGCTGTTAAAGCATGAAGTAAACGATCACCGTCATTTGGGGAACATGGACAACATGTTCAGTGCTGCCTGGGACAAACACCATGAGCTTCCTTGTCCAGGGGAGTTCTCTGTCTAAGGCAGTCACAATCCTTTGGGGAATACGCAGAGAGGAGCAAGTGTTTCACACGAGCAAATTCCGCCCTTGCTCGGTCAATGCTGTTACTCAGGGACTGGGAGCTGCAACACAGCAGCAGTCAGGAAGAAGGAAAATAAGGGAAAGATCGGTGTGCAAAAATGGAGGGCAGAGCAACCTGGTAATTCAGTGCAGCTGAGATGGGATGACTGAAATAGCCGAGTAGGGTGGCAGTTCGGCTCTCAGACTCCAAGGGTCACCAGGTTTTACTGGGAAAGATACAGCCTGCTGAAACAAACACTCAGACTTGTGTCAATGGCAAATGGGACTTCCCTGACCAGTATGAGTGCTAAATATCCATTTGGTTTTAATACTCAGGTATTAATACCTGAAATAGTGGGTTTTGAATTACTTTTGTTCAGTCTCTAGCTTTAAAGCATGGTTGTACTACCACCACAGCAGATTTTCTAACAACATCAACTGGAATGTTCTCTGGCTTCAATCTCCTGTCAGTGAGGCCTAGACACGATGGCTATGGACGGAGCACAATGATAGAAAAAATTGACAGAGCCATGATTTTTACCTGAAAGCCCCACTGTAGTCATAGTATTGCTCTTGAGAATTTCGTTCGCATTTGTTCTGCCCAGCGGAATCTCCTTTGCAGAGCTGACAGAGGGATTTGGGATAGTTTACGCCATTTGCTCCAGGAACACAGCTTGCATTGAAATAGTCACTTACAGCTAAATGTGAAATTAGAACGAGAAATTTTGAGCAATGAATAAACAAGACCCTACAGTCTCATTTTAACACATCTACACAGTGCATCTCTAAAAGCATTTAGAAGGGGTAAGTCCTTTTGTTCTTAAAAGATGGTTTCCAGGTTATAAAAAAATAAACCTGCAGTCTTCATCAGACCTAGGTCTATTCCACTTTAGAAGCAGCATCATAGCCAAGGAACAGACCAGCAGCTAGAACCACATATTTTCGTCCAGGCAGAGGGTCCCAAGACCATACGGAAAGGCACTGCTGGAGAACAGATCTTTGCCCTGTTGCTCTCACCTTTCGGAAGGTCGCACCCCATCGCTGCCAGGCGCCCGCTGTCCATCAGATAACCCACGGGCACATCCCAGCCTGCCGTTCTGTTGATGCCTGTGTGACATGAACTGACACCCTTCAAACTGTTGATGGTGATGTTGGAGCTCTTCCTTACCACGGCCACGGCATAATAGGAAGTTCCAATCTCTGCAGTGCAGGAAGAGAGAGAAGCATGCAAAGCAGCCTCGTAGCAGCAACATTACAGTGAGATACACTGATTTGTGGCCTCTTGTGGCTCCCCTACCCATAGGCAAGTCATGCTGTCCACACCGCTGATGGGAGCCTGCTGACCATGAGTGAATGTCCTCCATCATCTTTCCAGTGTGAAATGTCTTAGCTAAAGGCCACAGTCAATCTGCGCTAACTTTGAAAGTCGCTCTGCTTTGAAGGGGAGGTGGGATGAACGACATCCAGAGGTTCCTTCCAAGAAGAAGTTTTCTATGATTCTAAATAAATTTGGATTGAATTGAAACTAATATAATTAATAGTAAAAAAAAATTATTCCACAGTTGTCTACTAATTTGATCTTGATTTTGACACAGTGTAGCAAGTTGATGTCACTGGAGCATCACAGCTGATTTCATTCTCTTTGTTATACAGTTTGATATAACTCAGCATTAAGCATTTAGGGTCTGAAGTGACCATAAGGTCATTCAATCTGACTTTATTTAGATCAAACATCATTACATTTCATTCACTTTTCTCCAATTTGAGCTCACAGCCTGACTAATGGAGATTGCCAGGCTCTGGATCATGAGGCCCATTTGGCTTTGAGCACTGAAGCAGAGTTTCCTCACCCGGGTGATGATGTGGTTAACAGCCAGGGCCGGGGGCTGCTGCAGGTGATCCAAGTCCCTGTGGACTGAGCCCAGCCAGCACTCCGCGGATCACACTAAGACGCAGCTGCAAACGAAATCCATCTCCGCCTCGCAACAGAGTGGTGGGACACCACTGCCTGCAGACTGCTTCCAGAGCTGTTCCTGCCCTTGGGTCTCGGGAGGTCATGGGGGGCATCCTCCAGCTCTGAACTATACAAGCACGTTGATACTGAGCCCTTAGTCAGGATGACAAGTCACCACTGAACTATTGTCTCTGTCTTGAAAGGAACTCAGAGCTTAAGGACACCCAGATAAGAGGCAGAATCTATCACTTCCTCTATTCCAGCTGGTAATCATATACACTATTAAAAATAAAATGTAATGATTCTAGTTTATGGGATTCAGAGGTAAACCTAATAACAACTTATGCTTTGCAATGCATTAATTTATCTACAAAGCATGCAACAGAGAACACAGTAAGCAGCAAGATAGTAAAAAAAAACAAAACCCAACCCCCAACCCTATTACGGGAACGGCTATTTTGACCTCACTGTTTCAGGACAGTCTCTGCCACAGCCCTGCGTCTCCTGTTTCCCCGACACATTCTGTTGCGGGCAGGAGCATCGAAGAGGGAACCTGACCACTACCTACTGTTTAGAGTCTTCAAGATGAGGACCCAGAAATAAAATGGAAACAGTAAAAATGCATAAGAAAAAGCTCATATTAAGTAATCTGAAAGTTATTTAGTCAGAACATACCTTGATCATATACTTCCCCAACCACAGGTTTCAGACCATGCTCCTTTCCAGCCTGGTAAATCAAGCGGCCACTCAGTGTCACTGCATCTGCCAAGCCATCCTGTGCAGACACCAGGGCAGAATACGTGCTGAAGCTTCATTATCAGTATTTCTCAAGAGCCAGAGGCAGAGTACCCATGAATGTAAGAGAAGAGGCCCCTTAATCTGCATTTGTGCATTCTCTTTTCTCCAAAAAGTTCTTTTAAGGGCAATCAAATTTCTGAAGAACAATCAGCATGACAGATTTTAGACCTTCAAAACCACTCTCCTTCAGAAATAATGCAGAAACCAGCCCTGGACCATGATGGCTTCCCTAGTCTTCACAGTCCAAAGGAATCTTAGAAATCGATCCTGCAGCTTTGTGATGAACCTTAAGCCCAACAATTTGGAGTTAGTGCCCCAAAGCCTGAAGATTTAAATGAAGTAAATATACTTTTGAGGTCAAAAAGCAACCTTGAAGCATGCTGGCTTGTGCCTCAGTAGACAAACAGCCACATGTTTGGGGAGAGGGGGAGGATGGCACTGCATTACAGAGGAGGAGGAAAGCATCTACAAAGACTGTCCAACGTGGGGGAATACGAATCCGGGGCATCCACTGCTGGGAAGGTGTCCAACACCACTGTATCTTTTCAGCTGACTGTAACGCCAAGCTGGCTGGAATCCTGCTGCAGGCGCAGGGCTGCTCTGGGCAGCACGGGACGGGGCCTCCCACAGCAGCGAGGGCTAGAGAGCCGCGGCATGCACCTCTGCGCAGCCGAGCCTGGCATGCTCTGTGCCCTGGACCTAGGGGAAGCCAGGAGAGGGCATCTCGCACAGAGACAAGATACTGCCCAGAAAATAATCAGCAGCTTGACGTTTTGTGTTTATAAGCTGATTCCAAGCTCCTTACCAGTTTGGTTAACCTCTAGTTCGGCACTGCAGGGGGTAATTTAGTTTACCCATCCCTCGGCAGTTTGCTGAGCACTGGTTAGGGTAGAGCTAGGACTTTGCTGCCTAGTATACCACAGCAACTTCCCAAAGGCTAAGCCACATAAAAAGCTTGAAAATTTTTTAAGGGATAATGTGAGAGCACAGATAATACATGGATGTGGACACTTAAATCAGATTTGAAGTTGCCATGTAATTTGAAATATTTTACTTATTTGGATCAAAGGAGAAAGAAGATTATACTCATTAATTAGCCAAAACAATAGATGTCCTGAGAGTTGCTTCTCATGAATGAGAGCTGAACAAAGCTCCAAGGGTTCCTGGAGAGGAGTTGAGGTTGGGAGATATCTGCACCTTACAGAACAGACACAATCTTTCTGGAATAACCAGATCCAATATCGAACCGGCGAGAGTCAGAGCACAGCACAACAGTTTAGGAATCAAATATGGCTGGTTGCTTAGAAGGGACACCCGGCAGTGAGAGGAAGAAGAGGAGGTGGGAGTTAGAAGGACCATACCCTCATGGAGAATAAAATGAGGCTCTGGAATTGGTGGTGGGCAGGAAATGGAGCAGATGAAATGTGAAGGGCTGGCCACAGAAGACAAGGACTGTATTACATGGACACATTTCCATGTGAGAGAGCACTTTTCTGATTGGAAAGCTGAGCCTTTGAGCTCTGTTTAGCAGAAGAGCCTCCTATCAATAGCTTGTGCATAAATAACAGTGTATAAATAACAGAACAAGACAGGAAAGAAATGCCTATTGTTGTATTTAACTTGGTTTACAGGCTACAGACCTCTCCTGTAAATGCCTACAATCACTGCTGAGGTGGCGTATCATCAGTACCGTGGGCATTTTATTTTTTTTGTAGTAAGCATTTCCCAATACATTTATCAAAAGCACGGGATTATTCCAGATATCAGTTTTTGATAAGTATATGTGCAATGGTAATACCCTGTTAATTATTTTCAGAGAGACTTCATTTCTGTCTGTCACAACATTTGAGAATTACCTACAGAACTGTTTAAAGACCTGCTGAAGAATAGCTCTGGTCACATTAAATATTGTCAGGTTCCCTAGTTTAATATTTAGACATTTCTCAATTTTTAAGCACCTTCAAAGAAAAGGGGTTTTTACTTTATCCATGTGCTAACACATTCACAGGACAAAGTCCAAATTATTTAGAGTTATAAATCAGCATATCTCTGCCTCTTCAGCCATTACGTCCTGCTCCCTTCTGGGCCTCAAAGAGCAGAGTTCAGTGTGGATGCAGATGGAGGGGTTCCACACAGTCCTTCACAGAGTAGGCCAGCTTAACCATTTAGCAGATTACTAGCACAAGAAAACAGAGGTCTCAAGGACAAAGCCTTGTCTGAAGCCTTAGAGTGAAGACTGATTTTGTCAGAAAACTACTTACTCCTGCTACTCACCTGCAGGTCTCTGAGCTCAGCTCACCAAGTTTTAGAGGAATCCAAGGTTTTAGATGGCTGCCTGCTGCTGCAATGGCTTACAAATGCAGTTCTGCGTGCACTGTATTTCAGAAGCAGACACTCCTCAGCCCTTTTAATAACCTGCTTCACAGAGTCTAACAGGTCCCTCTGTGGAGTGCAGCAATCAGCCAAGTGGTTGTAGAAAGATCTGACATTAGAAAGTATTTTTGGTCTAATCCCGAGGTAGGATCCACATAGGTACTGATATCTGCTCTTAACATTCTTCAATACAGTCTTAATTCCCTCACTCAAGAACAGTATTTATCAAGAGGCAATGTGGTAGTTTTAGTTGTCAGACAACCCTTCTGCTTCTGTTGACAAAAAATTAAAAGATACCAGTCTCTGAAATTTGTTCCTTTCTTTTCTGGCCGCCACACAAACACCTGCCTCATCTCCCTTCAAACTACTCTGCTGGGCCTCGTTTCCTGGCTCCAAACCTCTCATCCTTGACAGGCTGCATCTCCTCCACAAAACCTGGACTTTTGGGCATGTCTACACAGGATACATAAATAATATTATTTATTAACACAGCCAGCCAGCCTCCCTCCCCCACCCCTCTCCCCGCGACCCTGACCATGCTCACCTCCCACCACTCTCATCC
>Ga0181612_104492_pt1 | contig 10886 bp, 2 predicted proteins | sample HoacroProtozoa21_FD_119630 | JGI IMG/M metagenome (GOLD analysis project Ga0181612, IMG submission 119630) | Hoatzin crop microbial communities from Cojedes, Venezuel. Combined Assembly of Gp0051906, Gp0051904, Gp0051908 | reverse complement strand
CCCAGCCAGTCATGTCATCGTAGAAAGCTATCAGATTGGTCAGGCATGATTTCCCCTTGGTGAATCCATGCTGACTACTCCTGATAACCTTCTTTTCTTCCACTTGCTTGATGATGGCCTCCAGGATAAGCTGCTCCATCACCTTTCCCGGGAATGCTTTGCTGTTCTTTAGATCTAGGTGCAAAGACACACTGTTAGAGTTCAAAGACTTCACATGGGCAGGAATTATTATCCTGTTTTACAAAATGACAAAGAGGGCAAGTTGGATCTGGGGGCCTGTGAAGCACATTTGTTTACTGCTGCTGCAAACTCCAGGTGACCTTGGGAAGTCACTTCGCCTTACCAGTCCTTCAGTTCTGTGGGAAAGTTATCTTGAAGCACCTAAAATATTCTTTTCAGAAGGTGACTAACACTGATCTTTAAGAAATCAGATCCTAAACAGACATCTCTAATCAGAACTACCCAGGAGGGCAGCCAAAATCCCAGCTACTTTAAAACAGTTATTCCTCTCTTTCTTTGCTACCCTACAACATTTGTAAAATTAAGAAAAGAAAATTACGACCAAATTATCTGTTTTCTTTTTTGTTGAGTTATGGTCCCTCTGCCACCTTATGGTAGAAAGAAATATGTTTTATCCTTTCCTTTCAGCTGTTCTGAGTGTTGAGCAGAGATGAGGGTGGTTTTGGCTTCTCTTCATTGAATTGATGATAAAAACTGGTGTTAATAATCATTAGCTATCTGCTCTAAAAGCACCATGAAAAAAAAGAACATTGGTTCCTTCAAAGAAAAGTCTGACTTTTATGAGTACCTTTTACTAAAACCAGAAGCGTCTTGTCTGCATTGTGTTTTCAACTTGGAAGAGCTACAGAGATGTAAAAAGCACAGCTTTTTTAATGCACTTATTAACATTGTAAAGTGTGAAGCAGTGAAATGCATTCTAGTTCTGGGGCAGCCTTGCAAAGCTTTTTTTTCCAAAACAAATGAGGAATATATTACATTAATTTGTGTTTCTTTGTGTCCTGTCATTTCAATTTGGCAATTCTATCTTTATTGTTATTCCAAGAAATATAAAATAATCACAATTACATTGAAAAGGATACTTTGGCTACTAGCAGCATAATCTATAGAACTGACCACTGTAAAGAACTCAGGCCTGAGGGTAGCAACATCCAGATCAAAACCGAACAATGGAAGTCCTTGGGTTAAAAATCAAGACTCTCTTAACTGGAATTTAATGACTGTTCCTCACTCAATGAATATACTGCGTCGCCAGACAGTCATCTCTGTGTTTTAATGGGAGTCACTTAGAATTATTCAGTCCTGCTAGTCCCCTGAGACTGGGGCTTCACTGTACAGTTTTTTTCTACTTAAGATTGCAATTGTGGAATACTTTAGCATTGTGGCTATGCCTGCCTATAAAAGCAGTTGTCCTTCATGAACGGAGACAGGTTTTGGGGTAGCTGTAGACTGCCCCATTGGCAACTGACAAGACTGAGGCTAGGCTGAGGCAACAACATGTTCCACATGATAATACATCTTCTCTTGTGGCATAATATTTTCCTATGGATTCATTTTAAAAAGACTTTATCTTTCACAGGTAGATATATACTATGAAAAGTTACCCTTAAAAGAGGTGTCTGTCTGAGAATGCATAAAAAACAGCTCAGAGAGATGTGTGAAATCGCCTCCTTGTTCATAGTGGAAAGTTAACTATTCCAGTAAATTCTGCAGCTGCTTCACTGTTCAGAGTCGAGTCTGAATTCATGGCATATCTCTCATTGACTTTAATGGAAAGATAATGTTGCGCTTAATGGTTGGGTAGAATGACGGACAGGTACATTCTAAAACAGATGCAAAACGAGAGTGGCCTTTGGAGTTCAAAGCAACAGCAGTCACAGCACCTTTCTGGAAATAATATGTACTGTCTGTTCAAACCCATGATCTTACTTCCCTTCAAGCTGTTCAGCATGTGTCCTACACACTGGTACAAAAGTTCCTAACTGTATCTAATTTTAGTACTCGAATCCAAATAATTCAAATTTGGTAAAGCAAGCCATTAGATCTGACCATCTTCCTATGGAAAAGAAAGTTGAAAAACAATAGTGCTCTCTGCTATACAACATTTGGACACTTTCTTTTGCTAGTGTAGTATCTCATTTCTCTCTCCATTTTTCTCTTATTAAATACTGGCAATTCTCTGTCTTGTGGTTACTTTAATTTCTGCTTTGAATGCTTCCCTCCAAGATTAACTGGCTGGCTTTTGGCTTTGCCTTGTTTTGTTCTTGTTTAAATTGTGGATTGGAAACTTCCAGATGTCAATATTCTAGTAAAATTTTATCTTGGAACAGCCCTTCCTAACACTCACTTCAAAACCTCAGCATTCTTCCAACACTGATTTACACTGCAGTCCCCTGGCTGGAGTGTGTACCACCAGAGCAGAGCAGACACATATCAGACTGACAGTCTGCTCATTGCCATTACTGCCACCTGTCTTTTATAAACAGCAGTTGGTCACAGTGAGAGAGGTCACTGCCCTATGTGGCCCTGAACTCCATGTTCAGCTGTGGCCTATGCCAAATACTTCAGAAGAAGGCAGAAAAGTCTTGGTCATGGCCAGTTGTACAAGACTGTACATGACTGGGAATGAGGGAAGGGGAGTTCAACTACATCTGTCTCTGAGAATGAGCATGCACCTCTAAGAAGCAGATATGCTCTTCTTTGAAACTCTCTGACTTACCCTAGCTAATATCACTTGAAATGTAACTGCACAAATGAATAGCCAACCCTTCTACCAAGCTTTGCTCAGGTACAGAGGGCAATTACTCTGCCAAAATGCTGTTCAACCTGAGCTGCAGTTATCTGTCCTGATGAGTAGTGATGGGCTCTGAGTTTGTGCCTCAGAGCAGGAATGACAGCAGACAGTTTCTAGTCCTGTTTCTGATGTCCTGCTTTTCTCCGCTATGTTGCCCACTGTCTATGGTCTTTTTAGACAAGCAATGATTAATCATTGACAAAAATGTTAAGTTTAGCATAAATGGAGATTAAAGCTCTTAACAAAGAGCTGAGAGTGTTTACAATGAGTTAAAACATTTTTAAAATAAATTTGTCACTAAATGTCAAAGAGATTATCATCTAAGGTTAGGACTAGAGCTAGATTTACAACTTCAGACTACAGGAGCAGAAAAAAATGCTGCTTTTGCTCGGTTTGGTAAGGAAACAAGGCTGACATGCTGGCATCTGTGGAGCAAATTACTTATTTTTATTCCTGAAGTGTCTATGAACTTTCGGGCTACTCTTGAAGATAGAGTTAGGGCTGAGTTAAGTTAAGGTTAATGACAATGAAGGCTTAAGAGCCAGTCACTGGACCTGAAAGGTTGAAAACATAAGATGAATACTTGTGCCACCAGGGGGAATGGTTTTTACTATTTTACGTAACAGATTTCAGTCATTTGATGACAGTCTAGTTTGGATTAAGAGTGAGGGCTTGGATCAGCAGGGACTGAAGACAGCAATTAACAGATGGATTTCTCAGTGTCTAGATAGCTAGAAATAGAGCTCTAATGGTCTGAATTTCCTAGTCTGTGGTTACTGATGTAGTTAGTCAATTTGTACTTAGGGCTATTGATTTGGGATAACAAGGAATGAAGAGGTTTTCTTATCAGTGAGTCCCACATAGAAGAGATCTAGCGCTGGCATGGATGAAAGCTTCCAGATTAAGAAACACAAGCAAACTTGGAGTTCCTGGCATCTAGTCTTTTCTTCCTGACTATCAAGCCTCCAGGCAGAATTTTCTTTGGGAAATGTACTGATAGAAGTGAAAGTGGACTGAACAGGCACAGGGTGTACATGTTGGGAGAAATTGTTGGTCTTCTCACTGCCTTGGTGTACATTTTCTATGAATAAACAATGCTGTCAAGTCCGTACAAAATTCACTTAAAGACAAACAAATGCAGGTAATAGTTAGTACCTGCTGTGGTAGTGAGCCAGATTTGTGGAGAGGATGCACCAAACCCACCAGAACTGTCCAAAATAAATGGCTTGCAGTAAAGAATGCCTTGATAGCTTTTTCTCAGGAATCAGTTATTTCCAGCTTGTGCTTTCCTCAAATCTGCAGCTGCTCACAAGGTCACTCTGAATCGCTATCTAGAAACCCTGTAAAAATTGGAATTTCTTAAAGATAAAAACCATTTCTTTGAATTTTCCATTATTCATACTATTTTTATAGCACTGTAATTTTACCTATATTAAAAAGATGGGTCTATCTATATTTCTATGGCCTCAGTACCTCCACGTTCCGTGATCGGAGAGCTCTATTAGTCAAAGCACTGTACAGATATTAAGAAGATTTTCTGCCCCCATAGTGTTAGTGTCTAAACACATGGGAGACAAAAGAAATATAATTAGAGAGAAATATACTCACATTAAAATTGAAGGGAAGTAATTTGATTACAGTCGCGCACTGGCTTTACCATACACCCAGGAATAAAAATCCAGTTAGCAGTGAGGCCCCACCTATCCTCAGAGGAAGACTTAAAACAGCAAAGCCAAAGTGCTTTTTCAAGAACAGTGATGCAGACCTGTGTGATTTTCTATATAAGGTCAGACTGACCATCAGCATCCTAATTTTAGCTGTTTAAAGCCTATGTTTTCAAAGAAAGCCGAAGTTTTTTTGGTATTGTGCTGTATGCACCTGCTGCATACAAATCCAAAGGGGTTCAGCACTCAGTGGCAAGTTACATTACAGCACTGCAGCCAAACCCTCTTTCGTTAAACATACAGGGAGTGGATCACTCTGAACAGCACATGTATGGTGGTGTGGTTCTGGGATTTTACTTCCACTGAACTTCTGAAATACCAGCCATTCCACAGTATCTTACTCAGGGTCTCCTTCATCTTCCCTTGCATCGGAAATTGACTGACTGGTTTTGTTCCTAAGATGGATGGATCTGAAAACACAATTAATTTCTAGTTTCTCTGCCTTCTCATAGTTAGGGCTGATTGTCAATGTAATATTTTCTTCTCATATATGAGGCAGCAGGAGGTTTTACAGAGTCATCATCTATGATAGTACATTTCATTAGGTTCCCATCCTTGAGAGTCAGGCTGTTGGGAAGTGATTTTTGCCTGCAGAGTTAATGCACATGCCTTTTTTCATTGCCTGCTTACTGAAAAGTATGTATTATGTCCCTGGGTATATGATTTATTGCATTCTATTATCCAGTTGTTGCATAATTTTGAAGACTTCATGGAAGGAACAAATCATTGCCATGCAAATGACTGTGAGATGAAAACCTCATCATTGTGCTACGCCAACACAACTCAGCCTTCAAAAGCAGTCAGTTCCCATTGCAACCAAAGGCAGTTGTGTCGTGAAAAGCCCTCTGCAATCCATTGAAATTGTGCCCATCAATGTTTTACAAATGCTTGCAGCCGCAATGACTCTTTCTTTCTCAGTACTGTTTGTATCTTTATTCAGCAGCCAGATCTTTCTTTTGCAACTCAAATCAGTGATTGTAGAGGCAAAGGAAGAACTCTGCAGGCATTCACAGCAGCTAACACTGGTTAGCACATCACAGGCTTCTCATTCATTGGCAAAATTTAAAATGGTTTGCAAGTATCATCAACTCAATTCTACCAGCTGAGAGGTGAAGAGAGTTGCCCGTGGTTAGCTTGCGAACTAAGACAGAAATCAGTCTCTGGCTGGACTGGGAGCTTACTCAGCCATTAGAATATACTGATACCTTTGAATCATTGCACTAGTAGACATTCCTTTTACCATTCCTCGCAAATCCAAGTAAATATCTGAACATTGGTAATGCAGTATGCTTTCATAATGCCTTCTGCTATGGCTCTAATACAGCTTCCAAACATTTCCAATTTTATTCTACCGTGGCCTTTGTGAACTTAGACCTAAGTCTTTTGCTTCATGTTTATACCCAGCTGGACTGCATACAGCTTTAGAGAGAAGTAAAAATGAAGATGGGTGTTTCGGACACCCCCACCATATTGTTTTATCATGTTTACCTGATTAACACATGTACACAATGAAACTATCTTTGTGTTAGTAAATTAATCACCGCTAACACACAGGCTCAAGCACACACTAGGATACAACTATTCCTACTGTTGAATTACGAGCACATTCCCTGGCATAATTTTGGCTCATGTCTATTGACACTCTCTTGGCAATGACTGGGCGTGGTACAGAAATTCTTCAAGTCAGGGACCGTTTCCAGCTGACACTTCAAAGCAGGATGCTTTGCTTTGGGTGTAAGAGAGTAAGGTGGTATGGGCCTGAGCTGTGCCATGCCTTTTGATACGGGGCCCAGCCAACAGTCCTTTGCCATTTTGTTTATATGAAATAGCCTGAGACCAGGATTAGAAAAGATGAAAGGGGAAACAGGTCTTGTCACAGCATGATTCAAGTGCTTCCCACACCATAAATGTGAGCTTAACTATATGGCTTCCTATTGAGGTTTATTCCTGCTGATAGCTGCCAATATCTCAGTGACTGTATATGTGTGGTTTTAGTTCTGGAGGTGTACACTCCAGATCTTTTCATCCACATTATTTTTAAAGTTGTTAATGAATGTCATTTTCATAGGTGCTAATGACTGGTTTGAGCTTTCACTGACTTCAGTGGGACAGTGTTCTGCATATCTGTAAAGATTCATTTTAATGTACAGTCGGCTTGATTTTCAGTGTCCGCTGCCAAACCAGTGCAACGCAGAGATGTTTCAGGTGGATTTTAAACTAGCTTGAACTCCTGTGCAGCACAGCTTACTAAATTTCCCCCGATGCTTTCTTGTACTAAGCCATACAATTTGCATTTGTTTTATCCTTGCTCACATTTTGACAGGCACCATTTTAGCAAGATCCACAAAACCATTATCGCTTTACCCAAGTATGGAGTCTCAGGCTAGTAGGTTACAAGAGCTCCCAACACAACATTCTCCCTACCTAGAACAACTGTGCTTTCAGGAAGCAGTCATTTGATAACCACCAAGTGAAAACAAAACAGAAGATGTTAATTATTATCTCAGATAGCAATTAGATCAATTTATTAAGAATGAATTGAATTCACCATGGGAAACTTCCTCTTCTACGGACGGTTTATGTCCAGGTCATATTTTAATGGTCATTCATTTACACAGCAATGCAGATTTATTTAAGTTACATACAGGGTGATTAGGGTTATTAGATACAGATATGGTGCTTGTTGGTTTGATGCAGAGAAACAGTTTATATTCTGTTCTGAGTACTTACCACATGCAGATCACTTCTGTTTTCACTGTACCCCAGTGTGGCTGAGTGCATAGAACACTTGTGAGTCATGTTTTCTATCATCTAGTTCATTAAGCTGCATTTGTTCTGTTGCACATGTATACATAACTAACCTTCCGTACACTAAGATACAGCTTATATTTTTCATAACAGCAAGAATGCCTTGTTCCTATGGTCCCAAGTCTCTATACCATCTGACAGCTTACCAACTGAAATGCACGGGCTTCTAACTGCCACCTCAGTGGTGTGTTCTGTAAAGTTTTTTGAGGCAATCCTCTTGTATCTGTTTGACTGTAATAAGTAACTATTGGCATCCCCTATGCTCCCTTTGGAAATACGTTTTGTTTAAGCAGCAGCCCTGCTAGGCATTTATGATGATTTTCATTTCCTAAGTAAAAGTTTGTCCATCAACGACTCATTTTTTCCATCAGGTTGTTGACTGTTGGCTGCAGGTTTTGGAGCCAACTTCATTTGTTTACATCATGGATAATAAATCTTATTATCATTCTGTACCCAGTTTCACATCAAGATAACTGTGGGTTTCCTTCTTTTGATCTCTTAACTATAACAGCTGATGAAAAGGAAATTGTAGTTTTTGTCAGAGTAGTGATTTCAGAACTTCACAGACATAGTACTCCTGTACTTTCTACCTAACATGAAAGAATTGATTACTGTGCCTACACCTTTTTTACTTGATTATTTTATTTGCAAGGAAAGTCTCCTACTAGAAATAACTTTTTTCAGAAACCTAAGCTTTTTACTCAGTGTAGTCTAATCCCAAAATCAGCTGCATTTTGCAAAAAAATATTGCACTTCTGTGGGAAAAAAATCCAAATACAAATAATTAGTCCAAAATACCAGTTATTTCTTTTGGACATGTGGAGCAATGCAGATGTTCTAGTATAGTTGCCTCGTGTTGGGCAGGTGCCCATTTTCATCTCCAGATCAAGACCCTAATGAAGTATCCCTCATCACAACTACTTTCCCGCGTCATAAGGGGATATGTTGGTACACCCTGGAAGATCTAATACAACTTCTGAGAAGGGCTCCACGGGACTAAGGTAGAAGGGCAGCCATTATTCAGCTCTTTAGCAGAAAAGTGTATGCATACCTCGCATAGCCTCCTAGATACAGCAATAGATAAAAAAGTGAGAAGGACTTGGAGTCAGAGCATTTGGTGCACTTAGCAATTCTGAAAAATTATGCAAGGCAATCTGCTGCTTACAAAGGTTTTGAACTCCTTGCAATTCTTTGTCATACTAGCTGAAACTGTTGTGTTTATACTGCAGTACAGTGCAATTTACACAGCAAATAAAATGCTGGAAACAAGCAGAGGAATCCTTCCACAAATATTTTCCTTAGGGTCAGTGAGCTTGGGTATGCTTTGAGGGGAACTATTTGGAAAGACGTTCCTTAAGAGATATCTCCATTCTCTCACCAGTGGCTCTACTAATTTTACAGAGATAATACACATCTCTTATGCAAATATAACAAAGTTGGAAAGTTTCCAAAGTTCCTTTCTAGCCCACAAAGTTTCAGTTCTCTCATCCTATAAATCACATTACTATAACACCCAAAGAAAAGTAGTTAGTATTTGATAATTATGTAAAATAAACATTGAAAGATCTACTCCATACTTGTTTACTTGTAAATATCTTGACTAAACTTTACATTTTTCAGAAAAGACTACCTATTCTGTACATCTGTACAGCACCAATCACACTAAAAATGTACACTAGGTTCTTAGAAGCACAAAGAATCACTTGTTTAACTCATCTGACCCTCTGCATAGTACAGTCCATAGATTCATACCACTGTTTGCCACTTGATAACTGTCATTTCTGGATAAACTAGACTGTACCTTACAGAATAGCATCTAGTATTCCCTTGTATTCCTTACCCTAGAAGACAGAAAATCTTCCAGAACTCCACTTAAGTATTTACATTTGTGAACTACCTCCATATTTAAAAAATGTATGCCTTAGCTCTGTGTGCTCAGATTTGGCTCCCTTTGTCTGCTAACTTAAGGAGTCTATCACTATCATAAATATCCTCTGGCTCATGAGTACAGCATGTGGATCTGCTCTTTGCTAGCTAATTATTTTGTGGATTTTAGCCTCTCACTGTAAGAAATAAAATAATCATAGAATCATAGAATAGAGAGAATGTTTCTTCCTAAAATAGAATGTTAAGTAGGAAACTCAAATACAGGCTGCTTTTTTCCCTAAGGATGGAGGAAAAGAACAAAATGACAGTTATTTGCCCATCCAAGAAAGCTGAAATGAAATTTATTGCCTTGGATAAAGGCAAGCTAGATATATAGAGATATATTTATATCTGTATCGAATGTTCTCCTGGCTAAGTACTGTCCAGGGAATATGAAGCCCCATACAGACTATTCATAGAAAGACAAGAAGGCTTAAGTAATTGAGAGAAACATTAAAAAGGTTAAGATAAGAACAACCTTCGCATTAGATGCTACAGAAATAAAACAACAGACATCTCGGGAGCTTATTGCTCAAACAAGACAAGAAAACTAATTCACTCAAGGTTACTTACTATCTCTTCAGCAGAGCAAGGTAAGAAAACCATCCCTGGAACCTTGCTTTGGTGACCTGGACTTTGTATCACATTGCTCCTCATTTGTAGAAGGGTTCTACTATTAGTCATAAGGAGGAAAGTGTTTTAAAGCTGAACTAGGACATCAGAACCTGAGTCATACTCGGGTATGTGTGGCAATGCCTTATATTATTCAAATAAGTCACAATGTGCTTTCATGGCTCACTACCAAAACAGGATACTCAGAAAACGAAAAGGCAATTTCTGTATCACACTCTTTAAAGGATATTATAAATTTTGAATTGCCATTCGAGCTGTAGACTGATTTGTACCAATACATTTCATACTTAGATGCAAGATCCACATAGCATGTTTTGTGAGGCATAACTAATATAGCATTGTAAACTTCACAAACCATATCCATCATTATCCTTACAGAAGTATGGCCTTGATATACAGGATGGAGGAAACGAAAGCATGGAATGTGATATGCAGTCGAGCAAGGAATGTGGTCCTTTGCTAGAACAGTAAATGTAACAATCTCAAATCACTTCTCAAAGCTACTTTCTGGTATGAAACACGCTTAAAACTGCTAAATGACAATATGGGTCACAATATGGCTGGAAATTGTCCATATATGTCATTGGTCTTCACTCTTAATTCCTCAGTCCCCATTCCTAGTCCTTGTAGCACTTATAATTGCGAGCTGCTCCTCTAGGTAAGATCTGCAATTGATCACACCTGCACAGAACCTATCAAGTAAAGGCTCAGCTTGTTTCAAGCACCTTCATGTTCATGCTATTAATAGTAAGCAAAAGAAATATTCCACGAAGCCACATGTCTCTGACCATTAGACATCACCATATATCAAGTGATTTTTAATCTGTTTGTTTCTACAACTCTACTCAACCCAATAATTTATCCAAGTGCATATAAAAAAAATAAAAAGAAAAAAACTCAACAAAATCTATTTCACAAGAGAAAATCTGAATCTCTAGCTAATAATCATTTCATAGAATCATAGAATCATAGAATCATAGAAT
>Ga0181612_100756_pt1 | contig 10886 bp, 2 predicted proteins | sample HoacroProtozoa21_FD_119630 | JGI IMG/M metagenome (GOLD analysis project Ga0181612, IMG submission 119630) | Hoatzin crop microbial communities from Cojedes, Venezuel. Combined Assembly of Gp0051906, Gp0051904, Gp0051908 | reverse complement strand
CCTTCTCTGGAGATATTCAAGACCCGCCTGGACAAGGTCCTCTACAGCCTACTGTAGGTGACCCTGCTTCGGCAGGAGGGTTGGACTAGATGACCCACAGAGGTCCCTTCCAACCCCTACCATTCTGTGATTCTGTGAATTTTATTTCACGTAATTTGGAGGCATTTCTTTAGTTTACAGCCATTGATCTAATCTACTGAATTTTTAAACTGGAGAAACCCAATGGCATCCTAGCAGAATTACAATATCCTGAATACTTGAATCCAAAGTTTTTTCTAAAGCACGGAGTAGTTTTCCTTTTAGACACCTTGGTCAAATCCTAATGCAACTAGTTAACTTTTACGAAAGTACTTGTATAAGCAAAAAAACCACCCCAAAACTGGGCATAAATATTTGCAGTAGTTCCTGACAACATTCCTGTATTTGCTTTATAAGAATCGTCTAATGCAGAGATCTTGTAACTGGTGAAAGAGCGACCTGCATGATGTCAGGCTTGCATTCATCCACATAATCTATGTTTTCAAAATGAGATCCTAGTGCTCAGCCATAAGAGTTAACAGATTATCCTAGTTCAGCATTTCAGAAGAGAAGTTAGTGCTTAGATGAGATAACCTGGGCAGTCCAGATCAGGAGACATTTACCTTCACTATGGTCCAATCCTATTGTCTGCTCAATTTCTGCATACGTGCGAGTGCCGTGGACCTGCATGGAGTCTATGCCGCTGGTCTCCATTAGGTGAACAATATCCATCCGGTTGATTTTTGTAAGACATTGGGTAAGATTTGTATCTGTGGCATGAGAACGACACCATGTAGCTGAGTTAAGAATTTCACATGCTCTCTCCCTTCTGTTTTTCATATGAAGGACTTACATAGAATACTGAGCAATATAATATAATATATAAAATACAGATGCATTTAGAAGCATTGCTATGTAAAATCTAAAGTTAACTGCCTCTAAAAATTACCACTCATTTTCTTTTTTCCTGTAACAAATTTGTTCAGTTTCCCCAAACATTTTTCAGTTTAAGAAAAAAGAGGCCTCAGTGTTTTTCCACACTTTCTTTGCTGTAAAATCTTCTGCCTTGACCTCAAATGAACAAGACTAAACTATTTTCACCAAGAATCCTATGGTATGCCATGTTATACAGACAAGCTTAAAAAAATTGAGTACAGTGTACGGTCATTCTTTCTATAGCCTAATTTTTGCCCATATTTTCTTTTTGTTATTATAATACACACTTGTCAGCTAGCAAACTGGAGACAGTTGTACATACTGTAACTGGAAACGAACCTGTTGCGTGTTTCCCATCCCTTTCAAGCCAGTATTTGAGGAGTGCATGGCTCTGGTCCTGAAGTGAATTAGGATTTTCAATTCGTATCTGGTGAATTTGCTCTTCTGTGAAATCCAGCTCTCTTGCTAGCTCTGAAAAAGAAATCCATCTCTGTAAAGATGTCTTTTTCTTTTTCACTGCCTTACATCTATTTTACAGCTGTCAGCAGCAAAGTGGATTACAAACTTTCCTGAAACCAAATTCTCTTTCCTTTTATTGCCTTGTGTTATATTTAGAGACATTGTTAAACAGTAAGTTCACGACAAAGACAGAAATGCATTATGCCTAGAAGTGATGGGTCTGTGAGCTTTTATTTTTTGCATCTACAATTCTCAAAGGCACAACATTACTGACAAAATTTAGCAGGGACAAGCTATCAAATAGAGTGCAGTTGCAGAAATAGCACATGAACAGATAAAAATATTTCTACCTACAGAACACTGTGCTCAGCAGATTCTATCTTCTGAAATGCTGAATATTTCAGAAACTTTGATCAAAATCTAGTAAAAGAATTCATTTTGAGTGATGGCATTTCATAGAGTGCCATGGTTTAACCCCAGCCGGCATCTGAGATTGCTCTTATGAGATTCCTACTGTGATCCCTGGTCTCCAGACTTCTGCTTCCTTCACAAAGAAGGATTCATACTGTATTCCATTATCATTATTGCTCTAGTGGCATGGACTTGATTTTGGAGGGTGTCATGTTTTTAACAGGGTGGAGGGAACCCTAAGCCCAAACGCCAGATAACCTTATTTCCAGGTAGGCTTGTAAACCAGTGCAACTGTAAACTTCAACAAATATGCAGTAACCACACATTAGATTCAAATCCTAAGTAGTCAAATTAGTCTGAACAAAAAACAACCCCTATTTTGTCCCCCAAAGTAACATTTGACACAGTAATCTTTACTGTAACCAATCTTTACCATGATATGACAGGAATCTTCATGCAAGTGTACTACTCTGCCCTCTCTAAAATGCTATAAAACATTAATGTCTATTTTGACGAGCATCAATTTTTTCTAGTTTTGTCGTCAGAGCTGTCTATTCATTTATATAAAATTTTCAGCAGATTCATAATCTGTTACGTTGCACTAGTCCGAGTCCTACTGATTTCACAGTAATCTATGTTGGGATGAGTGACATATGCACCCAGTCTTCTCTATGGATTGAAACAGAGGACAGGAAAGGAAGAGGTGAGTAACAGAAGCAAAACTATCACTGATGTTTTGCATATACTCTGAAGATGGTCATAAAAAGAGTATAGAGCATGATCTTCATTATCAAGGAGTTAACATTTTTTCTCTGGTATACAAATCTAACTCCTAGAGATTTGCATATTTTCAGGACCGTGGTACTGCTCTAGGGATAGATACAAAATTGAAGACCTGATTCAATTTTTTATGAAGCAATTTTTTTGCTGGATTGCACAGTTTGACATAGCATTGAGATTTCTGCACAGCTCTTTTTCTTTCTAAACACTTTTGAACTGATTTTCAGTGATAGACATCTGCATTTCTTCATCATGTCTTACTTTCACTTTTCCCCAGTAATGTTAACTGTCTCAGACCTATCAAATCCACAATATTAAAGCGATTGTTACGAATCCGTCCCTTTTTATTGCTCTTTCCTCAGCACAGTTCTGTAGAAAAGAAGCTGATGTCATTTATCCCTACAGTGGCCTTTCAGCTCAGAAGTTCCAGAGCACAAATGATGTTTATTCATATATTCATTTATCTTCTAGCCAGTTGTCACATTTTGCAAGAAAAAGTATAGTAAACTATGCCAGCTCTTTGTCACACTCTCATCCTAGGAGTTTTCCCTCTGGAGTTGCCACAGCAAGTGCAGAGGCCTTACCTCTGCATCTGAGTTCTTACCTAATTGACTATAGGAATCTTAGTAACCAGAAGACAGTAAAGTACTGAAATATTTCTATACAGCATTTTTAGTCAGGAAATCATCTGAAGGAAACATGAAAAAAGTGAGGAATGCTCCCCTCCTTTCTCTCTGGAGCAGATGACATGCATTTTACCTGTCCAGCTGAATCCGAGATGATCAGCAATGTGGGCCAGTCTTTCCTCTGTCCTCTCCTGATCATCCTGTCGATCTAAAGGTCAAAGAGAGCCACAAGTTGCCTTTTACAAGTTGAAAATCGTTTTCATAGGTGGTATAGCCCAAGAGGCAAAGTGCTTTTTTTCCTAACTGCTATAATCTAAAGGTGGACAGGCTGTTACAACTGGGTAACTGCAGTGAGGACTGTAAATTGCCAGGTTAAAAAAAAAAAAAAAAGCTTGATTTTCCAAAAAGCACAGGACTATCTACATTTTCCATTTGAAAATCAGGCTTTCATGTGAAAATCTAAACAAGGACTGAAGTGCCTACTGTGCCTATTTTGGCCAAGTATTTTATTCTACAACTTCATTCTAACATTAAATTGAAGACTTCAACTAAGTCAAGTTTTCCATGCCTCCTTAGTAAACGTCAAGGTTGAAAAATTTATCTGGACTGGTGCTTCTAATTATGTTATTTCTGTTGCAGGGAAAGTTATGTTCGAATAGTCCATACGGGACTTCATATTATGGTTTGTATTTGAGATATTGTTCATGTAAGTGTCTTTGACCTTTTCAGCTAGGGAATGATACAAAATACTTACAATGAAGGCAAGGAAAAAACAGATGTTCATTTGCCAGTCTTCATTTACTTTGGTAACAATGAGACTGACTGTTCCTCCCATCCCCAAAACTAATTTGAGGATGGCAGAATTTGAGTTTTGATTTTCCCTGAATGCTCACATGGATTGCGATATATCAGGTTCAGAGAATTGCTTAGGGTTAATGATCTATGCATGTTTCATTTTAGCTGCTGGATTTCCATCATGGCTACTCTGTAGGTGAGAGGAAAACCAAGCACCAGAAAACTTGTACTAAAGTTACTGGTGACACAGAATTTTCTTGAAACACAGATAATCAAAAAAAGGAACACGAAACACTAAATTGTTTAAAACTTCCAGAGATTTCTTTGTGTAACAACTCAGAAGAAAATAAATTTGCCTGCTCCATTTAAATCAATGCCCAAATACTTCATCATTAGTAAAAATGAATAGTTAAGAACAGCGCCAGGGAAAGCCAAAAGCCAAAACGTGCATGACCTAAGCAATCAGCTTAATGGTAAAACAATACATATTTTTAGAAGTGTTTTTTTTGTATTAAGGTAACACTTCCCATAAGCATTCATGGTTTGCAATCTTGAGATTGTTTCAGAGACAAGAAAAACACAGACACAACACACAAAACCAAACACAGCTCACGGGGGAAAAAAACCCACAACTAGCCACCAAAAGCTTAAAAGAAAATGCCACACACCTTGCACATATATACAAACATACATACGCACACACACCCCAAAGAAAACAAAAAAACCAAAAAGTTTAATTCATGACATGCGTCGCACAGGGAATCCCAGTCGTTGGCAAATACCTTCAGCATGGTCATGGACATTTTCATCAGGGATACGTTCAATCTGAGTCTCTACAGACTCATCCCAAATGGGTCTGGTGTCAAAGATGTCTTCAGGAACTGACTGCTGAGTCTCACTGGATGGCACATTTTCAATAACTGAAACTTCTAGGGCGCTACTGCTTTCATCATCTGAAACTAATTCTTGTTCTCTCTCTGACTGCGTAAGTCTTTCCACTAATTTAGAAGCTTCGTCACTAATTTCTTCAAAGAATTCTATGGAGTTTTTGTACAGGTCAAAAAAATGTTCCTTACTTTCTTTTGTGGGACTAAAAGCACTGCGGGAGGCTGTGGTGCTTCTGCTTTTAACTGGCAACCGCGATGAAAATACCTTGGGTCTTGCTGTCGTTGCCTCATCTGAGTCTAGCTCAAGCTTCATCTCTCTCTCCCTCTCCCTGGTCTCTGCTTCTGCCTCAGCGTAACTCCTAGCTTTTATTGAACGTTTAGTCTTCGGGTCCATGGGAATATTTGCATCAGATTCAGATTTACTTCGGTTATCTTGTTTCATAGGTAGTTTGCTTGTCATGTCAAGAGCTTTGGGTGACTCTAGCTTGCGGACAGATGTGTCTGAGCATGTATATTGTTGTTCAGCTTTTTGGAAAGCTGCTTTGACAGGAATTTTAGACTTTGGTTTTGCTTGGTCATCTTTTCCTTCACACTGCAAACTGTCTAGGAGGCTGTCTGTGGGAAGGCTCTCATTTTCCAGTTGTTGCAAGGATTGCGATGCAGCAGCAGCTGTTCTTACAGGAATTTTAGATTTGTTTTCACAAGAAGGCACTCTCTCCATTAGAGCAGTAGGGATTTCAATCACAGATCTCTGTTCCTCTGGTGAAGAGTCTGGGGACTCCTCACCCTGTTCAGAAAAAACTAATCTAGTGACTTCAGAAAAATCTAATTCATCTTCTCCTACAGACTGCTCAGGAGAGATAGGGCAAGGCACCTGACTGACATCAACGAAGTCAGTCTCCATTCGGAAGAGGGGCTCAGCTTCAGAGGCAGCAGTTTCTTTCTTTGGCGATTTTGAAGAAGCTGAAATACCCATTTTGATTGGAATTCTGGATTTAAGATCTGCTTTTGTGGTGCCTATGCTGACACCTTCACTTGTCATTTCTTCTGATTTATCACTAGACTCAGATGCTAGGGGTGAATATTTCAACGTATCTTTTTCTTGTATATCCGAGTCCTCTGATTCTGAAGGTGAAAACGGATCTGGTGAGCTCTTCAGCTTAGAAGACTCCACCTCTGCTGCTTCTTTCACTTCTTCAGATAAGGAAACTTCTTCCTGAGGCTGCTGCCCCATTTGGAAGAAGTGAAAGTTTTCATCTGGATAGTTCCTTTTGGTCATGTCAATGGCTCCACTTCTAGTCATTTCAAACAACTTTCCTTCCTGAAAAAGAAAAGGATTTTGTTCACTAAGTGGTGTCCCTTCTTCGGTGGGTGTTCTGGCCGGTGTTGTATCAGGTGTTGTGCCTTGTGATCGCCTGTCTACCATCAACCCAAATATCTTTTGTTCCTCCTCTTTCACCCGAGCTTCAAAAGCTTCATCATCTTCACGTATTTCACTCCACATGTCAGAATCCACATCAGTTTTAGTGATGACAACTTGACTGATCAATTTCTCTGCTTCATCTCTCACATCCTCAAGGGCAGATTCAGCTAATTTTGTACAATCTGATGCTGAAGATCCTTGTGACATTTTCTGAAATGCATCCTCTGGTTTTGGTTCTATTTCCATATATACTTCCTCTGAAGAGTGATATTCACTACCTGTGTCTCTGCTAAATAAAGCTTCACCAGTCTGATCTTTTCCTTCTTCAAAGGAATAGTTTTCCCTAGGTAGCAGACTTCTACCAGATCCTACCTTACTTTCAGAGTCAGTAAAGAAATGTTCAGAAGACACATTTTCATAAGGACTTACTACATAAGGAGCACTACTTTCAGCAGCATCTGCTACACAACCTTCTAGTTCCGTTGTTTCAGTGGTAAGGGATGAATACTCTGGTAAGGCTTCCTCAGCATGAATATCGCTTTGAGATGTTTTAAAATCTGTATCTGCTTTTCCCAAATCACTTTCCAAAGCAGAATGGTCAGTGGTACCATCTTCAGCCAGTTTGCCATCTTGTGGTACAGAGTACTCAGTGGTACTGTGTCCACAAGAATTATCATCTACTTTCTCAGACACAGCCCCTGTAGAAATGAGATCTGTGTGTGTTAACAATGCAGTGGTTTTGACATCTTTTTCAGTAGTATCATATTGCTGTAGTGTTAGCGAAGACTCAACATGAACTTCTTTTTGAGAACTGTCACCAATGGAATGACACAGAGTACCCCCGGATTGTGTGACTGGGGCATTGGGACTAACTGTTTCACTGTCTTCTGTACTGTCAGCATTTGATTCATTAGTCACTGCTGATACACAACGATCAGAATAACAAGTGCCTGATTCTGTTGTGGAAGCCTTACAGCTGTCCCCAGGGATAATTGGTTCCTCTTTGTCATCTTCTGTTGGCTTATCCTGTTCTGCTTTAACTGCATCTATCCTGACAGAGCATTGTTTTGAATCAATGGGTTGAAAACCTCCTTCGTCGGGGCTAGAACTGGAGTCAATGCTGGATGGTAATGGTGAGGGTGGCTGGACTCTGATCACTGGCTCCATTAAGAGGCCTGAGTCAGCTTCTTTTTTTAGCTGAGTCAACTCCGGCTCACTTTCTGAAGAGGAAGAACTTTTTCTAGGTTCAGCTGCAGACATCACCACTGTAGGTATATCTTTTTCTTCTACAGCTATTGACTCTGGTTCTTCAGCTTCACACGCAGCTTTTGAATCAGCAAGTACAGAAGATTCATCTTGCTTACAATCCTTTTTGTAATCTCTCTTCTGTTTTGCTTCTTGTTCTAATTCATCAAACATTTTGATTTTGGTCACCATTTTAAACATCTCCTCTTCAGGGGTGAATCTCTTCTTTGGTTCACTTTCTGGATCATCCTCTGGTTCCTCATTGACTTCAGGGATCACGGCCGACTTTGGTACGTTTGACAGTGCCTGCGAGTCTGCCATTTTAGGTGTGATTTCATAGCTAATTTCTTCAGAACTAGGAGTTTCAGGTGAAAGAGGACTTTTCCCTGAACTCTCCAGGAGGGATGTTTGCTCTAGACTGTCATCATCAGCACTTCCCTCAGGGTCACGGAGAATCCTGGAACGCACCGATGCCAGCTCTGGGCAGGTTTCTCCTTTGCTAAGGACAGACTGAAGAGGACCCTGCCCCAAAATACCAGCCTTCACTGTTTGTTCTACAGGGCTACTTTCAAGGGAATCACGGCAGGGAGACTCTTTCATAGGACTGGGCTCCAAAGAATCAGGCGTTTTGTGTGATGAGTTATCTTCTAGCACTGGGCTTGCTTCCAGTGAGTCTTTATGAATTATAGCCAAAGAGTCATCTGCAACTGGGCTAAAGCTTTCACTATCGTGGCTAGCAAGTGAAAGTTCCAATTTCTGGGGACTTCTAACCACAACACGGTGTTCACAGGTTATATATTTTTCATTTTCTAAAGCAGTGTCATGTGTTTCAGAAGCCTTAGTTAAATGTGCACTGGTTCTGGATTCTTTATCCCTGCTAATATCTTTCATAATGGAAGCTGAGCTACTTTCTTTATCAGCCTCTTCTTCAGAGGCTGTAGGTACAAGCTCTTCTGATACATGGTCAGAATGAGACTGACTAGTCTCAGTAACAGCATCTAGCTGTCTTTCAGTAATACCTTTTTCATCTTCCTTTGGAGACAGTTCCTTTGGAGAATATGTTTCTGCTGTTGCGTGTGCTCTAGCTGCTTCTTTAGCTTCTTCAATTTGCCCATCAGTTTTCTTTGGTGAGAATGAAAGGCTTTCAGGGCTTGTTTCTGGAGTCTCTGCCAGACCCTCATGCTTATAACTTTCCTCAGAGCTGATCTGAGGGGTTCCGTCAAGTAGGCTACCTGGAGAATCAGCCACACCTTCATGTTTAAGGCTCTCTGAGCTCCCATCAAAAGCAGCACTTTGCAGAGAAAGCGCAGGAAGGAATCCATCTTTCACATACTCTGTGGGAAAAGCAACACTGAAAGGACTGGTCAGTACTTGCTCTAAGTTAAGCTCTCCCTCCTCTGTCACTGAAAGGTGTCGGAACTGTTGATATTTGTCATTATCCTCCAGTTCTTCTTTAATGACATCAGAAAAGTCTGTTGAGGTTTTTCTGTCAGGGCTGATCTGGAAGTCAGTATCTCCTTGGTCATCAGAAGTCCTGCCCTTTACAACCGCTGTATCTTTGGCACTTTCATCATCAAATACTGGAGGCAGAGGTTCCGTTAGTTTTTTGGTGCTCTGCTCTTTTACCTGGTCTTTACCTACAGCTTTCTTGGTAATTTCAACAGTAGAAATTTGCATTTTTCCTTTTTTTGATTGCGGCTCTTTCTCTGTTTTTAATATCGTGCTTTGTTTGTCCTTCTGTTTGTCTGTCTTGTGGCTTGATACTCGCCTCGTTTCACTTTGTGAAGCGATTGTTTTTCTCCGGGTTGTTTCCTTCTCAGGGAGCTGTTGCTTCTGTTTGACAGATTTGTGCTCAAACAGTCCAGATATATTCTTGGATGGGTCTTGACCTGACTGGAAGGCTTTCATCAGTTCACGAACTGACATGGTCTCTTCAAGTCTTTCTGTCTTAGAAGAAGGTGAAACAGGCGGTTGTGTTTTGTGTGCTACTGTTTTTTTGACTTGTACTGGTCTTTTAGAAGCCTTTTCAGAGGTGCCTTCTTTTGTTTGAATTCTGACAGGAAGTTTTGACCTTATTTTTTGTTCATCTTCCACTCGCTTCTGAAGAGCTTTAACTTTATCTTTTATTGAGCCAATGGGAGTTTCCTCTATAACAGGGGATACAGCTTTAGCCTCAGGAGCAGCTGTCAGTGTTAAGCCAGGTTCCTCACCTAGTGACTCATCTGAAGTGAGCTTCGTTGGTCCTGGTTGTTGTTCACTGCTGTGCATCTTACCTTCCTTTTGCTTTTGCTTGTCTCTTAATTTTGTCCTAACCGGCTTTTTAACTTCTAAGGCTGGCTTGTGTTGCTCCTGCGGACTTAGCGTTTCATTTGTTGGAGATTCTCGTCCTTCTTTTTCAGAATCCCTGCTCATTACTACAGCTTCAAATCTCTCTTCTATTAAGTCTTCTTGTAAGGCTTGTGGCTGTACCTCATGAAGAGAAACATACGTTTTTAAATCCTCTGTAAGGTAATCTACCATTCCTGTCATGTCTGGCTTCTCCAATTTTGTTGTTCCTTTGTCTATCCTGACTTCTACACAGGGAGGTTCAGTGACTTCTAAAGGAGCATTTCTTCTGGCCTCTTCAATTTCTTCATCGCTGACAATGACCCATTCTTCTTCTACCAGTTCTTCTTTGGAAAGGGACTTCTGCAAAACATGTTCTTCTCTGGTATAGGATCCACCCCTCAGAATTTCATTTACTTTTTCTAAGTCTTCTTTCACGCTTTCAACTATTTCAAAAGGCTCTCCTGGCTCTTCTTCTGTGGGTTTTCCAAGATCTTTCACTCTAATGGAGCCTGACTTATCAGAAGGGTCAGTTGTCAAGATGGCAGTCATTTTGATCAAATCTTGTTTCATCTCAGAAACTTCAGACAACAGGTCTGGACTGGCTAGTACGGGGACTTCATTAACCAGATGGCTTTTCAGGATAGATGTTTCTGTAGATTCTGTCTCGTCATCTTTGATGCGAATGAAAAACATTGAAAGTAAAATGGAAATCAAAAATAGAGATTGAAAAATGTAATCAGGACTGAAAATGACAGTCTTTGGTTGCAGTGGTAGGAAGGTCAACAAAATGGGCTGGGAATGGTGGATCCACAAGATCTGAGGGTACAACAGCAAAGCAAAGCTAACGGGGGGGGGGGGGGGGGAGAGAAAAAGAAAGGGGGAAAGGTGGGAGAGAGATGGGGGGGTTGGTGGGGGCGAGCGGGGAGGCAGGAGGAGGTGGAGACGGCCAGCTACCGCAGTCGCACAAGGACGCGCAGG
>Ga0181612_156674_pt1 | contig 10887 bp, 6 predicted proteins | sample HoacroProtozoa21_FD_119630 | JGI IMG/M metagenome (GOLD analysis project Ga0181612, IMG submission 119630) | Hoatzin crop microbial communities from Cojedes, Venezuel. Combined Assembly of Gp0051906, Gp0051904, Gp0051908 | reverse complement strand
CGTTACAGAAAATTGTTATAATTCATTGTTCTGTTCATGGTAGCCTTAAGAGTAGGTTTCCTCCCAGGATCAGCTTCAAATTTTGGTATTATTGAAGAATTTTACCTGATAGAATTATTTTGTGGTGTGGCATTTACTGAACCCACCACCCACACTGTTCTTCTCTTTCGTATATGCAAAGAAGACTTTATGGTTTTTTCTTCTAATTGGGTCATAAAGAAGAAAAGGAAACAGACTTTTCTATTTATTTTGATTGTCATCACCTTTCCAGCTTCGTAACCTAAGCTGTCTGCTTTCTCAGAATAGCTGGCTAATGCTGTATAACGGCAGGAGCAATGGGACAGAAGGGATACCATCAGAGGAACACACAGCAAGCATAAAAGAAAATTATTTGGCTGTCACAAAATCAAATATAGGTTCTGAGTACTGTCTGTTTAAGAAAGGATTAAAGTAATATTTCCTCTTATTTCAGGAATCAGTCGTGTGTTTCTCATACCATGTTTCTGGAACATTATTTTTATGGTATAAATGATATGTTGTATATGAGACTGCATCACGATGTTGTGTCATGCCAGTTTTATAAACCCCTTTTGCTCTTCATTCTATGAACCAGAGGGACAAATGTTTTGATAAAATGTATGAAAAGAACACTCTTTCCCCAGATGAATATTCACAAATTAACAGCATAAGCTGTTGATATACAAATATAGGTAAGTATGAATTCAACTTTACGGTACTGTCAGTTTGGCAACACCAAATAATATAACTTATGTAATGAGCTGGACACAATTCCACAGTCAGGCTTCACTAAGGAACAGAAAGCACTAGAAGTAATGTTGGTAAGTAAAAAATAAATGTTTTATACAAAGCTAAAATGGAAAACTTCTATCTCACCATCATCCAGGCAGAGCACAGAGAAAACTAATCACTCTATAACTTACATCATTGTCTTAAAGAGATAGGTAAGTTAATCCTCTCTACAAGTTCATGCAATATCTTTCCAAGACAGGCCATCTGAGAGACAGAAGTGATTAACATATATATATATATGAAATATATATATGTATCAAATACACATAGTTGACATTATTACTAGTACCTGCAGTGGAAGACTCTTTTTCATGATTATTCTCTCTGGAAGGAATAATTCTATCCATTATAGCAGGCTGTGTGGCATAATCCTCTCCCTTGTCCCAGCCTGGATACACCAATGGCTCTTGTGCTGAGTTATTCTTTTTGGCCCCATGGTTGGAGGCTACAGCTGTTATGATGATGGTGAAGCAATTATGAACTCAGTATACAAAGATCCATTTCTCATATTATTCTCCTCTTCGGTTCTTGTCTCTATGACAGGCCTTGCTCACATGTCTACTACATTTAATGGCAAAGAGAAGTAAAGCAGATTTGCTTCTCATTCTGGTTCATGTTTAGAAAATCTGCCTACTGTCACCAATAGGACTGACTCTTTCCTCAAACTGGGCATATTATTTTCAGAATCAAGATATCGCCTTGTTTTTCAACAGTATTTCTCTGAACCATGCTGTTAAGTTTATATTGGTTGAATATCAAACCAATAGCTGCTGATGCAGAATAAAGAACAGCAAAGGCAGAAATAACTGCAAGAATATGACCCATCAGTATGATTTTAATCACAGAATTTGAGTGTATTGACTATATTCATTTTTTCCTGTCAAAAATTCAGATTTATTAGTTGCAGCAGCTCCAGGAATATAGACAAGGGATTCTGACAGAGGGCAAGGCTAGCACATGCTGCACATTTGTGAATGGTGCACACTATAAATAAGACAGCATTCAGCTGGAGAATATTTGATATTGCAGTTATTTAAAAAATATTATATTCTCCATATCAACCAATCTGTAGCTTGTATTAGACAGTCACAGCAAAAAAATACCGAAATCTGATAAACAGCATAACCCTCCTTAACCCCTCCAACCCAATCAAAACAATCCAAGAAAATTGCCACAGTATGTTAAAATTTTAATTGCAACTAGGCCAAATTATATTGCTCTAGTAGTGTAGTATAGTATAGCATAGTATTTATATATATCTCTAATACGTTGTACTGCATCACCAAATTTTTAAACTATGTTAATGAAACACGTGGGGTTGATATCTCAGAGGAATGTGGTCTTAGGGACTGCTGAAGCAGAGAACTACACAAAACCTTTGCTAATAAGATTACATTTAGTTGAAGGAATAGATCCACACCATACAGCATCTCAGATAATGTTTATGATATGCTTGTCTTCAGTGGCCTGTATGTGATAATCTGCAAGAGCAGACCATGACTGCTAAATTCTCTGTTGGCACTGCTTAGTACAGCACATGAGCCATTAACCAGTAAACCTCGTACACTCATAGGAACAGAAACTAATATACATCAATTTTCAGTTACTAGGTTTATAGTGCAGTTTGCTCTTTTACGTTTTAATTGCTTCGACTGATGGAAGAGAGAAGCCTCTCTTTTATTCTGCACTATGCTTTGTTTTCTTCCTTTCATCACCGGTATCACCTTGTCATAGTTTAAAAGTGCAGTGAGTAGATATTTTAGATAAAAATTTTTAGATATAATTGCCATATTAACAAAACCTGAAAAAAAGCCCAGGTCCAGTAATGACTTGCAACAGGGGAGTGAACACAGCTCCCAAATATGTGAAAAATACAACAGACGTTATTATTTTTCCATTTAAACATTTGCTGTTTCCTACAGATACAACCCTGGTAGATATTCTGTTAAAACCTTGTGACTGCATGACACAGAACACAAAATGTAGGAGACAGTTAGGAAATTAATCTACTATGGGTCTTGACACGCAACTCAAATAGGAGAGAAAACAAACCTCCAGGAACAGGTCTGAGGAACAGAACAATGAAAAAAAAATAATATCAGAATTGCTCAGGTTTATTCACAGAAACTCTGCTATAGCCTCAGAATGCAAAATTGTTAGTAAAAAAATCGCAAAACTGAACCTTTAGTAAACCCTGACAATTTACTCAAATGTGGCCTGTAATATTACCTGTATGAGAGGATTCCTTTTCAATGTCATTTTCACGTGTAGTAGTAAATTCATGTTGTTCAATACTCCTAGTGGTATTTGCAGGAATTTGTTCTTGACTGATCCATCCAGAATGAACACTGTGTAATAGTGGATGTTGGGTTGGTCCTTGACGTTTTTCATTTTCACTTGTAACTAGTGCTGATAAGATGATGATTAAATCAATAATGATCAAAATACCCAGCACCACTCATATTATGCTCATCTTCATGGTCTACACGACAAGGGTGCTTGGCTTTTGTGTTTTGGCTTTTTCTTCTCATTGTTGCATTTGATGTGAAATGAAAGATGAAAGAAAACAAAAGTCCTCTGGAAACACTCCACACAAAAGCATCACCAGGATCAGAAGAAGATTTAAGTGTGCTAGAAAGTATCCCAATGACCAATGCCAGAGAAAAGCTACAGGAGAAGCAGTGGAAGATCACATAGAAACAACAGTTTGCATCTCTAGTTCATACTTATTAATACTAACTTAAATGTTGAGTCTGTGTATTCTGGGTTTGTAAAAGTGAAAAAGATGATGAACTTTCTCTTTTGAGTTAACATCTCAATTACACAGTTACAAGACTGGCTCCAAGGAAATGGTCATTTCTTCTAGGACTGGATGAATGAAGTAAGTAGATTCATATATTCGAAGCTGAAAAGCATACTTGTTTTAAACTCAGTGATAACTAAAGCTCTTACTGATAAAATAAATTAATTCCTCACTCCTTAATTTGCTGTTGTTTATATGGCAGAAGATGCAGTCAGAAATCACCTGAAGTACCACCACCACAAAAGATTTTCTAATGAACATTAAAAGGCTCAGAAAAGATACACCAGAAAAACAAGAATACCTATACCACTAAGCTGAGCATTAGAACTCAGTGTGAAATATATTTGCCTTAGGTTTCAAATGTTTCCATGAGTGTTAAAGGTAAAGCAAAGGTCTTTAATCAGAGCATGCAAAGAATGACCTGGACCTGTTACAGATGCCATCAGTCACCAGCTAGAGAAACCTACGCTGTTTCCCAAAAAGAGCAAAACTGGAGGAATATTCATCTTCACATTCAGGCAATGAAATATTCATAAAAACGACACTCATGCAAAAGTAATTCACTATTTTTGTAATTAAACCCAACACACACAGATTATCTTGTAAAAAAAAGGTTAAAATTAACTCATCTATGAATACAACAGATCTAGCAATACTTCAGAACTAAAAGAAAGTTATCACAAAAATTATTTCTGGGAGATTATAGCACCTGTGCCAGCTGTATAAGCTTTCGCTGTTCAAAACCATCCTGGCACCAGAAAGGCATGTGTATAGCTATTGGAGGCAGATCGTATAAATCCAAAGAACTACTACAAGGATGTAGAAAATGCTTGTTTTTACAGAAGGATAAAAAGGCTTTCCACAAGCCCGAATGAAATATATTTCTTTTCAGTACAGTCCAATTTTATGCAATGACAAGGCTAGTCCCCAATCCAGCTGTATATAGCTGTGCCTCCAGCTGTTGAGGTTTGCACCTCTCCTTAACAGGTCAAAGCTGTGCATTATAGCCAAAACATCTTAAAACCGAAGCTCATATTCAGCTATGCTTTTCCAAAAATTTTAACCAGAAACTATTTAGGTACACAGCAAAAACAGCTGGAAAATACACTCCGTAAGTCTTTGCCTACAGAGGTTTTTAGGCTCTCAGAATTCGAGCACACTTTCAGTACCTCTGATGGCTACTGGCATTTACACCGGTAGCAAAATGCTCACATTCATCTGGAAGTAGTATATTACCCTTTGTAGCACAGTTTCTTGTATTTGAATCACTGTCTCCCTTTTTTTGTCTTTTGTCTTCAGATTTTACAACAGAGATTTTGAAGTGGAAAAAAGGGAATTTTTTTCTCACCAAATTGGGTCACCAAATGTTACAACCTAATCAGTTTTACTACACTACTGGCAATGCATGTTTAAAAATCCCAGAGACGTGAGGAAAAGTGGCAAGTAATGAAGATTAGATGCAAAAGGTAGACTTGGAATCACAGATGAATGTTATAGATGCCACGTCTGAGGGCTCTAGTACAAATAATATAAAGGAATTATACTGAACTGAGGCTAATATTATGGGAATTACAACCAGCTGCACCATAACTGTGCTATACTTCACTGAATTATGCCACAAATCTGAATATTATCTGAAATGCTTAATTGCTTTACCCCCGCTAGCAGAGCTAGGATACTGCTCCTCTTCATCTGTATAGGCAGGGTTCCAGTGATCCTGTGTGGAGATTTCCAGAAGTGTTTCGTGTTGTGGGTCCACAGCTGTTAGGACAATGGAGGATTCAATGCTGACCATGCTCTATGTCTACCACTATAACTCTACTGTTAGTGTGTGCCATAAAGGTGATGGAAAATTGAAATTCACGCATAGCTTAACTGTGGTCTCTCTACTCTGCTTATCAAATCCCTTTACATCAAACCAGTCATTCTTTTCTTTGCATTGGACAGATGCAAATTTTCCCAAGTGGAATGGGAAAACAAGCAACAGAAGAATAATGTACAGCAGAAGCAGTACAAAACCATTAAAGCAGTTATAGACATTTAAACTCAAATTTGAAGAACAATGCTGGACCTAAAGAATATGGTAGATGTCTGAATACATGCAAAATATGCTTGCTAAGTACTCAAGAAGTACTCAGATTCTTCTTACAATATCCACCACTGAGCTCAAAAGCTATGTCCAGCAAAAGAATGATAGAACCTCAATGCAGTCTTACAGGTAAATAAATGAACACCAGAAATACTCAAAACTTAGGCAAAAGAATAAAAAATCCCAAAGCAAGATGACTTGCTTACTTAGTATTCTAAAATTGAAGACCACTGCTGAAAAAACCCAGATGCTCCACTATGTCCAGGAAAAAAAAAAGCTTATAAACAGTGATTTATAAACACTATGAGTACATCAGTGCACAGACAAAAGACACACTAAGATGTGATTAAATTAAAATAAATTACAAAAAAGGAACAGATTATTAACATTGTACAATTAAGAGTGTTAGAGTATAGTCATTAATGGCAACATCCATACTGCAGAAAAACCCCACGGCTGGGGCCATTCCCTGGTCATAAGGCCAAGTAGCAGACTGTCTGCTTCAGCGACACACAGCATTTGGGTTTGATCTTCACATGTGTTAGTTTTCCGGTTTTCAGACAAAATGATTTTAGGTATGGATGGCTTTTTTAACCAAAAAAGAGCTATCAAATGATCACTGTGGGACTATTCATATGAGGAAAATCAGGTTATGTATTAAAATATCTGAGTCGTGGTTTTGGATCATGTCTAAAAAACTGAGGTTGCAAAACAAATGAGATGAAGTTATATAAAGAGCACGGGAAGAGTGTGGAAGGTAGCAAATAGGAGATTGTTTTCCTGACACTTCCCAACGAAAAGGGCACTTGGGGTTTGACCTGAAATTGTGCCTGAACATCTTCTTCCACAGAAAGGAAGACTACTATTGTATAGACGTAGATTATACAAAACATGAACTGGAATTATTTTAACACTGTTTCTCCAAAAAAACAATCAAATAGAAAATAAGATAAAAATTTTTTTTCTTCGAAAAACATGAGTGAATGTATGCATTCAAATAGGCATTAAACCGAGAAGTTAATTCTAAGTAGTGATAGAAGAGATATTCATTCTACTGATACGGACCTCATATGATTTTTACAATCGCAAAAGTGACATATCTGAAGGAACATTTAATGAGAAAAGCATCAAATTTTCACACAATATCTGTGTGGCAAAGGAGGAGGAACATTGCGTAGAATGGGAGAAAGAAGAAAGAAACCATCCAAACAGAAAGGAAGATTCTTACTAGTACTTGGAGCATACTCGTTGTTGGCCACACTCCTGTCCCAGCCTGGAAACACTGTTGGGTACATCGTGTCCTCTGACGAGTCTTCGTCATCTGAACCATTGCCACTTGAGGTCAAATCTGCTGTGATGATGTTAAATCTGCCATGAAGCCCTAATCCACAAAGTCTTCTGCTGACAGCAGATACGCTTTTCTGTCCCCCCTACATGTAGCCTTACAGTCACAGGGGAGAGTGTACAGCACCGTGCTTCCACGGTCTGTATCTCCTCCTGGTTCTTCCACCCACAAGGGATTCATCACTCTGCCCTGGCCCTGCTGAAGCTGCCCCAGCGTGGCTCTTAGCTACATTTCAGTGCTCCATGCATCATTGCCGCACTAACAACCATACTCAGTCCTCTTCCAGCAGAACAAGCATAGTGCACTGGCTTGAAAATGTTTTCTTCCCTTCTCCCACAAGTCCCTCTCATTGGAATAGTCTACTTCTAAATTGTCTCCATACAGAAAAAAGGAAAAACCCAAGTACATCCTCTATAAAATGACCCACATACTCACCCCTTTCAGACACGCAGAATATCTCTGCGGTACATGAACAACGTGGACAACTGCTCTATCGCTATCAAATGTACCTCCAGTGAGAGAGCGCCCCGTACTTTGCTTTTCCCACTTCAAACACGTGGTAACAAAAAGCAGTGGCATATATCACACATGCAACCCCTCTCCACTTTATGCTTCTGAAGCTTGCTGTCCTGGTGCTCTGGTTATTCAGCTCATAATCAAAGCGTCCTCTTAGCATGACATTCTTTACCCTTGGTTGCTTGCGTGGGTTCCTGCGTCTTCTCTCCAGGATTTGACCACCACCAGTGGTTTGAAAACGGATTCCACCAAGCTTGGGTGGTGGCTTTCTGCAGGTTGTCATGATGAGGCACTGGAGCTGTCAGGACATGGTTCATTCAACGAAAATCTTGTTATTAATCCTTGAGAAGCACTTTTCCTCCAGCAAAGTCAAGTCCACCAGCACCAGTATCCTGAGCGTGCTCATGCCTCTGAGATGTATGCGAGTGCAAGGTGAATGTATGAACGCATGGTATCATTACATTCCTCACTTAGCCAGATGCAAGCAATAGTGGCAGTCCCAAGAAAGAACATGGTCCCGTGACAGGAGCTGTCAAAAAACCCTTTGGGTCTTTCCTGGCCCCTCACTTTCAAGAAAGTTAATGAACTCCTCACAGGTTTTGCCAGCAGGAGAGAGCAGATATCCTTAGATAGGCTCCAGAATGAGGACCATCCACCAAGATGACATAAAATCATATACAGAAGGTGAAAGAAGTATCCATGATGGACAAAATGGACACCCAGAGATAAGCTCATGCCACTGACATGGATGTGAGCGCAAGGCGAATGCATGAACGCGTGGTATCATTACCTTCCTCCAGCAGCAAAAATATCCAATGATTTTAGTGTAAGTGAGGTTTGAAACATTCTACTAAAGTATATGATTGTTTTACCAGCTCTGGAACTCCAGTATAGTCAATGAACTCTGCATAGCATTTGTAGGAGTGACAGATCAAATTACATGCTGCATATGAAATATGCCCCAATATTTTGACAAAAAGCATTCAAAGGTAATAGAAGCATGCACATCATAGAAACTGGACTCCCTCAAGCAAGCCAGCTGATAGTTTAAGCAGTCTCTCTGCTAAGAAAATTATTAATCAATAAACTGAGGAGCAGAGTTTGCAAGAAGAGCTGTGCTTCAAGTCATAGACATATTCACCAAAGAAAGCAAAATCTTTTTCAAAATGTTTCTCTGGAATTATTTTTATTCTAGCAATTCTTCATAAGCAGTATTTTTATCAGCATTTAGACCATCTCACTTCTATATCCTGAAGATGAAGAAAAGATCTCATGTACTCTCTTTCATTCAAAAAATATCTGTAAACAACTAATTTGGAAAAAATACCTTGAAGACTATCATCAAAGACACTAGCTTTGATCAACTTTTGCGTAACATATGACAGCATTGGAAAATGCAAGACTTAGGAATCAAAGTTCTAATGATCACACAGGACAAACACATTCTTCAGTCTGCAGTAGTTATGCTTTGCTTATCTGTAAACTGCAAAGTGCACAAAGTGTATTGACTTAAACTTAGAACTGCAGCTTTTCAAGGCGTAGCTATTTTGGCAGCAAAGCCTAAAAAATTTTGCCTTTCTGAAAAGCTGTCCTTGACCGAATAAATATTGCCTCTTCTCACACTCACTAATTGCTCCCTAAAATTAGTACTCCTAGTATTACTCTGACACTGGTGTCAGAAAATGGGATACCTGGACATTCAAAATCTGATTTCTGAGTGACAGAACATCAAAACCCAGGTGATCTCAGATTTGGAGCTTTGGGATGGAACTGTGAACAAAATGATAATGCCAAAAAATTGTTTAACAGGACAATAACTGGACAACTAAATTATTGCCATCTGACTTGCTGTAATCACAGCAAAATTCTCACCTCTACCTGCTTTCGACAACAAGCCTTAGGAGCTCATTTTCTTAAGCGATGAATATGGATTCAAGGCTTCCTTCCACATACAAAATACCAATGCAGATGCTTTCCTGCCAGATCAGCCAAAGTATGAACATAAGACTTTTTTTCATTTACTAGATCTTTTTCAGGGAATGCTCCAAACCAAATAAAAAGAAAATCCACCAGAGCATAAAAATATCTATTATAAATGGATGAACAATATCGGTTGCAGTTACAGTTTGAGTAACTAGCTCTGATAACTTAGGGAAGTGTCTCATCTATCAGCAACAGAATTATATGACATCTGATCCATGGTACATCTCCAGATGAATCATAACTTGTTAACAACAAAAAGGAAAACCTTCTTTCAGCCAGGAGAGAAAGTCAATGGCAAAGTGCTGGCATTGTATTAATGTGGACCGTGAACTTGATGGAGAATATCACCAACAATGTCCAAAGCCAGAGCAATAATGAAAGGGGATCATCTGAAGAACAAGGAGCTGCAGCAATTGTTCACTTCAAAGCCCATAGCAAGGAAGTGTTTTGATCAAGCTAGATACCGTTTCACCGAACTAAGTTTACAAATGGTGTGTAGTATATATGAAGAGCCACCGGTTTTGCTTCTCTACTTTTATATACCAGAATGAGACAGATATATTTTTAGCCATCTGTCTGAAGATATATGCCAAACAGCTTTCTTTACTTATTTCTCAATTTGATACTTTCCTTTCTGTGGGCTTTTTCTCTGGGAATTTAAATTGTCGCTGGGATATTCCAATGAAACGTCACTGTTGCACAATGTAAATAGCAGACATTGGGGCATGGATTTATCTTCTGTTTTGTTTGTTCTCCATTTAACTTTGTCCTCTGCTACTGAATATTTGATGACTTTTCCTGGAGACGCATAGCTTGTACTTAACTTCTGAAAGGAGTACTAAATTACTCATTTATTTGTAATGCAGTAAAATTAAATTAAATGGGTCTGTGTGGCTTTAAAGTGATGTTGCCGAGCAATAGCTAAAGCTATCAGAAAAGCCCAGGTGCAGTACCGTCACAATCTTTTTTTGCAGAGAATCAATCTATCAACCCTAAACCAATAAGCAATCATGCAATTGTTGTCACTTCTGTGATACACATATATCATTACTGATATCTTTTATTACATAGCTCTCTAGTTATTTTGATCTCAGAATCACAGAACCACAGAATCACGGAATGGTAGGGGTTGGAAGGGATCTCTGTGGGTCATCTAGTCCAACCCCCCCTGCCAAAGCAGGGTCACCTACAGCAGTCTGCACAGGACCGTCCAGGCAGGTCTTGAATATCTCCAGAGAAGGAGAATCCACAACCTCCCTGGGCAGCCTGTTCCAGTGCTCCGTCACCCTCAGAGGGAAGAAGTTCTTCCTCATGTTCAGACGGAACTTCCTCTGCTTCAGT
>Ga0181612_130486_pt1 | contig 10887 bp, 3 predicted proteins | sample HoacroProtozoa21_FD_119630 | JGI IMG/M metagenome (GOLD analysis project Ga0181612, IMG submission 119630) | Hoatzin crop microbial communities from Cojedes, Venezuel. Combined Assembly of Gp0051906, Gp0051904, Gp0051908 | reverse complement strand
TTGGCTTGGCCTTGGCCAGCAGCGGGTCTGTCTTAGAGGCAGCTAGCACTGGCTTTATCAGACATGGGGGAAACTTCTTGCAGCTTCTCACAGAAGCCACCCCTATAGGCCCTCTGCTACCAAAACCTTGCCATGCAAACCCATAACATCCTCTTACGAAAACACTTTGTCCAAGTTAAGATGCTTCTTAGTAGGGCATAATACTCATGCAAAAAGCCATGATAACAGGCCAGATGGCTTTGCAGCAGGAGGTTGCTCACACCTGGTCATGGAAAGAGGCTGCTGTGACCTCTCAGATTTGATTGCTTCTTCTGGTTTGTCTGGAGGGGTAGTATGGCCTTTAGTTGTCTTTGAACCAAGCTAGGGATTTGGCTTAACAAAGCTTTTCTCAGAAACCGGTTCCTTTCCATACCTCACTGTACTGGTTTTGGCTGAGTTAGAGTTAAATTTCTTCAGAGTAACTTGTGTGGGGCTATATTTTGGGTTTGTGCTGAAAAGAGCGTTGATAATACAGGGATTTTTTAGTTACTGCCAAACAGTGCTTGCACAGTGTCAAGGTCTGTGTACCCCAAAATGGGATGCCATTTCTAACAAACAGAATATACACCAATGAGCTTATCTCTTTTTTTTGGTTAAACAGATGAGAAGAAACTGCATACATGTTGTGTGGCAGTTTTACTCCTAAGCAATAATTTTAAAGCTAATAGGGATATTTAGATTCTTTGTCATCTGCTCCAAATGACAGAACATCCCCCTCAACTATCCTTTAAGATAACTCTTTCCCATGAAACACACAATAATCTTGTGTCCCATCCCCCTCCCTTCTTACCAATTACAAAGTTCTGATTCAATGTCTTCAAAGATATGCCTGTGCAATTCTTCCAAAGGCTCATCAATCAGTGCCCCAAGAGTTCTGGTCTTTGTTGTTGTCTCCATTATCAGCTTTTGCTCAGGGTTGGCATGTCTGTGGGTAAAATGCATTAATTTTCCTGTCTCATGTCCTGTTTTTTTATGCTGACTAGCCATTAATCAGATATGCTGACAATTATCCTTACGTTCTTCTAATCATTGCACTAATTTAAAAAAATATACAACATGCCATGAGGATTAAATTTTTTAATCATTTGGTTGGAACACTATCATTTGTCGGCAAAACAATGTAAAATTCAAAAAGATATAACAAACAGTTTTATTTAAGTCTTTAATCACCAATTCATATGACTGATGTATGTAAGGTATTGAGGAATTTTGTCGCCTCCCACCAGGTTTATTTATGGGTTGCAGGCATGTTCTTTTTTCCTACAAAAAGCTGTAACTAAATGACAGGGATTAATTAGTGTAGATTTTGAGTAGCTCATAGCACATCATTGTGACATTGCATGTGAGTGATAGAACTTCAGTTTCTAATGTGGCAGACCTCTAAAGCCAGATCCACAATGATTTTATCTTACAATCTTTAGCTCATATGCAAGTACATTTTTTTATTTCCTACATATTTATACTGCCTACCTACTGGTTCACTGAAGCTGGATTTTGGAGACAGCAACCAGTTCACATAGGCAGGATTTACTATCCACATTATTACAAGGTACTGTGGATATTACTGGTAAGCAACTGGCTTAGTTACTGTCCTCTGAAGGTACTGTAGCATATCTTATGTTAATACTATTTGAGGGTTTCTTTGTATGCCTGAACAATTAATTGGACTTTTCCTGAAGACCTTTAGGGACAGTCCATGGAGAGAACAACACAGGAAAACTTTGTGCTTTTTCTCTCCAACTTTCTTACTGTAACTTGTTTATTTGACTAGGAGAGAACACGCATTAGACTGAAAATATTTAAAGTTATTCTTTGACTCCTTAGAGGACTGAGGATGATTTATCGTGGTCATTTTACTGTTGTCACTTTCCCACATTGGCCTATAATGTCGTTACAGCCTTGAACTTTCATTATTGCTTGCATTATCAACTTTGACCATGAACTGCAATGTTCTCGAAGGAATAAATGTACTTGCCCTATTAAAAGTGCCACACATCTTTTACTGAGTTAGGCTTTCCCATGCCATCAGCTCTTCAACTGTAGTTGGCCAGATTAACTCAGAAAATTATGTCCAGAAACTCATCTACAGTGGGACAGAAACAAAGACTGCATGACTGCGTAGAAAAGCTGGGAGTGATCATTAGCTTCTGAGTGAAAGGAAAAATCTGTTCTGGAAACCAGTAAATTTTTGTAAAACAAGTGCAATTTCAGGATTTTAAAATCACATAACTGAAGTGCTACCTTGAACATACAAAGGAAGGGGAAGAACAGCTGTATTCTTTAAGGACACTTGGGAAGTCATAGTTCCTTCACCCACAAAGATCCAAGGTGAGAGGTGGGATAAGGGTCACATGCGCAATGTTTCGTGCACTGATGTTTGTCCATGGGCTGATGAAATTACACAACCACTGTCAGGTTAGCAAAAATCCATGGCTTGTTCACTCAGTCACCTAAATCTCAAGTACCAAGGCATTCTCACCAGCCATATCTTAACTGAAGAGCTGATGGGTTCATCCATACTGGAATTTTAGTCTGGAACAGAACTGCACTTTTGAAACAAAGCTCCACATCCATTTTGGGTGTGCACACACACTTGGTGTACACTGGTGCATGTGCAGTGGAATCCTTCAGGCCAAAGCAACTCAAAGACGAGAAGCAGAAGCACAGCTGATGAATTGCAACTGTTCAGTGCACAGGACCAAATCAGAGCTAGTCAGAAGGGTAAAGAACAGCACACGAACAGAGTGGATGATACATTCTTGGTACCAGTTCGTGCTACAAATCTATTCAACTGATTGTGCTGCACTGTTCACTAACGCAGACAGAGTCTACAACACTCAGCCTGAACAGAAACATATGATAGCAGGACATAGCCAGCACTGCTTACAAAAACAGTTAGTTGGGTTCTAGGGATCAGTAAAGATTCCTGTCTGCAGATGTGAATAGAAAGCTGGTTTAACCCAGGTCAAAATCCCCCAAACTCCAGAAGATACAAAAGTCTTGCAGGCAGCTGAAATATCTTAAGTTTACAGCATCAGAATGTCAGTCCTTTCTAAGTTATTTATAGAGCCCACACCTCAAGTAAGCAACAGATGGTATTCGTATTCCAGTGTACAACCCCTACACATTTGGAAGAGAAGTGCTGAAAGAAGCTCTCAGCGACACCTGCAGCATTTGCCATTCTAAGGCACCGAGCTCCTGATGGTACCGCACACCTGTATTATGACAGCTGAAAATGTCAATCAAACTGCTTGACTCCAAGCAGAACAGTTTTGGGTAGAGGTTGAGGAAGACAAACTGGCAGAAGCAAGTACTGGATGGAGACAGAGAAGGCTGCACACCAACACCGCAGCTCTCGCACTGAGCATCAGCTCTGGCAAAGAGCTCTTTTGCTCTCAAGTCCTTCTACATATGGAACGGCTTGCTCCCAGTCTTAGACTTTGGTTTCCTGCTCTTCAGTATGAACCAGTTTACTTTGCAAATTTATCTGAGAAGCTGAGGTATGCCAGAGCATCATATTCCATGAATCATAAGAAACGGGGGGACGGGCTAGAAGACGGTATTCAGAAATGCACACTAGCAAGCCCAACTTTAGTCCTATCTGACTGCAGTATGGGTACAGCTGGCTTGAAACATTTGCCTCTGACAGCCGAGTCAAAATTCAGCTTATCAAGTTTATTCAGATAGTCAAGAGAACACGTTAATTGTCCCCGTAGTTATCCCCTTAACTGAGTACCAAGGCTCCAGAAAACTTACAAGCCTTTAAAAAGTTCAGAAAACAATCTAAAGGCATCCTTAGGAAACACCAAAGATGAACAAGAGCACTGTGTTCCCACTTTGGTATTCACATCTGGACTGCAAGAGGGGCTTTTTCTTCTGTCTACACATTTGGTTACAAAGCTGTAAGCTAGCTTACTGGAACATGTTTCTATGAGCAATTTCAGGAGGTGAGCCACTTTTCTTTAAGGACAAGAAATGACATATACATATATCCACCCTAAAGGTGCTTACTTGTACAGTAACCTGGAAGTTCAGCTGTTTTATGTTGGATATTTTTGCAGATGCTGTAGGTGTTAGTAAGAATATGACATCAAGTAGCCCCTCTAAGTACATTAGGATTCTAAATCACCAAAGAGACCCAGAGGGATGTGCAGGGATAGGAAAAAACTGCAGGGCATGGTGTAAAAAGAAAATTTTAACGTAAAATTAATGAAGAAACTTCTATTAAAATGTATCAGTATGCAGTCAAAGCATTAGCTCACATATACGGAAAAGGATCTCTCAAATAAGGGTGAAATAAATACACTTATCCCAAAGTTATTTTTCTGAAGCAACTCTACAAAACCTACAAACAAAATCCAGCACAGCACACCTTTCTTTGAACCTGCATGTGTATTCCAGTATTTAAAACATTTTCCTCGGATGGTGAGTTGAATAACATGAAGTGGAGGGAAACAAAATTCTGATCTTCCACATCATGCAAGAAGACTAACAACAAACAAACAAACAAACAATAGTTATAGGAAAATGGGAAAAACCTGTCTTTTGTTAAAAGCATAGTGCTTTTGAAAGACGTGTCACAGGGACTTCTTTTCTGGGGGTATTTTTGGTAGATAAAACCTCAGTAGAGGCACCACAGCATCAAAGGCAGCTGTGTTTAGTCTAGACTGAAGGTGCACTGTCCTCAGCATTCCCACAAGGCTAGCAGCTTCCTGCTCAGCAGTCTCACTTTAGGTAAGTCCGCTTCTGAGATTTCAGGTCTCCCTACATGTGATGCCAGGAACTAGGCTTTGCTTCTAGATCCTGTTGCAGTCAGCTATGATGCACCTAGTGCAAAGCACCCTTCATGCTTCCACTGCCTTAGTACAGCCAGTATAGAGCAGAAAACAGTCGCCTCCCTTGTTAGTACTCCTGAGGAAACACTTCTTGAGGAAACACTACACCTTCCCCAACAGCAACCACTACTATCTAGTAGTATCATTCAGCTGGCCCCTTCAAGTTCTTTCCTTACAGCCTAGCACAAGCCTAAGCCAGTCACCTGATCCAGCAAACCATGTCTCCCTGCTCCAGGGTTGACCTTGAAGTAGTCTTCTCTCCAGCCTCCTGGAGCTCAGCCAGCTCTTCAAAATACTAGACTGCAAAACTCTCTGTAAGAGAATGAGTAGTGAGATGGCTACCAGAAAAAAGGAATGAGAAAAATGCAGTAAAAGTGACATCCCAGGACTAGGGTGGGGGCAAGATAAGGCTAGAGAAGAGGGGGAAAGTGCCTTAGGTGAGACAGATCAGCTACTAAAAAAACTTACAGGAACCACCTGACTGCTTTCTCCCCTAATTCCATAATCAAATAAGGCTGGCTGACTGGCTCATGTTACATTTCTTAATGGGGACAGGTTACTTTTTTACACTTTAAAAAAGTCTCAGATTTAACAATCATCATTTTTTTCACATTTGCCCTTCAATTTCATCTCACTGCTGAGGAATTTATAAGTAAGAATTTTTAATTCTTTCAAGGTTTTCTCTAGCACAGGGAAAAGTATGCTGTATATTTCACAATACTTGGTGTTACATTTCCTCCTATCTTTCATACTCCATTCTCCAGGTGATTTTTTTCTCCCCAGTTGTTGCCTGGAGTTTCTAATTTTATTTGCTTTTTTCCTGACTCAAGGAGCAAAACCTCGATGATCAAGGAAATATTCAAAATTAGTAACAATAATTAAGAGCCAGTTTCAACCAAGTTTTTTCAGGGGAGAATTTGTTTGCGAGATGACTGCCCATATGATTCAGAAAATATAGTTGTACCTACTGTGGAATGGGGAGTGGTTATGTAACACAAATGTTATTTGCTTCTGAAGTATGTATTTTTGGAAATACCCTTGGTATTTTGGATTCTGATCATAAATCAAATGTGTTTTAATGCTGTTTGGTTAATAACTATATACTATATTGAGGTGATATTTTATTCTTCAATTTAATTTAATTTAAGATTTAAATAAAAATTTCTCATTCTGGAGAAAACTCTGGAATGCATTCTGGTCAGGGTCTTTTTTAGAGAGGTTGTGCCACTGCACACCATCTTTAATCCCATAAATGTTTCTAATTTACATTGGAGAAAAACACAGTAACTTTGTTTAGTGACCTATTGTATTATCAGCATATGAAGAATGTTATAACACCTCATTGCATTTTTTCTAACAGTAGAAAAAAAGATGTTCTTTACAAAACAAATGTATTTTGCTTTGAAAGACCTGAGATGAAGGATCTTTGAAAGAATGCCGAAGTAGCTCTGCAGTTACTGGTAGTAACTGGAGGCTTAGATTTGCAATGTGCCTTCCATACACCATCCTGTTTTCCCCTTAGGAGAAGAATTAAAAGTCTTTCTGGGAAAAGCATGGGGAAAAAACAATCAAGATTTTGTACAAAGTTCTGTGATGGTATTATAGAACGCAGTATTCTACAGCTTTGTCACACAGGGCAATTACATTCTGTTACCATTGATACTCTCAAGGGTGGAAGGACTCAAAAAAAGTATGTGGTATTACAGCCAAGTATTGTTCTTTTGATTCTAGCAATATAGAGCAGTACTGTAGTGTATTTCAGTTATATGTGAATTTCCTGCCAATGAGATTCACCTTGTCAGCCTTAGGTGTGGAAGTCCAGTACATAGTCACAAAACTGGTAGACTACCAGCAGCAGGGCTGTGGTAATTCCTTCTGTTGACGAACAAATTGAAGTAAATTTAACTTTTCAGTTCAATTAGTCCTTATCTTACATGCTTAGATGCTGGTAAGAGGTTAAGGACTGACTGCCAATAATTTGACTGAAACTATCAACAGTAGTTATAAATAAATGGCAACCACCACAGCTATCCAAGTTACAACTGCATTTGTACCAAAAAAGCTAAAAATTCCCTTGCCCAATACCTAACATAGACACTATAAATACATAAGGGTCACTGCAACACAATCATGAAGGCGATGTGGAAAACTGTGAGATACTTCATTCTGAATATGTAGAAAGATAGCACCTGGACCCAAATGTGTCTATCTGAGTACCGATTATTTTATATGATTTTAAATGTACTGATGACCAGTTTGATGAAGATATCAAATTTTTTAACACTTTCTAGCAAAAAATCAGTCCGCACTTTCCACAAGATTTATTCTGGCTATTCATTTTTCAATAATCTTTCATAAAGTTGCATATATCAGTCACAATACGTCAGCTTTTACTTCACTTTATTTAAAAGTAACCAAGATAAAAGTTTAGTAATTTAAATTTTTATGTTCATTGAAGTCAGCTAATACACAAATTTAAGCTAAATGTTACTAACAACCATTAATTTGAACAAAATTTTGTGATAGTTATTCAGCTGGAAAAAAAGACAAGCACTAGAGAAGGTGATAATTATGGTATGTTACAATCCACATGAATCTGTCAGATGAACAGGATAGCCTCACTGAAGGTCATGAATTACATTGGAGTGGGTCTGCAGAGCAAAACACTTGGCACCAAGAACTTGTTGGCTTTCAGGGTGTTTACTCTGGGTCTGCCTCTAGTGTAGTCCCTTGGATTAGAAGGTGCACTCCCGGAGATTATCTTCAGGTTTTGCTTTAAGAAGCTGCTAAAAATGCTGGCATACATGAACCCCCACAAATGTCTGTTTCTGTTACAAGTGGCGCACTGCGGAGTGACATGGTTTGAATTTGCATCCTAATGATCCTAAATTTCCTAAGCAAACAATCATAATTATGTGTAGGAGAACCATGGGCAGTCATCTTTGGTTCTGTCTCTAAAGTTGTGAAAATGTACTTCAATCATCCTGTCACTGTCCCCATAGGACATGCATATAATAAGCAATTCCTTTTTTTCATAGCACCTCTTCACCAAGCTGAGCAATAGTATCTCCCACAAAGCATAGCCATTATGTCTTCTGTTAACAGCATTATATATCCTGAATTATCCCATTATATGCCACTGACCATGTGATTTTTAATCTCAATAATGCTATGTGAAACACAGCACATGTACCTTCGCTTCACATCCTGCAGCAAATGGATTTATTTATAACATACACCTTCTTCGGATCAATAGACCTTTAAAAGATAATACAACATATACATTGATAAAAGATTCCAACTGGACAAAAAATAGTATTAACAGAAACTAATGGTAATGTTTCTTAACTCTAGGTTTTTTATCTATGTAGTGAAAATTGTTACTATTCTATTAGCACTAATGTCTTCACAATCACACAAGAAGATCTTTTATTTCAAATAATAATTAAAAAGAATTTTATGGAATTGAATTTTGTTATTTTATTTTATTGTATTGAAAAGAGCAAGAACTCTCGCCTTTTAAACATACAGCACAAAAGTAGTTTCATATAACCTTGATAAATGTCATCTGAATTGCACTATTTTCTACAGGGACATTGTAATTTAATGACCTTTTGGTCATGAATAGCTTGAACACCTATTACCTTATAATAACTTCATAGAAACTGAAAGCACTTAAACACTTTAAAAAAAATAGGTTTCTGCTTATAGACTCTGAGTAGAAAATCCACAGATTCTTGTAGCTTCTTCTTGGAAATTCTATAAAAGGACCTTTATGTTGTAGAAGAAAAACGAGTGAGATACAAGCACAGTGATTCAGTAACATACTTGGGGGTATGATCAGACAGTCATAAATAAGGATTTCCAGTTTTTAGACATTTTGCTGGGATCTTCCTCCTTGAATCTATTCTAATATTTATTTAGACATCATTCTTTTGCATAAAAGTAATTGCAAGTTTATTTTTTCATTAACAACCACGTGTATACCCATATATATACATGTAACATTTCTTTTGATATGAAATACAGGGCAATGCGATATAGTGCGCCACATGCAAAATTTACAAATAAACATGCAAAAATTACAAATAGCATGATAATATTATTTAGACTCTTACCTTTAAGAGGAATGCAGGCATGCAAGAATGCAATTATAGAGATTAGGACCCAGGAATTAAATTTCATATTTAAAGGTCATTTTATTCAAGGTGCCCTATATCTTTCATTTTGATTTTCACGAGAATTGAGTTATTAACACTTTGCAGGTGCTACTTAAAAGATTTAATCTTATCATTTATTAATCCTGATGTCATCAATATATAGGACGAAGTCTAACAGGAAATATTAGGTACTCCTTTGAAAAGAGCAATAAAGCAGCCTGAGTATTTTCTACAGAAGTATATGCTTGAATGTCATACATAAACCACAATCTTGAGCATTCAAACAAGGTATGCAGTGAGGTTGCATAAAATATTCTTTATGCACAGCTGCTGTTTGCAACCAGTAACTATAGATTTCAAAATTTTTCAAAATTCATGCAACCCACAATTTGCTCCCTAATTGCCTCCATCACTCCCTCTTTTTCTGGCTGTGACACAAATAGATATGATATGAGATTCCCTTCTAAATGATGTCCAGTCTTCAGTGTAGAGGTAGGTTGTTTTACAGGAATCTTCATTCAGATAAGAAGAATAGATCATAAATTTGATTTTACTCTTTAAGCACCAAAAGAGTTTCCCATATACTGGAAAACTAGTGTAAGATGATAGGCTGGAAATAGAGTTATTCTAGTGAACTTCTTATTTTCCTGATCATTTATTTATCCTGAAAAAGAGACTAAGTTATTTTAAATCTATCCTGCTGATTGCTATCTTGGCAATGATAAAACCAAAATCATATTCTTGTGTTGATACAATATTTCTTATACAGAAGCTTCACTAATAGAATGCCAAGAAATGTCACTAACGACACAACTTATACTCAGACTGTTCCACACAGGCAGTCTGATCTGCTAACTCACTGTACAACATTCAGGACTGAAATGCATACATTTGAGCTATGAAAACTGCCGTGTGCAGTGGAATGCTCCAAATTGCTCATAACACACACAAATAAATTTGGTGAACATACAAACAATGCAATTATATAATCCAAAGATTGTTTTTTCTGGTGTTTAAGCTCACTGTAAATTAATATTTAGTGTGAGGAAGGGGAGACGTTCAGGGAGGGGAAGAAACTCCAGAAATCCAGAAAGAGAACCCAGGAAGATGGAGTTCCAGTCTCATAAGTAGCTTTGTAGCGGTCACTTTTTACTTCACCAAAATATACACTTTGTATTTGTCTTTTTCTGATAAGAATAACAAGTGTAGCTTATTTCTAGCTACTTGACTAACATTAAGTATTACATTTAGGGAAATAATGATTTGCAAAAGTTGTGGCTGTCATCTGCACTTCCTATATTTCTTAGATATATCCACAAATATATTACCTGTTTATGCACTTCCTGTATCAGCTGCAGTTCCTTTAATATGAGTCAGCAGGGTGCCCTGGCAGTCAAGAGGGCAAACCACATCCTGGTGTGCATCAAACACAGTGTAACCAGCCAGTCAAAAGAGGTGATTAGCCCGCTGTATTCAGCCTTCGTGCAGCCTCACCTTCAGTAGTGCCTGCAGTGCTGGGCCCCACAATTTAGGAAGGATGTGAAGATCCTTGAATAGGTCCAGAGGAGAGCAACTAAGCTGGTGAAAGGGCTGGAAGGCATGTCCTACAGGGGGCAGCTAAGGACTTGGGCTTCTCTAGTTTGGAGAAAAGGAGGCTGAGGGGAGACCTCATTGTGCCTCTGCAGCTTCCTAAGGAGGGACAGTGGGGAGGGAGGTGCTGATCTCTTCTCCCTGGTATCCAGTGATAAGACGCATGGGAATGGATCAAAGCTGCAGCAGGAGAGGTTCAGACTTGATGTCAGGAAACGTTTCATTACTGAGAGGGTGGTCAAGCACTGGAAGAGGCTTCCTAA
>Ga0181612_100700_pt1 | contig 10887 bp, 2 predicted proteins | sample HoacroProtozoa21_FD_119630 | JGI IMG/M metagenome (GOLD analysis project Ga0181612, IMG submission 119630) | Hoatzin crop microbial communities from Cojedes, Venezuel. Combined Assembly of Gp0051906, Gp0051904, Gp0051908 | reverse complement strand
TTTTTTTTAAAAAAAAAAAAAAAAGAAAATTAAAAAAAATTACTTCATCTTGAAAATGTGTCCACGGCATGAAATTATGGCCAATTTCCTGTTCTGCTCTTTCTTTCTTTTTTCTTTGTTTGAAAGTGGATCCATTATCCTTACTCCTTGTGGGTGGGACAATTTCTGTTGATGAATAATTTGAGAAGCATGCAGTAGAAATGGATGCAAGGTTTGTTTGCGGTTATGAGTATACTGAGGGACATCTGCAGTGTGATCTGGGGGGGGAAGTCAACAGATAGTGAACCCTGAGAAGTTTTTTAATTTCTTGCATGCTTTGGGACTAGGGAGTGCTTCCCTTTGCTGGCTTTTTCTTTTTCTGCTACCTATTAATGCTAGTTATGGGTGACTAACATTTTCTTGTGCAAGTACCAGAAGTGTTTGGTATTTTAGTGCACTGGAAAAGTTCTTGGCAAGGTGATTGAATCCACATATATCTCTGTGTCCAGCTTGGCTGGCACAGTTTAAGATCTCCATTATGTAATACATGTTGAGGTATGGCTTAGCAGTTAATCAGGGTTTGGATATGACTGAGGGTATGATAAGGGAAGTAACCCTAATGAATGGATATTGCACTCTGCTAATAGGATTTATCTTTCACTGGTTAAAACCTTTCAACATCTGGGGGAAATTTGAGGTAAAACAGCTGTAGAATAAGTAGTTGAAAACCTTGATGAGAAAGGTGTCTTTGTGTCGGTCAGTTGAAAAGTTTACTTTGTCTTTCAGAGGTTGGTCTTGCTACTGTTACCTGTTCCTTTGTCAGATCAAGATTACACTATGATAGCATCCTTAAATGAGGCGGTTAAGTTTGATTCCTTTAGGTATCAAAGATGATGGAGTGTGTCCCCCCACTTGAACTAGTAGATGTGCTTATCGAAAGACTGAGATTGCTTTTGTAGCAAGCTTGGCTGACATCACATCATGTGCTTTTCTGACCCTGCTATTCAGGGTCAAATTATTATGGCTGAGTACACCTGCAGATGCTGAAACTCAGATGGTTATTTGTAACCTAATGGGAAAATTCTGGCTGTGTGTGAGACAGCTTGTCTAAAACTCCGTTGTTTTCTATTTTGGAAAAAACACAATTAAACTTTCTTTATTTTAGCTTTTATCCAGAAATAAAGTGGTTTCAAAATGAAGAGACTGTTACAGTGAAGGTTAAAATAGCAAGTGCAACTGACTGTAAATGTGAGTTCTCTAAAGAGAAGGTGGTTTTCAGGTAAGTTTAAGAAATTTAAGTATAATAAAATGTTTGACTGTCAGCTTTTATTTAATTTTTAAAAACTTTTTTATAATGTAGTGCGTGTTCAGGAGATAAACCTTATTTGGCTGACATGGAGCTGCATCAATATATACTTGCAGAACAGTCTACATGTGTGATTAAGGATGAAGAGGCTATTCTTGTTCTCACAAAAGAGAAAAAAGGAGTGTGGCTCAAATTGCTGAAGAACAAGGTGAAGTGGAAATGGAGAATTATAGAATGTTGTAAAGATATTCACTGTGCATCAGTGCAGATATTTCAAACAGTGTTTTTGTCAACAGAATCCTCATCTGTCTTTTGATTTTGAACACTGGGAAGATTTTGAAGATAAAAGCCCTTTTCCAGTTGGTAAGGAATGAACAAGTCTGTGTTTATAATATGAGAAAATTGTTAGCATCCTCATTTTTGCATAGGCTGTATCTGAAATACTAATTTATTTCAGGTATGTCACACTGGATTGCTCAAATTCTCTGAAAACAGATGAGAGGACCTCTAATAGCAAACTATAGGCAGCAGGGTATTTTTCTGTCAGAATGGCATAGACAAAAAGCAGTTTGAAGTAGTTTTTAGTGTTTTGGTCTAGTTTGTAGTCTAAAGCGTGGCTTTGTTGTTTTGGTTTTGTTTCAGTTATTTTTTTAATACTGCACATTTGTTCTGAAGCTCGTGTTTTTTCTTGCTTCATAAATGTCACACTTTGTTAATTACTTCTAGGTACCAAAAAATTGTACTGCGCTGCTGCAATAACCGAAGAATTGGTTGACTCCTCAGATGACGGTGGAAAAGAAAGTGATGAGTAATTTGAAGACAGGTCTTTTTCCTCTGATAAGAATTATGCTTCAAGTGACGTCTCTTTCATGAGTATTTCCACTAAAATTGATAAAACTAAACATAGAGGTTGCAGAACTAGCCTTAATTTTAGGAGAAAAACAGTGAATATACTTCTTACCTTTGGGCTCTGAGAATCTGAAGAAAAACTCCATAGAACATTATGTATATTTTCCAGTGCCTTCAGTTTAAAATTGTTGGCTTTAATGGTGGTGTGCACATATGTACGTGTGCCGTCCAAACAGTAAAATCTGAAGGTTGAACTTGGGTTTTGAAGCAGTTGAATTTATTAGTAATTACAGAGCTTCTAGTTTACTTTATCTGAGTGAATTTGCTGTGTTAGCAACAGTTAGTAATTTTTGAAGTTTCACAAGTCCTGATGATCTGTCAAGTGTTTCTACCATATCTCTCATTTGTATAGTATCAGTTTGTTGCAGTTGTCACGTTTGTCATTTGCCTGAACTCCAGTGACAATTTTTGCTGCTTGATTGGAAATATGTTGACTTGGTATGAAATATTGTCCAGTGCAGCTCATTGTAGTAAGTAACTGCTGTACAGCTTTTGTGGAATGAGCGCTGTGATAACAGATTCAATATTTGTTTTCAGTTTGATATTTTCACTTCCTATGAATGCTCTTCTTTCTTTCCCTCTCATTTATCTAGAACTCTTTTCTCCTTTGCAAATGAACAATAAAATCTTGTCTCTTTAGCCCTAAGGCTTTGCCTTTTAATATACCATCTATCAGGAAGTAGTTTTTCACTGTTAGATTTGTGCACATCTAGAACATCTTGTAGTGATGTAAAAGATACTTACAATAAATGAAGCTGATATTGATCTCTTTGCATCTGTCGATTTTTAAAGCACGTTAGTTTCCTCAGCATACCTGTATGGTGGTTTAGAACAGAGACTTGACTTTACAGATCTATTTTAAGAAGTCAAAATTGTTTTTATATTCTTGACTAGGAAGAATATACGTGCTTGTTGTGAATTATTCTTTCAAGGTATTGGGATGTCTTCAAGAATGGGAGGAGAACTGTATGAATAGGTTTACACTGACCGAGTTTTTCTAGTATTAACATATAATAAAGCTGTTTCTTTTTGAATATTGAAGAATATTGCTGATACCAGTGGAAAACTGCTGTGTGACAGAAACAGTTGTAATTGTTAATGTATGGTTAAAAAAATCAGTGCTATTGGGAATCTGAGTACAACTGAGCTTAATGATAACCTTCACCTGAGTACAGGTACTTGCAAAGCTATAGTTGTTGTAAAAGTACTAAAGGAAATAGCTAATATTCTGGTCTTGCTCTGCATTGTGATGCAAGCAGAAGACTCTCAAATCACCTAACTGAAAAAAAGAGTGAGGAGGCAGGATGTTTTCCTGCATGTTTTGTTCTTTGACTTGTCTGATATCTAAATACAATGTGAGGTGATTTTTCTGCTGATAGATAAATCTAGTGGATTATTTGATAGACGGAAATTATTTTTCTTTGAAATGTAAGATACCTTATATCAAGTAGAAGCAGGTTTTAGCCATACATTCTTAGCAGCTGCCAGAGCCAGTCTATAAGAGGAGTGTAAAAAATGAGCAGTACATTCCAAGAATATTCTTTTGGCCTCAAGCAATTTTTGATCAGGGTCTTCACGAAGAGGTTTTCTGTGGACTTCGTACACAAATTACTTCAATTGTATTTTGGAACCTATGTCAACTTCTAACATTTCTCCTGCGCTAAGGAATTCGGTAATAAACCAACATATTTTGTGAAGAAATTTTTTTTTTTCTGTGTTTTGAAGCCATCCCTGCTTTGACTGCTTGAAATCCTATACCCGCAAGAAGTAATAGGAAAAGATAGCTTGCTTTCCCCTTTTTCTTGTCACTTAAGACTCTGCCTGTGGACCTCTGTTACAATTTTTTCCCTCGTCCCCGTGTCGGATATCTCTGTTTCAGTCTTCAGAATTGTAGCAGATAGTCATTCCTTATGCAGAAGTATTCTATTCCTTTGGTCTTTCCCTGAACCTTGTAGTTACTGTTTGAAGTGATGTTTTTACCACCTGGGGTAGGGGAACAGCAGTTGGAACAGTGTGACTGCAGCAAAACACTGTGGCAAGTAGGCACTTCATATGTAATGACATAACAGTAGTTTTGTTCTCCATGGCTTTCCTTAGTTGTTCTCAGCCTTTTTGCTTTTGTTTTACTCTGCACACGGAGCCAGGATTTTCATGGGTCTGAGTATAACCACAGAATCTCCTTCAGATTAATCAGAACCCATCGTTTTTGTGTGTACCTCTGGGATTGCTTTTCCATGTAGGCAGACACAAAATGAAATACATAGGAACTTAAGTTTTATTCATTTCTTTGAGGTTGCAAGATGAAAGAAATAGCTTTAGAAGAATTTGCTAGGCTAGAGTTACTATGGACTTTTGTGATCTCAAGCCAGTTGCTTAATGTTGTTGTGTTATATATTTAGGGTGAATGTGCTTAGAATTTGTTTAGAGGACTTGTGTTTTCAGTATAAACAGAATTAATCACTTCAAAATATTGACAGGTGACTTGATAAAATTGCTTTCTTTATGCATTTGCACCAAGGGAATATAGAATCATAGGATCATAGTTGTTACCCAGAATCCATAAGTTTCTTGGGCTGGGAAAGTAAAAGCTGCTTATGTCTGTATGTTAGTGTAGTATCTATTTTTTGCATTTTGGTTTCATTAGCTACCAAAGAGAGTGTTTCTAGGATGATGAAGTTAACCTCTGTACAGACACATTGATGCTGAGGGAAGTTTCTGTGGCATTTACTTGCTGTTCTGTAACTTGCAAGCTATCGGAGAAAACAGATACCTGAGATTTTAAGCTGCAATTATTTTGTTTTGGTTTTGAAAAAAAAAAATTCTCTTCCTGTCAACTCTGCTTTCCATTTTTACTTGACGCCCACCTCCTTGATCTTAAATTTTTTGATAGCTAGTGTTTGGTCTGAGAAACTTCAAATGGAGTTACTCTGATTTTACGTTATTTCTGTCCTTTGTGTGGCCTGTTGAATGGGATGCTGTAAATGGTAGCTACTTCCTTCTTTCACCAGTATGATCAAAAGCATCTGGACAGTGTTGCTGGTAAGTTTTGCTCTCTTCATAATTGAAAAGTTCCTCGTGTTTATTTTGGGTAATTTGAATGCAGAAACAATATACCGTAATGTGTGAGCAAACAATGGAAACAACTCTGCTGGACACTGTAATCTGGCTCAGAAATCTTTTATTCTTATATATTTAACATTTTTCAAGTACTGAAGTGTTGCAAAAATAATACACGAGTATCAACATAACAATTTAGAAAGTATAAATGTGTACCAAACTAAATTGAATCTCCTTCAACCAATGTAGCACTTAAAAACAACCTGGTACATATAAAATATTTTATTGAGTAACTTCCTCTGCTGGAACAACTTCCAAAAGCATCTGAAGGTACATAGTGATGGGCTCTGAGGAAAAAAGTTATTGTTAGAGGCTTTATAAGAGAACAGTATTTCTATTCAGACTTACACTATTTTTCTAAGTGAGAAAATGATTCTTGTGAGTAGTTGTCTGTCTTTTCTGTATTGATATCTCAAGCTTAAAAAATAAGGGGTGGGGAATAAAAACAACTGTAAGATCCAAGCTACAACATTCCAGGGTTTCTAAACTTGCTCTTAGTAGAGTACAGTGCTTCTAATTGTGTAAATAACATAATATTCAATAACCCCAGGGGGCAAGAGACACAGATGATGGATTTTTTTAGTATCTGTAGAATACTTATTCTGTCCTCTTCAGCTGGTTCCACCTTCCGTTTTAGAAACATCTGTGTATCCTGTTTTCCCTGAGATAGTTGCAAAGAATTTCTCTTGAGACTGTGCAAAATCATTTTATAAATGGTCACACTGAGTTCTTGCAGCTTTCACTTTACTCAGCAGCACTGATATTTTTGGTCTTGATGCTGTTAACATTTGTAATTTGTGGCATAAGAATGTAAGTCTGCTAATCTTTAGTTAATGGCTAAAGCAGTGTTTTGAAATATGGACAGTCAAAAAATTATTTACAGATAAAATAGTTGTATTTATTTTGAAAGTCAGTTTCTTCATGCTAATACAGTGATATGTTGCTTTTTTTATGAATTAAATTTTGTTTTTCCTCAAGTCAGACATCCCTTTTTTTTCACAGGAAGGAGTAAAATACAATTTTCAGTAAAGCTCACTGTATGCCCCTCACTGTGTATCTGGAAAACTGCCTCCCTCTGCACCCCGCTCATGTCATTTAGATGGGATGGACAACGTAATTAGCTTAATACGGTAATTAATCTAGAGTTTAGCTGTGTTCTGTTGAATTTGGAGCTCACTGTCTGAGGTATACTTACCTGATATTTTTTGGGGCCAGTTGAATTTAAAATGAATAAAAAGTACATAAACTATCAGTCCACTAAGTATAAATAAAACACAGTACAAATAGGCCAATTCAGGTGCACTGATAATTGGTGCCAGCACCAGTAAAACGGAGACTAATGTCACTGTGACTGGAATGATGATGGGTATCTGCAAGGTATAAAGCACAACATCACTTGTTTATTCTTTTGCTGTTCTTACAGCAGTTGCATATATGAAAGAAGGATGTTTTCATTGCCTTATGCACATTTTCCTTTTAAAATTTCTGGAATTAGGTGGGGCAATGGAAAGAGTCACAAGAATATGGATAGGGAAAACTTTTCTGCGAAATGATTGACCAAGATCTCTTGCTGTATTGCAAATTGTGGTGTAAAAATTTGCATTTTAATGCATCTGGGACCTGACTCCAGTGTAGTGAACCTGGGGGTACTCTTTCAGTGGTAGTCTGCTGACTGCAGTTTCCAGTCCCTAAAAATCTGGCTTGTGCCCATGGTCTGTGCAAGTAAAAATAAACATTGTGTAATCTTTTCCCTGTCCTTGTGAGCTGTGTCCTAGTACAAAATTAGAACAAAGAGAAGAACAACAAATAAATAGCTAGGTTTTAGGTAAGGGGAAAAAAAAAACAAACAAGGAGGAATCTGCCTGACCCTGTTTAAATATCCAAATATTTAGGATGAGTTGTGTTGTAATATTGATGGGAGTGGAGGAAAAGCCATACTGAATGCTGAACTTACCCTGATTGGTCTCCTGAGTTCCTTTCTTGTAAACCTCATAACAATGAGTGCAAGTAAGGTTAAACCGTAAAATATCCAGACTGCAAAACTGAAATAATTTATCAGTGTGTCAATGTCACCAGGGATAATATAAATAATAGCAATGGCCCCCTAAAAATGAAAACAAAAATGAATATAGTCAGTTATAAGAGAAGGCTGAATTTTATTTATCTGTCAGTATGGGTGTATGTTTACAATGTGCCAGAGTGATCTGTGAATACTTTTGCTTAAACATTTGGGTGTAAGTGTATTGCAACTCCTTTAAAGATAGTGTCCACATCCTGCCAGCGTGTGTGTGTTTGTGTAAAATCTTAATTGCATTTTAAGTCAAAAGACTTAAAATTTGTATGCGTAAATCTCTGTTTTGTTGACTGCGTATCATGGAGGAGGTGAAGATACTGAATGTATTTTTTGGTTATTAATGGGAGTTGATGGAGCAATTGAATTGAGTTTATCTTGTTTTACCTTGAATATAAGATAAATGGGTAAAATACATAAAAATAACAAGATATTCTGGATTTATTTTAAAATGTGTTTACTGAATAGAATTTTTTTTTCATAACATGTAAATGTATTCTTACAGGCAGGAAATAGGTTAGTGATAGCTTGCTTTCAGACATCCTGTGAAATAAAATATTTGCCTAATACTAATCATTCATTTAACTGTTGAATTTATTTTTATGCTGTGGATTCTTAAAAACATTTTGATTTTAAAATCCAGCTATGGAATGAAACTGTTCAAATGGAGAAGTTGGGTTTTTAATAGTCTTTTTTCCTAATGTGTATTTAGCAGTTTTCTTGTCTGGGTAGTCAAAAAATATGTGTCAAGACTGCTGATAAGAAATCGTGAAAGCGTGTATTACTGGAGAATTTTTGTTGATAGTTTTTCTGTGCTTACAGTATATACTTACGTAAAATATGATAGCAGGTGCTGGTGTTAAACGCTTAACACTAATGTAAGAGAGCACCTTTAGCATGTGCCCTTCACGACCTGCAACATAAACAAGTCTGACAAAACAAAAACAAGGCATGCTAATTAGTGTGGCACCTAGACTTTAAGTAGTATTACTAGAAAAAAAGAAAAATTGAGTAGCATTCATTTTCAGGTTTGTTTTATTTTATGGCTACATCTGACTATAATTTCATCCATTTTTCCTTTGCTATGCAGTGGGATTTAAGCTATAGAGTAGCAGACTGAAATAATGGAAATAACCAGTATTAAAGTAGTGAAGTCGAAACTAATTTCAGAATTATTAGTTTGCACATGAAATTTAAAACTATTTTGGGGGTGGGGGGGGAAGCGTAATTGTGTCCCTTTAAATATTTCCTTTTTAGTTTGCTTCATATCAAGAAGCTATGTTGACAACCTTCTATCCAAAGAATTGACCTTTACAGCCCTATCATGTCCAGATGGATCTGAAATTTAAAATATTTTTAAATAGTAAATGGAACTGTTGAACAACTGGTAGAAAGGAACAGCTTCTCTTTCCAGTTCCTGTCTTGATCATTACTAGTATGCTCATGTTCTTACTGGTAGTTTTTAAACTGCTTAATTCTTGGCTTTAAACTTGATGAGAGGTGAAAAAATACTTCTTGTGCTATAGCTGCTTGAATTGAGACCCTATTTTCTGATTTTCCAAACCTTCATAGCCACTGCTTCTTTCGGAAAATTAAACAATATAACTAGATTTGCAGGTAGTTTTTAATTACCTTTTGTATGTTTGGATCAGAATAATGTCTCTATCCATGTAGATATTTAAATGTATATATACATTTTTCCAGCCTTTAAAAATTTCATTGTAAGATATTCAGAACAGGAGCTTACCTGCCTGCAGTAAAACAGGTCCCATTGGCAGATCCAATTGTAGAAAAGGCCACAAAGAGAGGAACGATCCAAGAGGCTGGATAAAGGACTCTGTCTCCGAATGTCTGGGATATGGGATTAAAATGAAGCATTTTTTGTCATTTTAACTACCATTTGGTATATTCAGTAATGCTGGAGCCTCTTTAAAAGTACAGTAAATGGGTAGCTAAGGTATGTCACCATTAAAAATGTAGTTTGTATATTTTGTGTAGTTATTACAGAATGCTTTGCCAATTGAAGACCCCAATTAATTAATTAAGCACTCTAAGGAGTGCAGTATTGTTATCGTGGTATTTGAGATGCAGCATCTGTCCGACACACTGGAAGACAGATGTAAAAAATATACAGAAATGAAATTCTGTTAAAAACACCTGGTTTGGGGATGTGTCTGCAAAACAAAGATAGCATTGCAGCAGAAAGCCACGTATACACAAGCTGGTTTCAGCCTATACAGAAGGAGTAACACTAGTAGTGACAGCGTGACAAACTAGGCCTTATGGGTGAAGGAGTAAACGACAAGCTTGCAGAGGTCTTGCACTGCACTTCAATTTTTACCTGTGCCGTGGTGTCTTAGTTGTTACTGCAGGATGGGTTAGATCTAATGCAGCTACGTTGATCTACTGTAAATGAATTTGAATTAAAACTTTTTTACAGGTAGGTTTTAGTTGGAGAGTGGTTACTTTTTTTTAGTAAGTCAAGCATAAAGAGTTCTGGTTTTGCATGGGGGTGACATTAATGTCGTTTCTTTGTCCAGTAGTAGGACGCTCATCAGTGCTAAGGAAGAAGTCTACTTGCAGATGTATAGACTTCTTTGAACAGTGCACTCCTGTTGCTGTGCTGCCTTTCTGGCAGTTCTGAGATTTTGTTCTTAATTTAGCCTGACAAGTTTAGTCCTAGTTGATGCGTGTTCTTCACAGACTGTAAGTTTAGTGGCATGCTGAAGAGGACTAGTTCATAAAGAAGGTACAACATTGCTGTGCCTCTTGGGGCAAACAAGATGCTGAAATGCACCAAAGTTCTACATTTTAGAAGGTCATATTTTTTAGCATTTATAAGTATTTCTACATTACTGTAGTCCTTCACTGTGTTACACTGCATTTTGCGTGCATGTCATGTGCTGTTTGTTTTCCCCAAAAACTAACATTAGGAAAAAGCGTTGTGTGACCTCTCAACAGTTGTTTGAGACAAATGTCCCACAGAAAATTCACCAAGAGGAACTGAAGGGACAGATGTGTGTATTACGATTTTAGAAATTTAAATCATCTTTGATTTTGTCTGTAGTAGTATGTCTTGCAATAATGTAAAAAGGATATTTATTAGCTTTGTTAAAAAAAAAGCAAGAATAAGGTAGAATTGAATTATGGACTACTTGCTGTTAAGAATGACAAACTTTGATCTGTCATTTTGCATGTGTTTGTTTCTCAGAAACACTGGAAGCACTGAAAAGGGCAAAGCAGAAGTCAAAGAAAAATAACATCTGTCTTTTTGGGTTTTTTGGAAAACAGTGAACCTCTGAGCTGCGGTGTTTACAAAATGTTAGCTGAAGGCTGCATTACTTCCACTTTTTTTCTTGGGATATGACAGAACTACTGTTTAAATTAAGCATTACTAAGGTAAATTTTAGATTAAGAAATGACAGTAGATAATGGAGGGAAAAAGGTGACACAACTAATTTCTATCTTAACTGTCATTATCTTAAGAAAAATTAGAGGTTCATTT
>Ga0181612_151492_pt1 | contig 10888 bp, 5 predicted proteins | sample HoacroProtozoa21_FD_119630 | JGI IMG/M metagenome (GOLD analysis project Ga0181612, IMG submission 119630) | Hoatzin crop microbial communities from Cojedes, Venezuel. Combined Assembly of Gp0051906, Gp0051904, Gp0051908 | reverse complement strand
CAGAAAATTCCGTCTGAACATGAGGAAGAACTTCTTCCCTCTGAGTGTGACAGAGCACTGGAACAGGCTGCCCAGGGAGGTTGTGGGTTCTCCTTCTCTGGAGATATTCAAAACCTGCCTGGACGCGGTCCTGTTCAACCTGCTGTAGGTGACCCTGCTTCGGCAGGGGGGGTGGACCAGATGACCCACAGAGGGCCCTTCCAACCCCTACCATTCTGTGATTCTGTGTGATTCTATGATTAGTGTACTCACCCATCCAATAGTGTGGGAAGTCATGACTCAACCATTCTCTGATTATACTCATACTCATAATGATGAAAGACAACAAAAGCATTAACAGAAAACACAAACAAGAGAAGATTTTACCCTAATGATAGTTATAGTGCCGAGAAGCAGCAGGAAAAATTCCACTGAGAGGATATTATGAAACATTTTCTCTTCTTCTCTCATTAATATACACACTGCTATTCCAGTTAATCAGCTTTGTGGTGGCCTTTGTGGGCAAACAATTTTTGTCCTACACAATTACCTTTTCATCTTGATGAGTGGAATATGGTCTTTCTTTATGCCTTGTGCCTTAAAGCACGACAGGAGTTTCTTTGAGTAATTTACATATGCTTAGTTTGCAGCACCATTAAGAGCAAGAAATTATATCTCCTCCTTCCCTGCTTCTTTTCACCAGCATTTACTTAATTAAGAAAGCAAGGAAATAACTATAAACAGTATTGACTCCTTAAAGCTATATAGGTAATGATACTTGCTTTATTATAGAAATAATAAAACCTCCAATTGGAAAGTAAACTTTTTATTCACAAAAAGACTTCACCAAAACAGATATTCACATTCCATTTCAGAACTCCCTCCTGCTGACTTTTTAAAGGTTTGGAAATTTGGTTTAATATTTAACGGTCCTTGAGATTTTTATTCTTTCAAGGATTGATAGTCCCATATGATTTATAATTATACTACACATATTCCTGGCAAATATTCCTAAAGAATTTCAGTTATAACACTTCTGGCACAAGAGAACGTCAGCAATAATAAAACTTTGTTATAAATTAATCACAGATCTCAAAAATGAATTCAGCATCGCATAGAGTGTGAGCATTTCACTCACAATGAGGTTAACAACAGTTCTGTGTTCGTATGGACCCTGACTCAAGAACATAATCAAAGACTTCTGCGGCTTTAAGCATCTTTGCAGAGAACCGGCATGGGTAAATACTTGAAGTCACATCCATGACAATAGTACTTTGTTGAAAAGGAATGAAAAATGTGGGACTTTTTGCCCAACAATAACTGGATGTACTCAATCCCATTTCTTTGCCAATAACAGATAAAGTTTGAAGAAACAGAAAGCATTTGCATTGTAACAGTCAGATGCATTGAATGTAAGGTATTCACCTCTTCTTTTGCTACAAATATATGAATTTTGTCGGTAGTGAACATGATATTTACAGATTTATTTGGTCATGCAGGTGCTACAGCAACTGTGCATTTTTTCCAAAATTCTTCTCACTTAATGAAAAGGTACTCCATTTCTGCAGACTACAAGCTGCAATTTGGGAAATACGTACCAGGTAATCCTGATCTTTGTTTGGTCAAACAAATGGCAAGATTAAAAGGTGAAATTGGAAAACCAGATAAAATTACCGGCTAAGACTAAATCACAGGGCTTTTTAGTTCAAGCAAAGTATTCTGCTTAATTTGCAGGTTATTTTTTTCTTTTACATTTCCTGTTGTAATAGGCTGGATTGAAAAGGCCAATGCATTTCAGAAACAAAAGACTTCCTGAAAAATGTTCGAAATCAGGAATACCTCCCTCTAACTTTTGCACTTAAAAATAATTCCCACTTTCATCTTCCTAACTGGAATACTTTATGGAATATCCTCTTTCCAAATATATACTATCATCATCATTGTATATACCTGCTGAAGAAAATCACTCAGTTGTGCCAAGCATATAGAAAGTGCCAGATTATTCTGTTTTGGCTCCTTCTGGCATGAGACTTATGACCTTCAGCTCTAATAATGATTACAAAAGGTGATAAAATGGACAACATGCAAGAGTTCAGTTGCTGCAATTGCTAGTGGTTTGTCATTTCATTTAAACTCACTTCTGCAATTTTACCCACACTATAAAGTATGTGCTCTATCTATAGGCTCATTAATTTCAAAGAATATCAGTAGGCTGCAGCAGTCATACCTTTAATGCTTAAATCGCAGATGTTTAAAAGGCCTGAGAGTATTACACTCTGAAGTCTTTTCAAATTACAATAACACTGGAGACATTTATGTCCCTTTAAGAGTCCTGTATTATTTTTCTTTTTTTTTTTCTTCTTAAGATTTTCTTCTGTAGCTAAGTTAGTAATGACCACGGTCCTAGCATGTGATAGTGAGGACCACATAACTTGTTCTGTCAGACTGAACTGAAAAGTTACACTTTGCTGTTAACTATCCATGCCCAAGGAACTGGGTATCAGCCAAGGATCTCGCATCAACAGTAGTACAAGCTGCTTGAAGCATCCTTTTGATTCTGGTGGCTTTGAGACTGAATTATCAGAAGGGTGCAAACTTTAATGGGCTCAGTATACCAAAAGCCTCTAATTCCATGAGTTTTCAAATGGTATAGCAGTGCTGTTGAAAAAGTGAAGGGCATTGTGTCTCTTCTAGTTCTTAATGCGCACAGAGATACTTTACACTCTCCTGTCTGGTCCCCACTTAGTCTTCAAAAATTCTAAAAGTAATGGCTATGTGAATGAACATTTGCATTTCATAAAAACTTTGGAAAATATCTTTTTGCTCCGTCCTGTGACTGACTCATAATAGGGAGAACTGTGAAAGTCTCACCATGAGATTCAGTGATTTGATCCTGCTAAGGTCCAAAAGGAGTCTAAATCCCCATGAATGCATACTGTACTAATGCAGCTCTCAAAGACAGCTCAGTCTGGCATTTCACTTAGTAGGGTTTCCTGTTTTTGACTGGGAAAATAAAGCTGTCTCGCACAGATTCAAAGCTGGCAAGTTCTGCGTGGAATTTTACGTTGAAGAAACAATAAAAATCACCCTACAACAGCCGTTGAACCAACCTGATGAAAATGAGATAAAAATCTAAACATACATTTCTACCTGCTTCCTACCAGTCTTGTTTAACACTCAGCCCAAACATAGCAAAAAAGTTTATGAAATTCAAACTTCTGGAGGTGATAGACTGCTTTGGAAACCAGCAGAAGTAGAAATATTTTCCCTTCTTACATTCAGTCTTTACAAAAGCTTTTCCAGGAACACCTGTCTTGATAAGATTTCCAAATGAATGAAAAAATGGCTGAGTAGCTTTCTCTTATTATGATTTAACAGAGTGTGAAACTGAACAACGACTGATAAACAAAGATATAAAATATATGAAAGTAATATCTAGAAGCTCATCAACACATTCTAACTATTTTGTTCTTACCAAATTTGGTCAACTAGCAGGATATTTGACATGCTTCATACCCAAGCAATGTCAGAACTACCTTTAAATTACTACTATAGATATACTCTTACAGTACCACTTTTGTGATTATTTAGTATATATACTCCTTATGTGAATGAGAAACTACAAAAGCAATGTGGTTAACTAATTGCTCTCACGTTGAAGAATTCTCTTCCTACATCCAGACAATATTTTGAAGCAAGAGAATCAAAAATGGGTACAATATTCACAGTGTAGCCTGCCAAGCAGCGAGTGGAGTGGAATAATCACATCCTTTGACCTGCTGGTTGTCTTTGTATGAGTTCAGACCAAGGTGCTGTTGGTCCTTGTTGCTGGCTCATGCTTAGCTCACTGTCAGGAAAGAGGTTTGCAAAGGACCTCCAGAGCCTTTCCATTACAGCTGATCTGCAGGCAGTCAGGCTTCCGCCTGGTGTACTGCTGTTTCAATTCCAGTTGCAGGATTTTACGCTTATCTTTGTTAAACCTGATGCAGCTCTTGTTGGTCAGTCTTCCAGCCTATTGAGGTCTCTCTACAGGGTTGTTTTTCCCTTCAGAATATTTACCTCTGGTCTTAGCATGGTGTCATCCAAAAACTTGGCAAGGAGGCATTTAATCTTATTATCCTGACAGGATGATGAGTATCATCAGAGTGTAATTGAATATTCTCAGGTACCAGAACTGACTCCTTAAGAACTCGTCCATTGATTAGAAGCCAGTTTGACTTCAAACCATTAAACACTAGTCCTTGAGCTCAGGAATTTAGTCAGTTTTCAACAAAGCCAATGGTCCATCTTTCCAGCCAGATTATTGTCGGATATTGTCTGATTATTGTCAGTGGTTCACCTGTTCACTCAAATATTACCAGCTTGTCCACAAAGTCATTGTGAAAGATCAGGTCAAATGCTTTCCTAAAATCAAAGCAGGTGACGTTCAAGCTTTTGTGGTACCTATGAGATATTCTTGCACATCCCTTCCAGCTGAAATAGTGTAGTCTAGCCTAGAAAGCGTTCTGTTTGGTAAAGGCATAATCTACCCTTCATAACTCCCTAGTGGTTTCTTCCCTTCCTCTTTTTGTCCTTCATGTGACTGGAAAGAACTTCCATAATGACTTGTTTCATAGTTTTGCCACAGACTGATTTGTGGCTGACTGATTTGCAGTTTCCTAATGTCGTTGTTTAATCCAGCAGCTGACAACTATGCACTAGGTAGCTGCTCACTCACCCCTGCCCTTCTCTAAGCAGGGATGGGGAGGGGAGGTGGACAAAAGGTAAAAGTCATGGGTTGAGATAAAGACAGTTTGAAAAGGCAAAAATGAAATACTAGTACTGCTACTAATATTAATAATAGTAATGATAATAACAATTATAATAATGAATACACTAACCAAACTATATGTAATAGAATTTTTCTCACCACCCAATGACCAATCTTCAGCCAGTCCCCGAGCAGAGATCACAGACCCCCCAGATTATTGCAGATTTCATGAAATTCCTGAAAAAGGCTGAACTCCTGGAGAAAAAGAAAAGCTGAGAGCCTTGTGCCAACTCCTGTTCATAAACTGACCATGACATTTATGGTAAGGAATATTTCCATTGGCCGGTTTGGCTCTCTATCTTGCTATGGTCCCTCCCAACTCACGCTCATTAGCTGAATACGAGAAACTGGAGAAAGTCTTTGAATTTGAGGAACAGCTGAAAACATTGGTGTTTTGAAGATTCTTCTTGTACTTCATCCAAAACACAGCATCTACTGGAAGGATAATTAACTCTATCCCAGCTGAAAACAGAACATTCAAGTAAATTTTTTTTGCCTTTTCATAGATGGGCAAACATTTACGCTTTTCCAGTCATCTGGGACTTTCCCTGATCCCCGTGGGTTTTCAAAGATTATAGAGAGTCTTTGCAGTGATGTCAGCCAGTTCTCTTGACACCACCTTCAGATGCATCCCAATAGGTTGTCTCTGTCCAATTTGTGCCAATGGTCTCTGACTCTACCTCCTTCCTTGAAGGAAAGCTGCAATATAAGATCAGGAAGTAACGGGTCTTGCTTTCTTTCTTACATGATGACGAGTGCCTTTCTATGCATAATTTCATTAACTTAGTTTGCTGTTGGTTCAGCTTGTCAGATCTCAGTTACAGAGGGAGGCCAGAGCAGAGAAGAAGCACACAAATGGGTTATTTTCCCCAGCCTGTTAATATGAACTAGCACACAGAATCTACTTCACTGAAAGTGTGTGGAGGGAGGGACATGCCAACACTTTCCTCCTCCATTCCAGGTTCAGAATGCAGCAGTGTCTACCAACATTCATTATATATGTTTAAAACTTGTTGATAATTGCCCAGACAGAGCTGGGCTAACTTACCATTAACTGTTTCTATCAAAAGAGATAGAGGTGAATAAAATCCTATATCCTATCTAAAACAAGGAAACTAAAAATTCCAGAACACAAAATGAATTTGAGCAAAACAAAGACCAAATGTGACCTTCAGAGAGCAATATGTATCTATATCTAGAATGTCTTGAAAGAAATGTTAGGATATGGACACATTCTGGGAAAGGGACAGGTGCATATCTCAACAGCATCTCACAGGAATAAAAGTTTATCAAGCGAGAGAACATCTCAAAAACAAGAGTGATTTCAACGGAAGAAATTGGAAATTTCCACACAGCACCTTAGAGTTTAGATCTGTCTTGCAGCAAGTGCATAGCAGATGAAACTCCAAGCCTCTGGTAGCACTACTTGAGACAAATCAGCTTTTCAAAGTGATTCTGCTGTTTCTTTATTATTAGCTTTACTTGTCTGTGTACCATGTTTAATTTTGCCTTTTATTATTTGTGCTAAAGATAATTTGTTTTCACTTCCCAATCCAATAAAGAGAATTGTATTAAGACATCTAATAAAAAAGAGCATTCCCTTACATATATAGTGCAAATAAAAAGGCAAAGTATTTGCTTAAGCAGATCTAGGCGTACTATATCTATACAGATGCTTGTAAACCTAGCAATTCCAAGAGAAATGAGTGTAAACAAGGCTCATTTCTACAGAAATCTCACTGATTCAAGCTCCACATTAAGTTTTTCTTACTGTTTCTGTATTAACAAGATCTGCCTTAACTATGTCAGTTAGAAAAGGCTCGAAAATACCTGAAGAGCAGGGCAGAGACGGAAGGGTGCGGGAGGCACTAAAATACATAAGGACTATTAGTAATGTCTTACAAGAGTCTGACTCACTTTAGAATTTAGGCTGGAAAAAAACAACTTTACATTTCCAACCACATTGGTGATAGCTACTGAATATGAGGGGGAAGACTCGTGTTTCAAATTCCAAGCACATCAATTTCAATTTTCTCATAAAGGTAGTGCTTAAATCCACTTGTACAGAAGAAAAAGGATACCAGCTGCAACAAATAGTGACAGCCTGAGGTAGGCACCACATGTCATTGAAGCACACTTTAAAAACTGTTTTCTTTTTTAGCTGCCGCCTGCATACATTGAAGTATCATATGTTTTGCAATAGATTCAAAACATTCCAAACGAACAGTTATTCCACGAAGTCTAAACAGTGACATGGCCAGCATCACTGGAGGCTGCCAAAAGCTCAAATATTCCTTACTTCCCTGCTAAAGCCCTAGGGTACATTTGGATGTACATGAAAAAAGTAGTTTTGATGAATTCTGCCCCGTGGAAATGTTTACTCCTTCTTTTAGGATACACAAATTATTTCCAAATCTCCACATTTCCTTTAACCTTTGGGCTCCAGTGTGGACAAGGTATCTCACCACTGCGAAGAGAGCAAAGACTTGATCTGAGTGTCCTTTCCCCCGTTTTTCCTGTCCTCACACAGCCTTGCTGCTCCGCCCCCCTGTCCTTGTTCCTGTGAAAAAAAATAATTCCAGCCACTTTCTCACTTATGGGCCTTGCTGGATCCTGTGTCATTCAGTGTGAAATGATTAAAATAGCAGAAAATGATGTGGGTGGACTGACTGCATTTACACCATAGAGCTCTCCAATGAGCAGCACATCACTTAAGGTTAGACAGCAGGGTAGACACCTTTAGTGATTAATATTTTCCAGACAAATGGAAAACATTTCCCTTTACCTGTGTTCTGGAGTGAGTTATGCCTTGTGCATGTAGTAGGATGACATCAGGCTTCTGTTATACACCTTGTATCTCAGCAAGGCTTAGTGGCTCAGGTTCATACTAGCTTTCTTCACCTATGTCCACAATGGCAGGCTAAGCATCCCACCTTCAAAGAGTCCCAATCACATCTGAAAAATGTATTGTAGATTCTTTTAATTACTCATATCTTTAACATATACAGCAGCCCCCTTTTTATGTTCTACTGTGGCTGGAAATGCAATACTGGTATAGAAAAAATAGATGTACTAGATGACTGTTTCATGAAATAGTTACAGGGACAATGTCAACGATACTTAAACATCTAAAAACAAGTGTAAAATTGTTGCTCCCTTTGACATTACACTTGTTTTGAAAGGCAGCAACAAGAAATTTCTTCAAATAAAATCTGATCTCACTGTACCAGAAGCTGTAACTTCTGGCAGTAAGTGGTCTTAAAGGCACCTTTCTGGAGAAAAAATAGTCTTTAATGAAAACCTCTGTCAGAAAATTCAATAGCTACATGAAAAATTTTAGGAAAGGTCAGAAAAATTTAGGGTGTCTGACCAGGAAGCTAGGCACTGAGAAAGGTGGCGGCAGGTGTGACTTGGTAACATCATGGGATATTTTCACTCACTGTGATGTGAGGGCTTTGGACAGTGACAGGAAATAATAACTAAATAAAAACCTAAATAAATAAAAACCCAACCCAAATCTTTAGTGGAAATTATTTTGAGTGTTTTAAAGACAACACTGCATATTTCACTGGAGACCATTGTGACAATCTATCTGTTTTGCAATAAATTAAGATGACTAATGTACATGGTCATTCCACCCCACACCAGCTTCAGTTAAGTTTAATAGTGAGATCTTTGTGTCATTTAATAATGACTTCCTTCAGAGCAAGACAATGATATGGTATTAAATACCCAAGCAAACGGAACAGGAGACAAGGATCATTTCATTGAAAAGAAACAGCACCAATCCTTTTTACTTCATGACATTTCTATTTTGTGAAATACCTATTTGCCTCTCCTTGTCTATCCCAAGAATGTGACTTACAAGATTTCATTACAGTTTACCAGCACAGTGGTGTCAGGATTACATCAGAAAAATGAAAATGGAATGTCAGTCCTCTAAAAGTATTATCAGTGTGTATATCCTATTTTTCCTTTGTTTTGGGCTTCTGTATTTTTGATGGTCAGATACTAGAATGTTCTTTGCTGTTTCATCTTTCTCCCTCAAAATCACAAATATTTCTTATAATACCGGCGACAATTAGTTTGCTGATTGAATAATATAAGAGGGAAAAGACAACAATTTCCAAGTTATGCATAAAAATGATCAATTGAACAGTGGAGCTGGCCTTTGCTCACTTCGAATTTCACTTCTTTTGGAATTGTATATTAGTTATAATGCTAGAATTTTGCCCTCTGCATTATGAGTACAGCAAAGAAAGCAGTTTAAGTTGATGATCACAAATAAAGATTTAATGTACTGCTTGAGGCATAAAATGAGAAAAATACATACTTGCAAAAAAAAGTCTAATATTACTCCACTGAAAGCTAAATATATCCAGACAGCCCCCTGTTCGAAAAGTTTTATTTTCGTTAGGTTTGTTTCTGTAGCCAAAAATATAATATGAATTATCAGAAGCATTGCATTTTTACTAGGAATTTGCCTTGGGATTTACTGGCTCACATCCTGCGGCTGATGTTATGCAAGACCAAGTGAGTTGCTTCTAGTCATTATCTACTAATAAAATCAGAAGAAAATTGCTATCTGTTTTTCTGCTTCTCTAGCATACAATACAGATTGATTAAGAAAAAAAAATAAAGTAATCTTAGAAGTTCTATTGAGGTGAATAAAGGCTATCACTTTGACTTCAAAACAATACCATCTGTACACAAAACTTCATTGTTAAAAGAAGCCTCACTGAGATGGATTTACAACAGAAAATATAGTTATGGAAACAGAGAAAATTAATTTCTTTCTTACTTAAAAATAATTTTTAGGGTTTACACGTTACTTTTATTTAACCCAGCTACGCTGCATTCTTCTGTCTCAAAAGGTAACAGAGCCAACATGGACTGCACAGTGAAAAGACACTGCTGGATTACTGGGTTTAATTTTTTGTTTGTTAAATACTAACAAGTACACTAAGCAAGGTACAACATATGGGGATGAAAGATCAGCGTTCTGGGGAAAAAGTTGGATTTTAAGCACATCAGATACAGGAGAACGTAGTGAGATCCTCTGTAGCAAACACTAGAGTAATGAAACATTTCCGAATAACAGACCCTGAAATCAAGTTGACTAGGAAAGAGAAACACTATATTGCCTGCACCAAGCTGACTGGCTCACTCAGTCAGTGTAACCAACACCAAGTTACACTGGGTCCTAATTCTGCAACCTCATCGGGCACAGCATTTGCAGCCATGAGAAAAACGCACGTCAAGCACATACAAACCAAAAGCTTTTGAAAGTTTTTAGGATGACCAGCATTGAATAAATATTTGTGTACAGCAGTCAATGTCTCTGTTAATCTGAAATATTGAGAATATGTTGCAGTGTTTTGACCAACAGATAGGAAGAGTCCATTCAGACAAGAGGCCCGCAAGTTCAGCATATATTTCTCTTCTGATCTGGCAGCTCAGGTCGGTCAGGTTCCTGTTTTATATTTGCTAAACAACAAAGACAGCAGCTCCAAGAAGCCCTCGAAAAGCTTGGGTCTATATGTAAAGACTTAAGAAGTGAGGGAGTCTGAACTCATACAGTCATTTTCTGTGCAGAATGAGATGAACTCTCATAGTTTTTCAAGAAGAAAAAGGATTGGAATATTGATAGAAAACATTGGCATAAGTGAAGAAGATCATACCTGGTGAAAGAGGGTAAACTACTGAAAATGGATTACGGATTGGCGAGAGTGGAGTTACTGTGACAAATTTTCAGTTTGTGAAAGTGCCACAAGAAAATTAATGGTGAAAGCATGCACCTGTGAGAAGGGCATTGCAGTATCCAGCATGACTGTTTTTGTAATATTTTGTAATATTTTGTAATATATGTGTAATAACTCGTAACATACTGACTGAATATGAATCTTATCTGTCTGGTAAACTCAAGTAGGTCTTCCAACCTTCCCTAAAAATATAGCAAGCACAGAGAGGTTATTTTTGTGCAAGGCATTCGACACTGTCCCACGTGATGTCCTTGTCTCTAAACTGGAAGGACATGGATTTGACAGATGGACCACTTGTTGGATAAGGAACTGGCTCGATGGATGCACTCAAAGAGTT
>Ga0181612_140072_pt1 | contig 10888 bp, 11 predicted proteins | sample HoacroProtozoa21_FD_119630 | JGI IMG/M metagenome (GOLD analysis project Ga0181612, IMG submission 119630) | Hoatzin crop microbial communities from Cojedes, Venezuel. Combined Assembly of Gp0051906, Gp0051904, Gp0051908 | reverse complement strand
TGGACAAGGTCCTGTGCAGCCTGCTGTAGGTGACCCTGCTTCGGCAGGGGGGGTGGACTAGATGACCCACAGAGGGCCCTTCCAACCCCTACTATTCTGTGATTCTGTGATTCTGTGATACAGAGAGCAGCATTTAGGAACATTATTAAAGGGATGAATACTTACACTAGTTCATTTCAATGGTATCACAAGTGGAGATGCAAGTAGTAATCTTCACTGTCACCTTCTGTGAAGAGCAAAACAACAATAAATGAAAGACTGATAATTCCAAATCTGAAAAACTCTGGTGGACTGATGTGTAATACAGATTTGACTCATGTCGAGTAAAGTTACAGCATCACTTTTGGAATAGTGACTGTCAGTTTTCTAAGAAAAGGAAAGCTTAAATTTTCGTTTACTCTAAGTTACACCAGCTGTAGTATTCTCAAGGGGAACAAGCAAGTCTTACATCTCTCCCTCTTTTTAAAGCTGGTTGATATAGTAGACAAGCTCCTGGACACACGATACTGGAAAAATCATAGTTGCAGCCCCTTTTAGAGTTCGCACGTACACTGAAGTTGTGTGATAATAAACTCCATAGTTGATTTCAACTTTTGTGTGTGTGTAAAAGAAAGAATATACTCTGGCAGGTATTTAGTCACTAGTTAGGGGTGTTGGGAAATGTGAAGCTAAGCATCTTGTCAGAGCTCATTTGGGCTTCTGCAAGTTTGCATGAGAAGGGCTTCATAGTACCTGTCTTGGATCTAGGTTCAATGTAATATCTAGCATTTTTGCTATAGTGGAAAGTAGCAGTTCCTCCCTGAGTGAGAGGAGATAAGGAAAGAGTTGTCCTTTCATATTATACTAATGAATACAGTACGTATATATATGGCTGGGATATGATTTTAGTTAGTTTGTGTGAAATCCCTCCTCATAATTTTCTTCCTCATGGTAATGGGAGTTGAAAAGAATGGCTTAATATTGTAAGACAAAGAAAGGAAAATAACAGACTTTAAGATGATTTATGCATATTAAACCTGTTATAACATTACAACATTTTATTTACAAATCGGATAAGACAGTCTCACTTTTCATAGTGGGCACCGATTCAGAAATGATTTGGTGACTGGTGAGTCAGTAACTCTGACTTTAAAATGACTGAAATTCTGATTTTTTTTCTTTTATTTTTTGTTAATCCATCTTTACTGCCCAGAAAGGGGAGGGAGTCAAAAGAGTTTTAGACAGCTAGGAAGAAATACGGAGACCTGTTGTCAAATATTAGTTAACCACAGATAAGAAAAGACCTGAAGGTGCTGAAAATTTGAAATCTGTGTGACATAGGTTTTATGTTACTCCAGGAACCAGATAATGACTGTGCAGAATTACTGTGAAGCATATTCAAGAAGTAACAGAGAACCAGAATACTAAGCTAGACCTTAAAAAGTGAAATAGGAATTAAAAAATGGAAATGCTGGGATATTCAGATAAAAAAAGATACTGAGATACACAACCAGTATTTTCCCTTCCTTGCTTAAGAAGATCATGGAATAAATATGAAAACAAAAATGGGTAACCAGCTCTGGGCTAAAAAGGCCCCAGAGCAAAAGGTTAATACCTTCATAAAACCTAAATTTTCCTTCATAAGCTTATGGTGCAGGTTTACTGCTTATTTAGCTCTTTGTATAAAAGCAGCAAATTTTTAATTAAAGATGAGACACCTTGATTTAGTTCTTGGAATACTTTACAAAACTTTATTATTTTTTTCATATACATTACTATTTATACAATATTTTTATTTCAAATGACCATGGCACAGCAATGAAGGATGTTCTCATATTTGCATACTGAAAATAAAAGGCAGAGGCAACAGAAAGGCTGTTGGAAAGGATGTCTAACTTCTACAAAATCTCATATTAATAAGTCTTATTTTACATCTTTTTGAATGATCAGGAAGAGAGCAGATTTTGAATGGAATGTATGAATGATACTAAATCAAGACCCATTGAAAATGTCACTGAGGACAAAATACAATAAAAAGGATTTGTGGAGATCAGAAAGATGGACAGGAAAACAACAAAATGAGATTCATCTCTTGAAAATGTAGACTGTGGGAAAGTGGTGCAATCTCAATGGAAGGCAGGAACCTTGGGAACTGTGGTGACAAATGAGAGTTGTGGCTGATAAGGGGCAATAAATTAAATGCAACTTCAGAATGAAATAGGTAGGCCTCCCTAGGAGATGCTGGTATATTTCGCAATGTCATGGCGTAGGACAGTAATAACTCTGTGGGTCTTTGCTGCATTTCAAGTGAGGCTGGTAATTTGAATGCATTTAAATGGAGTCCAGAATGGGAAGGGGCACAATACTACCAGGTTTTCTTAGAGTGAATGATATATCCTCATAAAAATATCTTATAACTTTTATGAAGTGTTTTTTTTTCCTTTTCACTTCTTGATCTTTATGAGTAATGGAAAGTGGGGAAGAGGAGAGCAACCTCATTGCATATCATCTTTTTCCCCTCTCATATCACCTTAAATTTGTCACTCTTCCTTCAGTTATATATTTAGTTTTATTAGAGAGTCACTGGCTATCCGCACTTCTAGTGCTAGCCCTGTCAGACCTCTATAGTTCATATTTATGGCTGCTGCTTAGGACATAATGTTTTACCTGGTTACACTGCTGATATTCCCTGTGGCTCTGCAGCACCTGGAGTTTGAATACCAATGCCAGTTCATTGGTGCCTTCTAGGCCTGCACCAAGAAAGGCCCCAGACCCCCAAAAGACAGCCTCGACATGTCCCTTGCTATGGTGCTGCACAGGACACGGAAGCTGCAACTCTGAGGGTCAGTTGGTTTGTGCATGTGTGATGGAGAAGAGCTGTTAGATGTGGGAAAGAGGAGTCCTGGTTTTCCTTCCAGTGACAAGTTAACTTGCTGTAGAAGATACTTATATTTATTGTTTTATTTTGTTGATGATGACGTTGGTTTTGCAGCTTACCACTTTTTCAGGAATAGTCACAAGTTTATAAAAGGATGTATCTTTATGTTGAGCTTGCCTCACAGTTTGAGGAAAATCTGTTCCCTTTTCCAGTTCCCATTCTCACAAATTGTGAGATGTGTCCTACATAAAGTCATATAGAAGTAGTAAGTGTCATTTTACACCAGGATATGGGGAAATTGAAAGGTTTTTACTTATGTTGTATAATGTGAAGCCAAATGTGTTTTAAACCAGTCCAGCCATCAAAAATTGAATAATGCTTAGAGCATGCAGAAGTTTAAAAGTTGTGTGCCCTATTTCTTGATTCTTCTGTTAAATGAAAGCTGTTACACTGTTTTAGTTTGTCCCATGGAAAACCCTTGATCTATTCATGCATACAGATGAAAAAAAATAAAAAAAAAAAAAACCACACCAAAAAAACAGGGGCAGAAAGGAAGGTAACCATCAAAGTATTTCTTGACTTGCAGTTTTTGTATGTGATGGATTTGCTCTAAGCTTGCGTAAGGCATAAAATGGTTTTCTGACTAAAAATTGAGTGTGGTGAGTGACAAATAGGCTTCTAACATTTCTGGGGTTCTGGAGAGGGTTTTAGCAGGGAAGACTTGCTCTGTATTTTGTGAATGAGCAGTGACACTTTCTTACAAATTATTAGTTGTATTTTTTTTTAATGAGAAATAAACTTTGTCTTTAAGAAAAATAAAATGCTGTACCTTTTCAAAAACTGTGTTTTTGTAGTATATATATTTTTAAGCAAATGAGTTATCTCAAGTACTTGGCATAAGTTTTTGGGCTCAGGTAAGACCTCTGAATACTCTTATAATTTAAATCTGAATAATGTGTAAAAACTATTTTATAGTTACCTACATGATCAATATGTCATGTGTCTCACAGTTATTACTGTTTATAATTCCAGTTTTGAGCTTCCTTTTAATTTGTTCTGGAATTTTATCAGTAAGCCCAAATCTAAACCTAACTTCATTTAAACTACATTGTTTCACAAGGACTCTTTTTACACACCATAATACTTTCTTCCTTTCTCTTTGGGTGTTGATTCCAACACAGGAAAAATAGAAATGTTTATGCTAATGCTTTCTTGACAAAATACTGAATTTGTATTTGATTCTAAAAAAGAGATTCTGCCTTTGAAGAAAATTGTGACATATGACTATGATACCTTACTCTTATTTTTCAAACTGTTTTTCATATACACTGAATTCATTAACATGTTCGTCTCCTTTTGAACAGATTCATAAAAATTTAAGGAACCGTAGCTAAAGCTACACATAGCACATAGGCCACTTTTTGTCTGACCTTCCCTACCTTTTATAAATATTTGGTTGAGCAACTGTAGCATGTCTTTCATGTATGATTTTACATCTGTCTTGTTCTTTAATTTCCAATCTTTTCAAAGAAAACAAACAGTACAGTTAGGAAATAATTTTAAAATGAGTGAAATTCTGCAAATGATCCACATTATACTCAACGTCAGTCTGATTCCATTGCACTGTTAGGTATCTGCCACTCAGGCTAACGGAGGAGATATGCTAGATAGGTGTAGTAAGTCGTCATCCTCTGTAAAGGTGAGCTATTCGTGTACTCAGATGAAACATACATGTTACATGGAAATTTGACATACAAGTATTGTCAGTTGAGGGTCTCAGGTTGTATTCCCGGAGGGAAATGCTTTTTAAGGATAAAATATTTCTTCATCCCCACCCCTTATTCATTGCTCACTCATGGGAACAGTGTCTCCAGTTTCCACACCAAATACCCATCAGCTCCGTATTAGAGTTTCCTTATACACTATTTTCATCGTTGTGTCTATTATGACAATCTCAACTCTTTTCTGTCTGTGTCCTGGCAATTGTCACTCATGTCATTGTCTCTCAGTACACTAATCTGGCTATCTTCCCATTGCCAGGGTACACAACATCTCTTTTCCTAGTTCTGAGCCTATGCTATATTCACTCCTCATTGCCAGAGATGAATTATGGGGGAAACTGTGTCTTTGCCCCAGCCTTAGGAAGTACCATGCCTGATGTGTATGTGAGCTACCTTCCCAGGGAGCCGACAATGTATAGCAGTTGTTTTTCTGTATATGTCCACTACCATGTTATATAACTTGAAGAGAAGAGCGATCACATTGCCCTGAAATGGTTGGAGGGAAGGAGATTACACAGTCTTCTCTGGCCACTAGGGAACTCCTTGCCCCTCATTTTCTGATGTCTGCTTCTCTGCTCCTACCTATGTGCAGTGATTCCCCTCCGTATCTCTTCTACCTGCTTCTCTTGTGACACCGATTTCTTGGGAGCTTTTCTGCCTCCAACATTCTTGGCTGCTCTGCAGAAAATGAGCGACAGTGTTTGCTCTTCAGGAAATCACAGATTTTACTGACGTGAGGCTCAGAAACAAGCTATTCACATTTCAAACACTGTGTTCATTTTTGGGCCCCTCCCTACAAAAAAAACATTGAGGTGCTGAAGCGTATCCAGAGAAGATCAACAAAGATGGTGAAGGGTCTAGAGAATTAGTCTTCTGAAGAGTGACTGAGGGAACTGGACCTGTTTAGTCTAGAGAAGAGGAGTCTGAGGGGTGACCTTATCACTCTCTATAAGCTACCTGAAAGGCATTTGTGGTGAGGTGGGTGTTGGTCTCTTCTCCCAAGTAATTAGCACTAGGACAAGATGAAATGGCCTCAAGTTGCATCAGGGGAGGTTTAGCTTGGACATTAGGAAAAATTTCTTTACTGAAGGAGTGCTTAAGCCTTGGACCAGGCTGCCCAGGGCAGTGGAGGAGTCCCCATCTCTGGAGGGGTTCATAAAACGTGTAGATGTGGCACTGCAGGAGATGGTTTAGCAGGCATGGTGGTGGTGGGGTGACAGTTGGACTTGATGATATTAGAGATCTTTTCCAGCCTTAATGATTTTATAATTCTGTGAATCACAGGAGCAGCCAAAGATGCCTCATATAAATGCTCACGGCCACCTCATTGTTTGCATGGAAATGCTCCACTTCAGTTATTTTTCCAAAAGTGCTGTTCCACGGCAGAGCGTTACCCAGCACAACACACAGCAAAGTATTTTCTTGCTGCAGAAAATGCAGTCGTGGGCGAGAAGGACCACACTGGCTGTACTGCAATGCTTTGCCACCCTTCTTCAGAAACAAATCTCGCACCTGCCTTTTGGGCACAGCTCGTCCCAAGGAGCAGAGATCTGTCACAACAAGATGCTGCAGGTGGGATTTCTCTCCGCTGAGAGCTCTGGCAGCCGGGACTAATCAGCACTTGGGAGCTGGTGGAGAGAGAGACGAGTTTTCACCTCCCAGCGTAGGCATTAATTGAGGTCAGGTGAATGGCTCTCTAGAGGCTTTTCTTTTTCCCATAGACTCTGGAGAAAGCTTAGTAGGTCAGGCTGCTCTCCAGAGCTACAGAAAACACCCTCTGAGCCGGTACCTTACAACACTTCCTTACTGACACTTCCTTGTTTTTTAATCCTTTGGCCACTTAAACCAAGTCTGAGAGAGAGCAGGATCCTCACCCAAGGAGCCGTTTGGCCCTCAGTTCTCAAATAATTCTCACGTGTGATGCCCATGTTCAACCCATGTGCATTTTATTACTTTGTGCAGGATGTGTGCCTTAGTCACAACCAGAGAAGGGACAGCCCGGTCTCCATTACAGCTTCGGGCCATGCCACGTCATGCCCTAGTCTCCTTTATGTTTTCTCTTGCAAGGGGACGAAGCACCAGCTGTGCAAGCAGACCTGCCTTCAGCTGTCCTTCAGTAAGGAAACCTCACAACAGCAATAACAGTTTTGCAACAATTTATTAGCAATGTTCAGAGAAAATACAAAATCCTATTTACAATGAAATCATAGGAATGGCCAGACAAAAGGAGCAGGAGGATACAGAGCCAGTGTCCAGGCGACGCAGACCTCAGATAAAGGACACCCACACAGAGGAGGAGAAGCAGCCCTGCACCTCCCCTGCACAGATGGCCAGGGAGCCCAGGAAGAACATGCCTACAGCTCTATCCCACCCCTAATCCTGTGTTACTCAGCCTCACGAGGATTCCACCTCTCTGAGCACGTAGCTGTCACTCACTGCTCCAGTCCACGTGCTTTCCCTGGGTCTGGCTTGGGTGGTCAGCACAGAGGAGGGACCAGGACACATGCACGAAGGGAGGCCTGTGGAGCAATGCGGGAGGGCAGCAAACCATCCCCACGCCAATGGCCTGGAGAGGAGCGGGTGCCATGCAAGCTTGTCCCACGCAGGAGCAGAAAGCCAGGAGGCAGCAGCAGCTCAGGCAGCAGCAAAGTTACTCCACACCAGAAAGAAAAAGAGCGAGAGGTCCAGAGTGGGCTGCAGATCCGTGTTCTCCCCCCCAGGTCCCAGGGCGTGCAGGGCCAGTTTTGAGAAGTCCCCGTGCAGAAACGAGGGCTGCAGAGCTCTGGTCTGGATCATCCTCCAGAGGAGGAGTTTTAGGACAATTTTAGAGTCAGAACTCATCGTGCAACTCCAAATACCCTCCTCAAAAGCTAGAGAGATGAAATACCTACAAGGCCTTTTGCTGTGAGCAAAAAAAGGCTGCACAGCCAGTCTGCTAAGATATTTCAGAAGTGCCTGCATGGGTCTGAGCCAGAAAATTCCCTCTTTAAACTCCTATTTCATAAACTTTTAGGGCGCTTCCCATGCTGTCCCCTCTCCCAGTTCTGCCTGCTCAGCAATTCAAGGCCCTTGTTTCTTCTCTGTAATGCACTACAGAAATCAGTGGGTCGTGAACTTAATGGTGTCATCACCTGATAGTCTCCTTTATCCCTAAAAAGATTTTGGCTTTCTGGGTTTTTTGGTTTGTTTGTTTGTTTTGGGGAGGAAGGTTGTGCTCCTGTGTGATCACGGACAAGGTCAGTGCAGCCACGGAGGGGCTGAAGCATTTTTACTCTCCGCACAGTAACTTTCCTCTGCCAGGCTCAGGGCATCAAACACGTGTGGCCAGAGGATACAACATGTGAAGGGTAAAAGCCAGGGCAGCAGCAGAGGAGGAATGTGTGGTAAGGAGCATTTTGGCATAGCCTCTCGCTAACATGCAGGGATTGCTAGCGGCGACTCAGTGACGCACTTGCCCTGGCATTCCCAGAGAGATTGAAGATACAGGTTTCTATCAGCAGGAAGGATCACTTTCTAAATAAGAGCAAAAGGCCTCTTATCTCCACCTGGAGCTTTACAGTTAGAAATTAGCCAGCTAATCCCCAAACAGGGGAATGTCAGCAAGGGGAAGATGGAAAGTTACCTGAGCACTCAGGGGCATCCAGTACCCTCACTGACATCCCCATTTGGGAGAGCAGGACTAGAAGATGGCCAGAGTGAGAGGAAGAGGCAACACTGGAGTTTGCTACAAAGCAGTGCCCATTTTGAGCAACAGGCACTTACCCTGGCCTCGGTCTCTGGGTAGTAACCACTTAGGACCACTAATCTCAAGCAACCAAGATAATTCTGTGAAGACATCAGATCCTTATGATGGGTCACAGGATCTCAGCCACCCATTTCCCACATCAGGAGGTGCCTGGCTTTGCATGGGCTCTGCAACTCAGCCTCCTTCATCTCTTCTTTGCCAATAATCCTCACACAGGGTCACAACCCTCCCAGGTGAAGAGCCACCCTTCAGACAGAATATGTGTCCCCTTGAGTGGGGAGGTGAACCCACAGCTGATGGTCCTGCTATCCCACTCTGTGAAGGGAAGAAAGTACGTACTCAGCCCCACGGCCACATGTAAAGGATGCAGAAGGATTCTTCCTATAGGGGCATTAGGGATGTCCTCAAAGAGACTGCACATCCTGAACAACAGGTTCCCTTGTGCCTGGAGGACAGATTGCTGGGACATCCAGGCTACGTGATCCCATGCTCTGCATTTTAAAAGCAGGCACTATCAGTATTATTTCTCTACAGAGGCCACAAGGCTCCAAATGAATGCAGGAGAGAAACAGGGGGACGCAAGGATTTCGCTAGCCTTTTTCCTTTGTTCAGTTGTTTTTCCTCCCAGGAGCCTAGTACAATTCCCTACACTCCTCCCTTTAATGTTATTTTCCCTTTGCAGAGCTGTTCTCAGCACTTCAACACCCCATGATGTGCAGGACTCAGACAGGTAACTCTGACAGCCTCTGGGGAAAAGATCTTGGTCTCATGCCTCCCAGTCTCTGGTCTGGTTTGATCTCAGTAGGAGTGGAGAGAGCAGAAGAGACAACACTTAAGCCCTGCTTCGCTTTCTGGGTCACAAAGGCCTAACAGCATATATACAAGCTGTGGAAGGAACCCAGGGGCTTTGCTCAGCTGATTGAATGGAGCCTGCTAGTGGGCCAGAAACGGTGGTTTGTTTTTGTTTGTTTGTTTGTTTAAACCTCTTTTAATATTTTTTGAACATTTGCATCTTGCCAGCAAAGAGAAGATACTGCTTTGCTGCACTCACTCCTGACTGGAGCCAAAGAACTGCAGGAAGAAGGAGAAGATGTAGATGATGTCCAGATAGATATTGAGGGCTCCAAAGATGTATTCCTCTGGGTTCAGTGAGTACCGACGATTCCCCATCAGCATCTGGGTATCAAATGCTAGGAACTGTGAGGAAAGAGGAGGAAACTTGATGACAGTCACATGGAGATTTGGCATGGGGAGGCAAGTGCTTTAATGACAGGAGTTCTCCCGATTGCTTCACTGTACCCAGAACGAAAATGCAGCCACTTTCTATGGGCTGTAACCACAATTTAAAGGCTCAGAACAATGCATTGAACAAGCTGTAATTTTCCTCTTCCTTCATTTCACTCTTGATGGTCAAACCCTGAGCCTAACTATTGCTCCAGGCCTGCTTCCTTCATGCTTTGTCCGTCCCAAATGTGTCCCAGGATCAGCTCCGGGGCAGTTCTCCCTGTTCCTCCTCAGCCAGTCCCTATGTCTTATTATTCCCAGACTTCCCCCAGTTCAGAAACACTGGCCAGGTAACAAGGTGACCTGGACCAAACATGGCATTGCAGCAGCAGCACCACCAGAACAATGAAGACTCTTTAAAACCCAGATCCCGGGCAGGAGCAGGGTCTGCAGAGCTGCCGGCAGAGGTAGCCAGGCCCAGAGGCGACCTAACACCTTTCTGAGGTACAAACACGACAGTGCAGGGCAGATGTTACCAGCGAAGCCATCACAGTGGGAGTGCGCTGCCCAGCTCGCCTGCAGGAGCACAGCACTCACAGGAACAGGCATGGGCTACAAGGCAGGCTGGTCGCCCAGCTGCAAGAAAACCTGCGCCTTGTGGCATGACTTCAAGCCTAATATCTGCTCCCATCTCACCTTTACTCGCTCTGTTAACGCAGCCTGTGACAGACACCTTGGCACAGGGCTCTTCAGGGTTGGCAGGGCATCTTTGCTGTCGCCGGGGGCCAGCTGACACCTCTGCCCTTGCTCCCCAGCTGTGAAGAACAACTGATCTCCCCAGACATTGTCAGGCTGAGCTGATGAGCCTGACACAACAGACTCCACCAGCTGAGGTTCTGACTAAAGTTTATGGGGTAATTCTAAGATGTTTAGCCTACTGTATTTTACAGAACAGTCTTTAATTATGAATCACAGAAGAAATATCTGAGCTCACTTGAAATGACTTTTATAGTTAATAAATGAAATTGCTCAACTGTTCTTATTCACAACATGCCCAATGGGCACCGCCTTGAACCCCAAGGTAGCCCTCCTCCTGACCCCCACCTCCAGGCAACGCCAAGCACCTTTCCAGACAACTCCCACCACTGAATGGCAAGCGCGGCACTGCCGGGACTTGCTCTGGGAAAAGGCTCACAGGAGGCACTGCTGGGGAACAGTTGAAGGAATTAGTCAAGCCTTTTCAACTTTCCTTGGAGGAGCTGCTCAGCTTCAGGGCTTTTC
>Ga0181612_147038_pt1 | contig 10889 bp, 4 predicted proteins | sample HoacroProtozoa21_FD_119630 | JGI IMG/M metagenome (GOLD analysis project Ga0181612, IMG submission 119630) | Hoatzin crop microbial communities from Cojedes, Venezuel. Combined Assembly of Gp0051906, Gp0051904, Gp0051908 | reverse complement strand
TCATTTTCTCTCACAAGTTGCCTTTTTATGAGTTGTGACTGCTCCGCAGTTCTTAGACTATCTTAAGCTTATGTTTCTAATTCAGTTTCTCATTTTACCCACAGCTGATTGTTTCTCATCAGTACATCATCAACTGTGAGTGAAACAGTTTAGAAACTTCACTATAGTTTCCTAATGATCAGCATATAGGTGATGTAGGCACACTGGGCCTAAATAATTATAATAGTGCTTGCAATAGTAGACATGAAGAAAGATAAGCGCTCTTCGGGACCTTAAGAATAAAGAAGTTGCCAAGATACTTTACAGAAAGCAACTTATTTTGAAGCATTTAAAGTCCTTCTGAAAAATAGAAATTATAATTGCAATATGTTTTTTTTTCTTAGATCCAGCAAGGCACTAGTATTTTGGGAATGGAGTTTCAGTAATGCCAGTTAAATTTTAAAAATTCGTCTCAACTAACATCTCTCCAGTCTCAACATTCGTTGAGCCAATTTCATAAAACCTGATTGTATTGTTCTTCATGAAGAGAATGTAATTGTCCAAAATGCTATCCATTCATTAACTTTCAGAAATCCAATTTGTTTTTAGTTCTTTATGAACCAGTGGGCACAATAAATTTTCTCCTTGAAGTTTTGTAGAGTTTATTATGAACCGAAGATTATTGCAACTTCACATTCTTCACAAAGCTCTGATTAGGAGGTAATATTATGAGTTCATCCAAATAAAAAATGAGCTTCTGAGGTGCTCCTGAACTACTTTAAAAATATTTTTATTGGTTTGGATTCAAGCTAATTAAGTACTTGGATATCATTAGTCTTTGTATCTAATAAATTTGAAAAGAATCGAAGAAAATAAGATAAAGTGGTTATTTAAACAATGTGCCTCATATCTTAGAATTGCATTGGTGTTGTATTTAAAGTATAACTTCACAGAACTGAATATGTGTAGAGGTTTGTGTATTTTGTTTAAAATTTTTTTCTTGAAAATTTCATGAGACATTTGCACATTAAGAAGTGCTGATATTTCATATACTCTGTACAGCATCACATATTTCGCCATGAGTTCTTTTATTTCACTCACAAAGTCAAATTGTAACTGTACAAACTACAGTTACTATAATACTACAAACTGCAGTAGCAGACATTGTTTAAAATGCATCCAAGTGGATACATTAGGTGAACATGTCTTCTGTGCCTCAAACCCAGTAGGCACCATTTTGGATGTTTAGTGGTTTAACTAAATATTGAATCTCGGGACGTTAGCCTGTGTCGAGTATCTATTTTATTTATTCTTCCTTGATTTTAATCTGTTGTTAAAGTAACTGAAAAAGATAAGAAAAGAAAAAAGAGATGTTTTTGTTATTTCCCTATATGCTTTCTCACTTACTGTCTAAAAGCAATGTTTTTAATATTTAAATTGGAGAAAACACGTAGAACAAAACATGAATATAAAGAGTATGATAGTGTTCTTGTAAGGTAAAGAAATAATATTTTCTTACTATTATTTTTTTTTCTTTCAGTGTGATCGCTGTTTGCCATTGTACAATGACAAGCCTTTTCGATCAGGTGACCAAGTTCATGCCTATAATTGCAAACCTTGTCAATGTTACAGCCATGCAGTAAGCTGTCACTATGACTTAGCAATGGACCCTTTTCCTCAGGAATACTACAGAGGCAGCGGTGGAGTGTGTGATAACTGTCAACACAATACTGCTGGTAAGTCATACAAAAGAGAATGGACTGTTACACAGTCACTTTTTGGCTAAGTCTTGTGTCCACTGTAAATAGTAATACTTAATGGCTGACATTCCAATAAATTCTTGCGTATATGCATTTTTAAACTATCCAGATAGTGTGATAATTACAATTGAGTCAATACTTAAGCAAAAGGAAAATACCGCTGAAATTTGATCCAATCTTGTATAAAATCAGTGCAAACCCCATTCTAATAAATAATTAGAACATATAGTTTCAAAGCTGTTTCCGTTATATGTGCTAGAGCATTTAAATCCAGAATATCATCTTTCTAATTGAACGAGTTTAACAGATAACATGTTAATTTCTTATTGAGTAAAGGTTTCTATTCTGTGTAAGTAGTGTATTTGAATACTTTTTTTTAATAGTTCTCCTCTATTTCAGTTTACTTGGCTTTGTCTAGTAAAGGGACGAAAGAAAAGTTTCAGGTTCAACGATAATTTTTCCAAAAAATGTATGGGCATTTGCATGGCACAGCTTTTGTATAAGTGTGGTATTATATAACAGATGGAAGTTTAATGGAGTAAAACATAGTTTGTAACAGGTTCATTGTTTCATATGCTCTGGATCACTAAATTGGCAGGTAGAGATGAAAGGTGCATTAAAATGGACGTCCTGAAAATTATAGAATTCTCTCATAGGAATAGAGTCTTTAATTTTGAATTATACAGCTAATTTTAATGAATTGGAAGCCATAATGCATAACCTTTCTTTCATGCAGGAAGGAACTGTGAGCTGTGCAAGGATTTCCATTACAGACAAGCAGGTGCAGATCTTTCAGCCGTTGATGTCTGCAAGCCCTGTGACTGTTATGCAACAGGCACCAAAAATAAGAGCCTCCTGTGTGATAACGTAAGTAGCCTCAATACAGAAAAACGACAAAACATTTTAGTCAGATAAGTAGACACCAGCAAGATTTTACAAAGTGTATTTATTTAGATGGTAACTACTTTATAAAAAATGCTTTTTTATAAAGTTCGGCCTTTTCAAAATGGTAATTCACTTACATCAGAGACTGAAAGCTGAGTAAACACAGAAAGCAATTTGAGATATGCTGTTGAAGAGTTCTTCATCTAGATCAGCAACAGATGTAAAAGATGGTGTATGAATTTTGAGAAGTGAATAGAAGTTTTGGGACACCAACAGGTACCTGTGCACTCAGTAATGTTATAACATCCAGGTTTTGAGTGTTTTTGAAGGTCCTGATACAATGTTAAAATTATTAACAGATTTTGAAATTCAGGCAATAAGCTGAGCCTGAAATTGAAATGAAATTAAGCTGGTTTTCCCTATAATAAGACAAGGATTTATCTCCCTTTTAATTCATAAAGTCCATTTAAAAGAAAACATAAACAACCTTCAAAGTGATGCTGAAAACAAAACACCATTAGCTATGCTTTTGAAGCCATATGGACCTCACTGACATGCAAGACATATAGTCCATTAATAAATCGATCTGTAATTTTCAAAGCATGCATGTTGACAAAAAGCAGGAAACGTGACTGAAGTCTTGCACATCTATTAAAGATACATTGTGGTTCCTGTTCTATTCGCGTATGTCCTGTCTGTTGCCAAAATCCAAACTTTGTTAGGAATAGGGAAAAAATAGCTTCTTTGTCTGAAAAGTATTTTAAAAACATTTTAAAGATAGAACTCGTACAGGGAATTGAGAGAGAACTTCTTCACCTTGTTGCCACATTTCCCGTCTCTTTTTTTCCAAATGTTTTACATAAAACCATCTCTAGCATTTTTCATAGGATCTCTCTTGTAACTGTGTTTTAATTAACAATAAGCCCTTGTGGATCCTGTTCTGTTTTCATCCTTGGTTATATAGTGGTACAAATACATGCCCAGTTTGACTCAGCATACCTTCACAGGACTCGAGCATCAGTGCATATGCTGAGTGATATGCAAATTTAACACAATGTGTTTTCTAAAATAATCCTCTGTAGCACAAATAAAAATTAATTTATAATTTTCTGTCCTCTGAAGATAATACTTTTTGTCAGCATCACAGAAATGAAAATAAAAAACTTGAAAAACACAGATATCACGTTAGGATTATATTTTAAGATACGGGAAAAATGAAAGCAAATGTTGATTTGTGTGTGCGTGGTTTGTGGTGAAATGTTAACCTAAAATAACTTTAGCTGTGATTAATAATCAGAGAAAGAGTAGTTTACAGAAATCACTGCTTTATAGTGAAATACACAAGAATGTTGATGAAGCTTGACTGTGAAAGTATGAACGGGGAGATAAAATGGGAAAAATGGGGGAGATTGTATTGCTCAGTAAAGCATCAGTTGACTGCTGCAGTAGAAGCAGAGCAGGCAGAAATGATTAAGAGGCATTAAAGAATAGATTAATAAGGCTGGGGACTAAAGGCTGAAATGAATTACAAGAAATAGGAAGGCATAATTGAAGGAAGTGTTTCCAAATTTGACCTGTGGAAGATGGAATCGTAAGGAATAAGGACGCTATTCATGAAAATTAATTATCACATCACAATGATAATTTTCAAGGAAATATGCCAAAAATGAGTTAGAATACACTTTTACTGCATAACTGCAGTTCATCAAGATTTTTTTTCTTTCCACAAGATGCCAGTTGTGTCACTAAGTTCCAAGAGGTACACAGTTCCAAAATTAATCCATTGAATCACAAATGAATCTATTGTGCAGAAAGAATATTTACTCATGAAATGAAGTATTGTTAATGTAGGTAGTCTACAGGATAGATAGAAGAGCTTACAGTAACATGATTACTCCCATTTCAGTTCTTTGGACTGATCATGAAAACTTTATGCCTGTTCTGTTCACTTATTTCACTCTACCCTTGGTGACAAGTGCGTGTAGGTGTGTAGCACTTCTCCCTTGCATAAGTTCTCAGTTCTCATACATCTGTAGATCATGCCCACTTACAGATCAGTGTGTAATTTCATTTGCATTTTAAAGTGCAAAGTAACATATTAAAAATGTCAAAATTAGAACTTTATGGCTTATAGTAATGAGTGGGATTTTAGAAGAGTGGTGTAGCAGTGCATCCATGAGTAGTTCATTAGACCTTTTTGGCAGAGAGAGGTCTTCCCTTGAGGCTGGTGGGTACAAGAGAGAGAATTGCTACAGTCTGATAAAATTTGTCCACTTCTGGGATGGTTAATGACGTCTACTCAGCATAGAAAAGTTATGCGTTGGTTGCATCATCTTTGTGACCGTTTGTCACAAAATATTTCAGACAATCAGAAAATCCAGATGAATTACTTGAGGTACCTGAGTTTTATGAGAGTGAAAGAAGAATTGGCTGCCTTCTTCCCTTCTCCCTAACTGTTCACACATGAGAAAATTCTTCCAGAATACTGCTGATGTGATCATTCTTGCTCTGTATGGAGATCTGGAGATTAATTTTTTCTGGCCCTTTTACCACAATCCTTGACTCATTTTCCTGTGCAGATTTTTACCCAGGCTGCTCTACAAATGCTTACATATTCCATCAGGCACAGCAGTTTTTAGTCCTTTCATGATTCTATTATAATATACAATATATAATGGCTTGAAAAAAGCACTCTTTTCCAGGGCATTTGTTTCTAGACAAAGCTGAAAGTGCTGCTGTTGTTTTCACCTAGCCTTTGGAAGTACCATTTTGGTCTCGGTGAATTTAGGCATCTTCCTTTACACAGCTTTTGCTGATTTGTAAATATTTGCTCTTAACACGCAAATAATTATGTATCATATACTTATTGGTGCTAAGAAGCTGTACTTTACTGCAGAGGATATTATTCAGAGTTGCAAAGGCTTAATTGCCTTCTGTCAAGATGGCAACTATATTGTCTCATGCTGGAAGAAAACTCTTTCTAAGGCATGAAGATGAACAAAATATTAGTTGCTGTTATCTCTGAGGAGCCAAATGAAACCATAGATTCTAGTGCTACCAAGTAAGCCTTTGAACAGGCTTCAGATTTCACCTTTCTGTACACTCCCTAAATACTGGTCTTTTGAATTTTTTCATTTTTTTTTCTCAGTTTTTTGAGTTTTTTAAATTTTTTTTCTATGTAATGGAAAAGCTAGCTAATAGATGTGTATGTATATGTATTTTAAACCAAAGTAGCATCTTTATTTGTGTTAATAGTATTTCTGAGTTGATAAATTCTTCGATCTAAAATTGGAATGAGCATTGCTCTGTTCTCGTTTTTCCATCTACACAGTTTTCAACCCATTTATTGCGATTGACAATAAATAAGTGGAATGTGTGTTACAAGGGAAAGAACACAGGTAAAGCAGTTAATTAAGGGCATTTCAGTCAACAGATACGTCAAATAAAATAAGGAAATACAAAGGATGCGAATGTGTCAATGAAAAGTTCATGTACATAGTGGAGTGCATAAAAAATCAAGTTATAAAACATTGTGTGTATTCTGAATCCTGGATTTCCCTTTATGGAAGGCCTTTAATCTTATTGCTAAAATGAAAGAAAAATAGATTTTTATTTTAAATAATACCATGGCTTCATTTCTGATGAGTTTTGTATCATGGAAATGCTGGTTTTCTGTGATAGTTTGTCAAGTTATTTTGGGAATTTGGTCCAGTCCCACCCTTTGGAATGTCATGGGCAGAGGGTAAACACCTAATTTTACATTTTTAGCAGAAGTAGTAGAAAGCTACTGACTTTTGAAAGTCATTATATGCGATGACAAGAAGAGATAGCAGGGGAGTGAAAAGGAACTTCATTATTGCTGCTTATTCAATTTTCAGTTCCCAAGTTGACATATGGAGAATACTCTCAGGTATTTGCTGGTCATACCATTAACCTATGTGTGTGAGCCAGCACACCTTACAGTTCTTATTTCCTACACTGAAGAAAAGGAGGAGAAAAATCCTCAAACCTCTTGCTCCCCTGTCCCACTTCCTGAGATTGCAGTCAACTTGGATGCTGGGGTCCTTGCCAGATTTGCATGAAGTAAGAAGGTAGTGAGAAGGGTATGATTAGCATTTATATCAAAAAAGCAGAACATCGAGATTGGTACCAATCAATTTCAAAGCCAGCAATGGCAGGAGAATCAGAAAGAATTTCATGGAGAAACTAAATATACCCGTAGGTCTTAAAATGTAAGTTTCAGGGCATTGCCAGCTGGTCAAGGGAAGGTGCTTCTGTCTGGGTAGAGTAAACAATTGAAATTAGTCATGACTCAGCCAATCACAAAAAGTTTTTTTTGTCATGTGTTTTGAGCTTTAAAACCGGAAGTTAACTTTGGTAAAAGAAACTTAGAAAGTGTCAGCTTTAGTTTTTTATTTAGTAACGTTAAGCCACATTTCAGATTTATTCTCCAGAATTGGAGAGACTTTCTGATTACATTTCTGGAAGTATGTTTCTTCTGTTCCAGACACCAAAGGATGGCTATTCAAAATTATAGGAATAATTCACCAAAGAGAAAAAGATGGTTTTAGCTTTCAGATGGGCTTAGGCCAGCTATTTTTTTCAGCAAATTCCATTTTCTATTTTGTGAATACCTGTGGCCAACAAGATTTTAAGTAGTCAGAAGATATTTTTTTGAGACCGTGATATGTATGTGTTGAACATCTACTGGATTTGAATGTCTACTGGATGAGCTCTATGGCTAAATATTTGTGGTACAATAATTAAGACAATTCTTTGGAATATGTCACCCTTTGTCCTAGGTACTTCAGTGTCTTCTTAAGGCCTTATATCAGTGTAGTAACTGGACATTGGGAGTGTTCCTGAACATACTCCTCTTTGAGTTTGTTATTCTCGATGTAATGAGTTAGATTAAAGCGTCCCCCAATTAAAGAGTGGTATCACTACTGTCTAAAGCCATGTGAACTGCTCAGTATATCAAAAATTCAGAAATCTCAAGTAGTCTGCTTCCTGATAAAGGACAGTGATACTGTAGCTGTGATTTGTGCAGAAGGAGGTTGCTTGCATACTTCTTATAACTGTTTACATTCAAGAGTATGGGACTAATGTGTTTTTCATATGTAAATTATAAATGACACAAGGGATGTATGCTAACTCAACATCAGTGATTTTCTGCATGAAATAACAATTGTAATTATGAGGTCCCAAGATACACCACCACTTGGTAGTAATTCGTGGCTGGACTCATTTTCGGAGTGAACTATCTAGTCAGATATTTTCCATAGGAGGTTTAGTACCAAGATGGTCATGATAATAGACGGGCTGTTTCTGTCTGCTTACTGTTTGGGTCAGAACCGGGCCTGTCAGGCATAAGCAACAGGAGGACAGATTGCTTTCTGATTTCCATAACTAAAGTGTATTTCTTTAAATGACAGATAGCATTTGGATTGGTGGGTGGAGGGGAAGGTTCAGTATGATCTCCAGTGCGCAACTGATGAAATCCTGGTTAACAGTATCTTTAAATATTAATTGCTACCAGTATTCTCAATAATACCATTGTTTCCAGAGTAAGCTGGATTTACAGAAATGATAATAATAACAGCCACTTTGCTTCATAATTCACTTCATTTTTTATGTGGTTATAGAAATGGTTTGTTCTACCCATTTTGATGTAGATTTCCATATTATAACCTGTGGTACACCTATTTCTGTGGCATTATACACATTGGTCAGTTTGTACAACTTCTTTGTAACAGTATCCATTGCCAAGAATTTCACAGTACTTCTGGAGAATTTCTCTGTACAGACAGAGAAGCATCAAAATAGAAGAGTTTTTTCTTTATTTCCCATTTTTAAAGCCAAAGTTTCCCCAAATTAAGCCCAATTATTAGTTTATTTCCTAAGTTCATGAAGTAGCCAATTTTTATATGAACTTGAGAGTCCATGCCTACCTTAATTTTGCTTTTCTGTTTTAGCTTAAATTCCAGTTCTTTAAAACTATTTTTTATTGCTTTTTACTGTACTGTTTCTAATTTGTGTCATACTCTTCAACTATTTGAGCTGAAGCTTTACCTTTCCTTCTTATGTCTTAGATTTAAGATTCCGTTTTAGTACATCCCAGAATGACATTTACTTTTTCTGGAGTGGCATCGTATTGTTCATATTTAATTTGTGGAGGCCCAGTGTCACTTCCAGGTTATTTTCCACGTTATTGTTTCTTCACAATTTTTCTTTATTTCATGTTTGATGGCTCCTTGCTATATGTTGTGTTTTGAGCTTATGCAGTTACTTCACCTTTACTGATTTTAGAATATTTGCACAAAGCGTAGAAGTGATATTGAAAATCAACCCTCTGAGGGTGATCCCAGCACAGCAGTGCCCACCCTGACCAGGGCACAGTCCTGCAGCATTGAAACATGGCCAAGTGCTCATAACAGGGTCCATTGACTATGCTGGACAGGGAAAAGTGATAAATCAGGTCCAGGGTCCATCCAGGGAATCCAGTCTGGAGCAGGAAGAGATGAGGCTCGAGACACAGCTACAGTGTAAGTCCAAGGGATTGCTCAAGGAGGTAGGGCACAGGCATGACTGCATCATAGCCGAGGAGAGGTGTGGGTGCCTGGGCTGGAGCTTGTCTGGAGCTCCTGGGCAGAGGGTGTGCGTGGAGACCCCAGGTGAGGCTACTCAGCGCTGTTAAGGCTGGGAGGTGCCATCAGGGCTGTGACAGTACTGGCTGTGCATCTGTGACGCTTGCAAGAGTGTTTTCCCATTTTCAGAGGCTGCTGCTGAAATTGCTGAAGAGCTTAGCATCCAGGGCAGGCAATTACAGAACTCCACAAACCTTTCCAATTTCACAAGTACTTTTCACTACTTCCCACCCCGCCCCAGCTACTATTTTTATCTGCAGCATATTTCTGAACTTTTTCTCTAAAATTCTGCACAGCTACTTGAAAAGTATGCGGTACGTGAAGGATAAAAACTGTGTAATATGGTGTGCATTACAGTGGCATATTTCCCTTAGCTGATATTCATGTCTCATAATGCCATGCTTACTCTAGAAGGCAGGGTTACAGTGGAGTTATATAATTCAGTTGGTTATTCTGTATTTCGGAGGCTAAGCTTTGATAGATATCTTTCATCCTGATATCAAATATAGACAGAAAATGGCTGAAGAAGCAGAATGGAAAGGTTTCTAGTCACTTATAACTAAGACAAAAACAAAATAGTGATTTGTGAATACAATCAGAGGCTCCTTTTTGTCTTGTTGTAGAACGTCACTGATGTTTTTTCACAGACTTTGAAATCAGTGTTATGGAAAAATGTCAGTGGATGATTTACAGATCCTCTAATCTGGTACACAGAAATGTATTTTCAGATCTCTTAAGAGCAATCTGATAAGCCTCCCTCTCTAACAAAAACTTAAGTTTCTCATACCTTCCTCTAACTACCATGAAAGACTCACTCTTTTTAGAACTAGGAAACCACTTCCCACTTGTATTGATTACAGACGGAAAACTCTTTTCTATGTGACAGCAAGGTAGGAGGAAATTTATATAGGGAGATCTCCTAATGGTTTCATTGGCTGGTTCGTGGAGAAAATTCAAATTGTATTCTTCAGTTGGCTGGATATTTCTTCCTCATTCGGAAGTTATATTTGTTCTTCTGGCGTAATTTTTTTGCCCTATTAAGAGAAAGTTTGGGGACATATATTTTCTGCAGCTGAATGGGATGGAAATCACTGCTTCTTGCAATAGCTTGACATTTAAAATTATGCTGAAGATTCTGGTGCTCTTTGCTTCTCTTAGCACTCAGTAATCTACACATTTCACTCGTTGCATCACAAAACGGCTGCCGTCTGCTCACAATTAGACTTGAGTTTCCATGTATTGATGACAAGAACAGGCGTACTGGATGAAATGAGACTTTCATCTAGCACAGTATCCTCTCTGATAGTTACCAGAAGCTGCTGTTAAGAAGCATGATCCTTCTATGATATACTTTTCTAGATCCCAGTTATTTATAGTTTTAGGACTACCTGAGCCAAACTCAGGGGTTTCATCTGAACTGTTGTGTTTGGTGTCCACATATGGAATTAATCTAACTAATTTTTTAATGCACTTCAAAAAACAAAAAGTATATTTTACTTGAAGTATATAGAAAAATCATAGAATCATAGAATACTTTGGGTTGGAAGGGACCTTTAAAGGTCATCTAGTCCACCTCCCCTGCATCTTCAACTACATCAGGTTGCTTAGAGCCCCATCC
>Ga0181612_106628_pt1 | contig 10889 bp, 5 predicted proteins | sample HoacroProtozoa21_FD_119630 | JGI IMG/M metagenome (GOLD analysis project Ga0181612, IMG submission 119630) | Hoatzin crop microbial communities from Cojedes, Venezuel. Combined Assembly of Gp0051906, Gp0051904, Gp0051908 | reverse complement strand
GTAGTTTTTTTTTTCTCTAAGTTGAGGGTATCTTCTTTTTTTGTGGGGGGAGGAGTTCTTTCTCTGTAGGGGAACATAGTTGTTTTGGGTTGGAGTCTTGCATTTGGTACTGTCGTAAAGCAATGGAAGAAGCTAGAATAAATCTTTGACTGGCATGTACTGCTCAGTGTTTTGGTAATGACTCGTGTTCTTTCCCTATGCATAAGCCCAAATGCTGTCTTGGTATCTTTCCTCAACTGTACTATTGCACATTCTGTACTTACTGGTTCTGTTCTGACCCTAAACAGCTCTCTAGAGCACCAAGCTATGGTGAATGCTGAGGAACATCACACAGTCATGTACAAAATAGAACTTGTATTTATGACATGGCCTTAACTGCACTACTGAAAGATGAAGCTTCTCCTATAAATCTGAAGCAGACCTAGTAGAATGGTTTTGCTGCTGCATGTGTACAGTGGGGTAAGGACTTCTCCTTACAACAGCTGCAGCTTATCTCACCCTTTATTCTCCACCTTGTGTGTTGAAAAAGGGTTTCTATTTCCCAATCCTGTTCCATGCTCCTGTATAGCATAGGTTTTTCTTCTTCAGAGACTATGGATTTTTCATGCTGCCATAATGTTTTAGGAACCCAAGATTTCTGACAATGTAATGATGTGGCTGAGTATCACAGTAGATCTCAAGTGTTAGTGCTCACTCAGTAAGAGAAACACGTGCATGTTGATTCCCTTAGAGACAGTACACAATGGCAGGCTGGAGAGAATTTAATTAAATTCTGAAAAACAAGTATTAGATATTGCAATCTCATGTTAAGATCATAGATTATATAAATATTTCATTACACTTAACTGCTTTGCTTGTTCCACTTGTTTAATTTGTTTTGTTTGTAACCTAATTTTGAAACAAATAGGCTACAGTTAGAAGTAGTCTCTGTTTTGCTTTTAGAAATCACTCGTCCACTGGGCAGCTTCAAAGAGTTTTGTTCTAAAAATCAGAGCCTTCTTTAGCCAGCCACATAGCTGCTTCTACTGACAGATACAGACTGCAATGCTAGTGCCTGGACAAAGACAAGCATCTGGAGAGTATTACAACCACGAGACATCAAGATGATCAAGCAATGCTTAATGCACCCCTTTTTAAAAGGAGTGGTAGAAATGACACATCTCTTCTGTAATTTCACCTACAACACCATGGCTAAGTGATAGTGGTAATACGGAGATTAACAAGAGAGGCGCTGCTTGGAGCTTTGCCTAAGGGATTAGAGTTGCTACATCAAGAGTGACCATTTCAGCAGCTTTTGGAATGGAAACATCCTCTGTGTATGGCAGTAAACACAGATCTTAAATGTAAGTGGATTAAGTTCATATGAGAAGTCCTGCGTCTGAACAAATGCCTTTCCCTGCTGTTATCTTGAACTATTTTCTGTTGCTTTTACTATGAATCTTATTTTAATAAGACAGCTTTGAAGGCCTCCTTCCACTGGCACCTCTGACTAGAGGGAGCAAAACCCTGCTCCAACTCTGAACTGTTGTCAGAGCACAGCTGAAACACGAAGTAGGTCAATAACAAAGATTTTTTTTTCTTACACTGAAAAAAAGGCTTGCTGGATGTAAACTGACTTAAAGCTTGGTAAGCAGAACTTCAGCTGAATTCCCTGCAGTTTAATCTTTCTCTCTGCAAACTTGATTCTAAGTCAAAACCAGAAAGAATGTTTAAATTGCCACCAAGTGATTTCCCCCCAGCTGCCTATAAAGCAGAAGTTACCTTGTTGCAGTAATTCAGAGAATCCCACTAACTCATTTGAACTAAAACCTCTCTACATTTTTGTGATAATGTAACCTATTGCCATATCTTTCCTTATTGCTCCACACCCCACCCCAAAAGCTGTGTAGATGGCCAATGCTATCACATGTCTGAGCAATGTCTGGCTAACATTAGTGTCCTGATGTCCATGGCATTTTCAGTACTTCTTTGTATTCCTTATTTCGGTTCAGCTGGTGATAAGTCAATATTGGTACCAGGAATAACATTAGGTCCTATGCCATCCACAAGAAAATCCCACTTATCGAAATCTTTCTTAAGACCTAGAAAATGGGGGAAAGAAAAGCCAAGTGGTAATGAATTAAGTCATCAGCTTTTTGTAAAGCTACATTGAAAAATTAAACTATAGCACAGATGAATCAACTTGGTAAACTAGGGGAGACATGATCTTTTAAGAGGGAAAAATGACACTCCAGGTTTTTAGGTATTAGAACAAAACTGCTCCTCCTCTGAATTGCTTAGATTACAAAAGTAACTAACAAACCTCTAGAAAAAGCATCTGACTTCTTTTTTCTACTTAAACATTCCTAACACACTTACTTTTGATCTGGTTCTAAACAGACTGGTTATATAAAAAGCTTCATAGGAATTAAGTATTAATTTAACTTCATACTTTGATGTAAACAGATACTTACTCAAATGTTTCTGCAGGAAGGCTAGTGAAGCATGATTGCTTATATCAATAGCTTCATTTGGATCTATTTCTCCTTTTAATTTGAAAAATCTTCCAATGATTTCTCCACTCACAAAGGTAAAGTCAGGAAAGCTCTGATGTACCGAACCCCTGCAAACAGAACAAGTAACAGGCCTGTAAGAATGCCATGGTCTGATTAAAAGATGCCATGGGTTGCACAGACTTCTTCAAAGACAGTCACACATCTCACGCTGTCGTCTTTAGCAGAAGAAGATAAACCAGGCTGATCTCGTGAGCATGAAAGATTAGCAGTAAATTCTGTCCTAACTGCAGAAGGGAGCAAGTTTTGTATGTGCCCACTGTTAAGTCACTGTAATTGCAACGGCAACAAAGAGTAAGCTTGGCAAAACTTCAAGATCAAGTGGTCTCACTACTCTAAGTTGGATTATAGAGTCATCCACTCCTCTGTATGCAGTGCTTTCACCAGGTGAGCGCATAGCTGCACCCAGAAGGCTCTTCAAAGTGTGCAAACACAGGTGATGCATGAGACCCAGAGCAAAACTTGTGCCCCAGGGCAGGAACGCGCACCTTGGAGTATCTTAAACTTGGCCTTACTAGCTGCTTTGCAAGACGTCTTTGTCTCCACTGCGGGGGACAACACTGCTGTCTAATTTAAACACACAGTGAAAACCTGGGCCATGGGGAAGTAGTGACTGTCTCTCTTTCTGCAGTTACACGTAACCGAACAGCTCCAACACGAGAATAAAGCTTCATCTTCAACCACAGAAGTGATGGATCCCGGACACTTACTTGATAGTGATCATTTTTTTGTTTGTGTCATTGGAGCTGAGCTTCTTCATCTTCAAGATATTCTCAGCCCACTGGAATTTTTCAGAGTTGATAAAAAGCAGCGGTTGCTGGACACTGTTTTGGTAAGTGTCATCACCTACGGGAAGCATCCATGCATCGAGGGCAATGCCACACCTGTCAGAAACAACTGGATATTGTCACAGAAGCCAAAAACTTTGTGTGGAAGTTCTCAGCATGCTTTGATTTGCAGGAGACATGGGAAAGAGAAACTCTGTGATACTGAATGGGTAAACAGGTTAACGAATCATTTTGTTTCAAAATGATTTCTACTCTGGGGGAAGAGAATTAATCCATTATTCCACTTGGTCTCCATTGCCAGGTGCAGCTGGGCACAGAAGGTTCTGCAGGATACCACAGTATCACGACATAATATGATACAGCTGTTATGATCCACCACATCCTCACAGCTGAAAGAAGCATGACTTGAGAAAACACGACATGCCAAACAAAACTCTTCTTCAAGAGCTAATTAGTAGTTGGGGGATCTTAGGTAAGGTACCCTGCTCCAGACCTCTCAAGTGCCAAACGTCTCTCGCCTTGTTTTGCATGCTTACCTGAATCTTATTTCTTTGCTGAGACTCTCAATAACTGTAGCACCACCAAAAGAGTGTCCCATCACAGCTATTCTGCTAGTATCAACTGAATCCTGTCAAAAAAATCCAGGTGCTGTAAGATATTTTCTTTCCCTTTTTTTTATTTTTTTTTTTTTTTTTGTAAAGGGAATGATTTTTTAGGCAATACATCCTACTGAAGTAGGAAGAGCATTATTTCAGCTCCATTACTATCTATCCAGCTGGGGATGACCTGAAAGTATGCTCACAGATCTACGGTGTGATCTTCAAAACAGTTTAAAGGAACCAGTTTAGAAATGGAAGAGGGAAACCAGAAGCATTATTAAGACGTTTAACAAAATGCAGTCACTGCCTTTCACTCACCTTTAGGCTATTCCAGACAAAGTTTGAATTTAGTACATTCATTACTTCCTCTCCTGAATTGATTTTAAGAATGAGATTGAGAGCTTTGATACACTCCTGTGCTCTTTGCTGCACCTGAGGAGAAAAAGAAGTTGGGGTAGAGCAGTGGAAGGAATTATCAGACAACTGGTAGGCTTGCCAGCCCTCTGGACACAACACTTAGCCTGATTTTTTTTTTTTGTTCCTGATTTTCTGATATGGTAACAATTATTTTGAACTGCAGAATGGAACTTTACAAAAGAACTCTGACAAGGTCTAGGCAACAACAAAACTGACTTCTGCAGGCCCAAAGAGTTGAAGCTGTCACGTACATCCTCTGCACGCAGAGGAATTCATCCCTGTAACATGTGCCAAAGACCTTCAACTCCTTCATCCTGTCACTACTAAGAGAAGGGGTGGTTAGAGTGTGCAAAGGCTTAAGTTACACAACTACGAGGAAGGCTGACTCACTGCTCCTCTTAATGCTTACTTTGATGAGTACATGTCGTTACATCACTTGCCCCATCTGCACAATAGCTTTGAAACTGTCTTTACACTGGATAAACCCAAAAGAAGAAACAGCCAAGAAGCCAGTCTCACTTCATATATATACACATTCTTGAAAACTGTAGTAAAGGTGTTGCAAATAAAGGTTTTCGTTGTTCAGTATAACAAGTGTTTTTGACTTGGATATGTCAGTAAAAGCTTCAAAAAGAGCCAAAGAACAGGAGCGTCCTTGGGAACTGCAGTGTGTAGGCAGCCAGCAAGATGCCTGTGCATCACTAAATTTCAAATAGACCTCAATCTCCTGTCTTGTCTGCTAGTGAAATTTGCAGGCAATGGCTTCTGGATGTTATTTGCAAGCTCACAAGTATTTGGACTTGTAAGTAGGATGTTGTACGCGCACAGGAAATGACACTTGTACTGCTGTCTGCATGGCCCAGGGAGATAAACGCTTCCTGGGCCGAGTTTGCACTAGCTGGAAAAAAACACTCCCACATTTCAAAGGTCAAGTCTACGCTTGGAGGAGCTCGTCAGTATGGCCGTATCACATCTACTGTGGATGCTGCTTATCGTCATGAAGTCTGCATTGTTTACATTGCTATAAACCACGATAGAGTGTGTTGAAGATGATGAAGCAAACACCCCGCTTAGAACAGCCATGATTCATCTTGCTATCCAACGGTAAAGAAAAGCTAAAGCAAGCCTAAGGTCACACAAACATTTGAATTCAACTCTGTGTCACTGAAAAACTGGGCTGGGCAGCAAAAGTGTGAAGACACAGAGAAGAAACAGAAACTTGAGTGGAACCAGAGCAGAAACAGCTGACTAAGCTCGACAATGCAACTTCACGAGAAAGCTTTGCTGAGGAAGTAGTTTATGCTCCGAAGAAAGCTGTTGCTGGCTTTCCCATCTACAGGAACACAGGACTTGATGTGTTTTTATAGAATCCCTGAGTCACGGCGGAAGACTGCAGGCACGGCCAAAGGGAAGGAGTCTCCTAGTTAGAGCTAAACACACCACTCCACGCTCGCTTCCAGGAGCGCAGACCTAGGGCGAGTACCTGCTTATGGCGCAGACAACGTTCCTCCTCTCCAGTTTTTAGCTTCCTATAGTAGATCCACTCCTTCTCCATGTTTGATGTAGACTCTTCCTGTGGTTCAGAAACGGACCTTTTTTTACAATAATACGTTGCTGAAGCAGATTCATCTCTGTAATATCAACAAAAGGTTATTTCTGGGGATGTATTCTGCTTGGTTTGAGATGAAGTCAGCAGAAGGTTTAGATTTGACTTATCTCAAGAGATCCAGCTGCCAACCAGCGCTGCTACAATCACAACGGAGTGTAGACAGGCTTTCTAAATAATGCAATAACCCCACCACAACTCCCACCTCCTTTATATTCTCCAGGTTCTAACAATAACAGAGAGAAAAATAGCATGACTGAAGAATGACGAATGGTATCTACTCTGAGACTTTTCATTCAAGGGCTTATCTAAGCAAATTCCCTTTGCCTAGATAAGAGTTGAGCTAGAGAAACGGGGAGTGTGGGCAGGGCTGAAAAAGATACGTTAGTTTCTATTTTTTAAAAAAATCTTAAGTTCTTCTTTACAATAAACAACATTCTATTCAATGTGAGAAAGTTTCTTTCCATCAGAACTCAAAAACGTGCAGTATACGCACCTGTGCTCCACAGCAGCCACTATAAAGCCCTGAGAAGCCATCTCTATGCAAATAGCAGAATAGATCGTCCTGCAATCGAAACCACACTCTGGTGAGACACGTGCATCCATAATAATTTCAATTACACTGCTCTTTAAATGTTGAACACACTGTGTATGCTCTAGCCCCCGCTCAATATTTCTTCTGTTTGAATTTGCTAGCCAGTAGAGCAGGCTTTTTTATGCCAGGCACCAAAGCCGGCTGACAAAACCCTGTTACTGTTTTACGACCTAGTCAGAAGGGAAAATGCTAATAACTTTTTAAAAGTAGCACGAACAACATTTTGCATCTTCGAAGAGCTGTCCAAAAATCAACTAGCCAATCTTGACAACATGCTTCTGGATTGGTAAATACCCTTACCCCTAAAATACAAAGGGAAAACACAAATAAATACATCAACCCTGCTTTTATTTACTGCTGTTGATTTTAGTGGAGGCATACTGATACACAGCAGCCAGTTCTCCAAATCTGTTTCAACTCCATGGAGATCTCACCCCCCTACTGAAAATCTGCTCAGAACCATTCTTGGATACTGCTGTCTCCACAGACGACAAAAGTAGTTTGTCAACAAACTGCAGAATTACCGAAAAGCTCCAAGTCCATGGGAAAAAATGAGGAGTGGGTATTTTTCTCCTGGCTTAAAAGCAGCATTTGGCTTTGCAGGACAGGTCACTGAACCTAGACAAAAATCGAAGCGTATGTCATTACTACTGAAATGAGAGAAAGCGTTTGTTCCTGTGGGAGAGATCTCAAGAGTCTGGTGACCACTGATTTCAGAGCGGTCATCTGAAAATAAGGTACCAAACCTCATCCCTAAAATGCAGAAGACAAATAAGGATCTGACTCTGAAAATACTTTCTGCTTGGCAGAAGACACTTTCCTTCTCCTCTTCCCATCCACAGGCTATCACAAGGCTTCTTAAACCCTACAAGAACAGATTTTCAAGAACACTTGTGCCTCCAAGTCTTGTTGGCATTCAGACCTCAGTATCCATCTGATCTTTGTACAATCACACATTTCCTTGTGGGATTTAAATCCCAACACACAGGTGCAGCTTACCCAAGCTCTTCCTACAGCAAATTGCCCAGACACTTCTATTTGTGGCAGTCAGGGACTGTGGGTCTGCCTGCGAACCAGGTCACATTCAGCATTGAGCATCGCTACACGAACCCTTCCCAAACATACTTCTTTGGGAAAAACTATTTTTTTAGTCCTGCAGCAATAGCACACTGCTCATGGGGCACTGAGACAATGACCTGCATACAGAGCTCGTGCCCTCGCACCAGTCAAGGAATAAAACCAAAACCGATCTTACCAACGTAGTACTGGAAAAGCCTTTCTCCTACAACTCGGTACAAATTAAGGAAGTCGGAGAGTCCCTGATAGTACTCTTTATCTGGAATCCACGGTGCCTCTTCGTTATCCGTGGCATCGCATGATGGATAATACAGGCGCAAAAAGCTTCCCTGGGATGGCGGGGGGGGGGAATTGGCAGAGAAAAAGGAAGATGAAAACATTTATGTCGAGGGCTGCAGACACAAGAATGACAGCTCAAGAGAATTAAGCAAATCTCACGAGAAATTATTATCCTGTATAGGCTTTGATGCCAATCCTATGTCACTATCTTTTTGTCCCTGCAATGAATTTAAAGTAGTATGACTGTTGGCATCCAGGTAGAGATACACATCACCTTCTCCATGTTAGCCTATGGCTAATTCAAAACACTACATTTAATTAATCATTACAAACACTCACTACCCATTTGCTTCCTTTCTGCATCTCGCTGGATCTTTTCTTCTGTCTTCCTTACGGCCCCTCCCTTTGGGGAATGGTACGATGACGCTGTTTGATCAGTTTAACAGGGGTGACCGTGTCCCCTTCACCCATCCAGCCGGGAGCTGTGATTGCTCTCTTCACACCAGTGAGTCTCAGGGAGCTGTTTCTGACCCAACTCAGCTCGCTAAACTACGGGGGAAAAAAGGACCCTCCCAGAAATGTATTTTTCCACTAGGTTAGCAAGACCAGTTTTACCCTGAGACTAGCTTCTGGAAGCGTGGTCCAGCAGAGGAGATGTGGGTATAGTCAGGGGCATGATCTCAACGTGGCCACAGCGCTCCTGGCTAACCTGAGCAAAAGGCCGTCAGTAACGCCCTTGGGCAGCTGCACAGCAAAGGAGTACAACACATTGTATATTGCTTTTCCCCCTCATCAAGATATTCGCAAGTCTGTAGCGGTCCATCTTTCTGAACACAATTTTGTTAACCTGTGTTTTATCTGCCTCTATTTCTTACTACCGGTTTGAACCATCTCTTACCGTCTGAACTCCTGGACTTCCCGGAAACCACCCAAGCTTTCCACGTTCACGTGGACCCTCCATAGCCCCTTGCCAGTATTCTTCCTACGCAGACAGCAGCAATGTACCGACGGCACACCTTCAAGCAGATCTCCCGGCAGATGAACTGAGTGTAATTTGCATTCTTACTCCCTGGCTGGCACGGGAATTTGCAACACCCTATTCAAATTCATTGTCATGCTCCGACTGTGCTTTTGTTTTAACATGTTATGTCTAGGGCCGAAAAGAACATGAGCTTTGGAATAAAGTCTGGTTTCTTGAACACTAATTTATCATCAGTTTCATACACAATGTGTACCAAAAGCTTGTTTAGTGAAGCATGTTTCTATTTACTTGTCAAACTGAAATCAACCTTTGACACAAAGGCCATTAAGGAAGACATCATCAATCCTTCATCCATACTGGTAATTTGACCCCAGAATAGTCCCGCTGAGCTTCCCCAGGCAACTGACTGCTTACCAGAAAGGGAACGAGGTGCGTTATCTATGCCTGAGAGACATACAATTGCAATTACACAGACTGCCTATCTAAGAAAAACACACAGCTGACTGCAAAGAGAAATTAATCGCTTCTTTATGCTAATACAGAGTAAGCTCAGTTAAGGAAAACATATGACTGACTACTACAAACTGATCACAAGTTCCACTATACCTGGCTAGTCTGAGGAGTCAAACCACAGTGTAAATGCAGGCATATCCTCACAGCAAAATTAAAAAGCAGGAGGATTTGAAATGGAACCCCATATGTGAGCTCATTAGCTGTGTATTTACTGTCCCCACCTTCTTGCCGTGGCTTCTCTCTGTACTAACCACTTGCAGAATTAACACCCTGTTCTTTGTCAGACAGATAAAATTTCGAGAAGACATCTCATGCTTCACCCTGCAGCTGAAACACCACATACCCTCACCACCCAACCCTGCCAAATCCCACTGGGATCTTTGTGATGAGAACAGCTACAGTCACGGCGGCTGCGTGTGGAGTCTCCCCGGAGCCCAGCGCAGCGGGGAGCCATGGGGTGGACAGTAGGAACCCCGCCAGTCCCAAGAGGACGCGGTTTTCTCTGCAGTATTTCGCATAGGGGAGTCAGGAAGGCAAAGACATTAGGAGGAGGTGGCTATGGGGAAGACTCGCAGGTTATGTCCATTTGGTAAATTGAACCAATTCCCGGAGACACCTGAACTGTGCCCAGTACACATCCCTCACCGAGACGGAGAGGAGAGAAAGCTCAGCTGTGCACGTCAGCCACGGAGCGTCCCTGCACCCAGACAAGACCTTAAGTGCCCGGTTCATCTGTAAAGCTGCAGCAAGTCGTCTCACTGAACGCTATGGCTTAAATCCGAAGAGGGAAGAACCGCAAGCTTTACCTCGACTGCGTTCTCTGTCATCAGGTCTGTGCATCCCACCGAGTGTGGTCCCTTTCCTCCGGGGATCCTGTAAAACTTCTCAGTGCTGCTGCTCCCCATTTCCACCGGTGCCTTCACCACCACACCTGGAGAAAACCACCAAGCGAATCAAACGACTGCCGTGGCCTGTGACCAGATCACCTCACCCAGGCACAGGCAATCGAGGATCCAGGAGTAGGAAATTCAAGGCTGAGTCGATACGAGAATCGGCTCATGGGAATCGGAGATCCAACGTCCGAGCCACCAACCCGGCCCGTTCCCGCAGGGGATTTCCTCGGAGCAGGGCGACCTGAGCCCCAAGCACCGGACAACAAGGCCGGGAGGAGACGCCGGGCCGGGGACGCGGCGGTGGCAGCGGGGAGGCCGAGGTGAGCGGGGCAGGGCAGAAGCCATGTCACTACTCCTGGGCCACCGACACCGGGGTCAGCCGCCGAGGCTGCTCCCTCCCCAGGGCCGCGACTCAGGGCTGCTCCTCCTGGCAGCAGCGGCGGAGGGGGCAGCTTTCCCCGCTCCCTGGTACACAACACCGGGGCGGAGGGACGCCGCGGGGCAGAACCAGGCTGCAGCCGTTCTCCCAGCGGCGCGACCACGGCTGGGCTCGATCCCCGCGGAGAAAAGGGCGGGGGGGGGGGGAGG
>Ga0181612_159383_pt1 | contig 10890 bp, 5 predicted proteins | sample HoacroProtozoa21_FD_119630 | JGI IMG/M metagenome (GOLD analysis project Ga0181612, IMG submission 119630) | Hoatzin crop microbial communities from Cojedes, Venezuel. Combined Assembly of Gp0051906, Gp0051904, Gp0051908 | reverse complement strand
TCGCAGCCTTCTCTTCTTCAGGCTGAACAAGCCCAGTTCCCTCAGCCTCTCCTCATAGGGGAGATGCTCCAGTCCCCTCACCATCCTCATAGCCCTCCGCTGGACTCTCTCCAGTAGCTCTTCATCTTTCTTGAACTGGGGAGCCCAGAACTGGACACAGTACTCCAGATGAGGCCTCCTTTCTCTTGCCTTCCTTCCCCTGCCACTGACAGTCTTGCCATTAGCACCAGGCTTTGGTGCCTATGAATGAATATTGGAGGATAAAATAGTATTAGAGCGGTTATCCCAAAGGACAAGTATATTTGCTGTCATTAATGAGAATATCAAATATACAATGATTAAAAATGGTCATGTGAGTGATACCATCCTCATAAAATTTAACTGAAGTGTCTGGATTCCAGCACTGGAATAAAAGTTGGGTCTGGCGAAAGAAATGCAGTTCCTCATCTGAATTATGACCATCGGGTGTTTATCGCAGCATATCTGGCTTTCAAGATGGGCTAAACTAGGCAAAGACCCACTCCTCCACCTATCTTGGAGCTTATTTGATGTTGCTGGCTGATGCACAATGGCCAGGGAAACGAATCTGGTAGGCAGGTGATCCAGTGCCTGGTGAAGCTGTACAGGCAGGATGGATAGAGCGTGCATCTCATCCCTGTGCTAAACTTTGTGTTTCTCCCCCTCTGACTCCATTCCCTGTACACTGGGAAGCAGGCATACCTGTTACTGGACTCCAGTTCTGCTGATCAGAGGAAAATTTGTCAGGTTTGATGGGACATAGGATCCCTGTTCTGTGAGATCTGTATGTGGTGGTGTCCCAAGAGGGAAGTTAGCAGGGAGGACAGGCTTTGTGGTCCCGGGTTAGTGTGGGCCGGAGTCAGGGCATGGAAATCTCCATCTGCATGGCACAGCTGAGTGTCAGGCCAGTGCAGTTGTTGTTACAACTGGATGAAGTGCTCCAAGAGAAAATCCCAAGCTGAATTCAGATCCCTTCGGAGAGGTGAAGATCTTAATCTATAGCCATTCCCTGGGTGTTCCAAATACAGCTTGCTGAAACATCGGTGATCTGTCTGCCTTGGTTCTGAGGCCTCCTGAGGTGCCACAAGGCTGTGATAGGGAGAAGATGAGCTTCTGTGCAAAACTGAATTTTAATACGGATGATGATGGTGGCAGTATAGGTTACTTCACCCTAGGGGAAAAAAAGAACGGTTTTATTTGATGCTTGAACTCTGTCTGGTTTGGGCCAAAAATGCCTCAGTTGATAGTTTAAATAAACTAGCTGAAATTCTCTGTCCTGCCCCCCAGAGCTCTCCAGTACCTGACACACACATAATTCCTGTTTAGCTTTTGTTAGAAGTGCAAATGGGCATGATCACATTATGAGAAAGGATACTAATTTTATTGTAAAGAAATATTTTCTATGAATCTGTTAATAGCTTAGCTATTGCAAAGTTGCTATGAATATTTTGCTCCATTTTATCCCTGTTGTAGTACTAACAGTGCTAAATATTTCTGCATATGAAGTGATGCGTTTGGATATAAGGCATTATGTATGGTGAGTTTTGGTAACAGCAGCCTGCCAGTGTTGTTGGCTAAAGAGTATACAGTCTGATCTCCTTAGTGTGAGGCTATCAGAAATGCATGTTTATCAGTTTGGTTCAGAGTCATTATGTTAGCCTTCCTGTTTGTATGCAAAGCCATTAAGCCAAAGAGCTCGTTGACATGTTTGATTAACGATGAGTGAACCTTCCTTAAACTTGAAGCTGAAATTAATGGAACCCTAATGGTGTTTGAAAAGTTTTGATTAACTCTTCTTTTGGCGCAAGTTTAGAAGTTCTTGTCAGTTTTTTTTTACTAAAACAGAAAGAGAAGCTGGAAAATGGCACTTAGAAATCTTACAACTGGTTTTCTTACTTGGTTTATTTTTAACAGAGTAGCTCTTAGACTGACTTTTTTTTGTTACGACTACCTAGGTCTTCGGGGCACAACAGAACAACACATCAACCTTTGCTTCTTGCTGTAATTATGTTTTGTGCAGAATTTGTGGTAAAATATTGAACTTAAAATTAAGAACTGTGGGGAAATAAAGTTGAAACAATCTCAAATGATGAATTTAAAGTTTTTTAGCTGTTGCTGAAGTGATGTTGTGTAAATTATTTGGGCCACATCCTAAGAGATGTTAATGACCTGCTGAGAATCTTCAGTTCCTGTGGCTGTAATCACAGCTGAAGGTGTTGGGGGTGGCCTAGACCAGATTGGTCCACTTGAAAACTAATTGCAGTCATTTTACCTGAAAATCCTTTAGTGTTGTTTTCTGCTGTACTTCTAATTAGTGTACGCCTGTACCTTTCTGTGCAATCCCTTGGAATCAGTATCTGACTCTAGGACTACTCGTTGTAAATTATAAACAGTTTCTGTAGCCCACAGTTTGGGTTTGGTGGTGCTTTTTATGGGGTTTTTTTTTGTTTGTTTTGTTCTCGGGAGGCTGTAAATTAACTATGGAGTGTGTGTCTGAGATGTTGGCAAGGTAAAACTAGTCCCACTGAACTGAACAGCAAAGTTCCCCCACTACAACGCTGGGCCCTGGATTTCAGGTGAGTTCTGAAATAACCTGTGCCTGTTGCCATTGTGTTAGTGCTCCTGTGTATGAGAATGTAATCCTTAAAATGATACCAGAAAGGCAGTGGAAATGAGGTGGGCCTGCCAGCTGCGTTTTGTTTCCTATCATGTTAGGCAATCAGGGCACCATTAACAACTCATTTGGGATCCTCTTCCTGTTGTGGTCATTAATAGCAAATGGAGCCTGGCTGAGTGACCCAACCTGTATGAGAGAGCTCAAATGCCACGGATCTCACCTGTGTACCTCAAGGCCTTTATTGCCTAAAACTAATTCTTATCAAACAAAGTCTAGCTGCCCTAAACATGTCTGTTTTATTTTATACAATCTTACTAAAAGCTTTATTAACAGTTCTGAATGGTAGAGTCAGATTACTTTATTTGGAACTCAGACTGATGGGACAGAGGTTGCCCGAGTCATCTCACTTACTGGTTTTAAATATAGCCACAGCTTCTGGAGTCCCTCCAGGCTTACAGGATTTATTGAAAATCAATTCTGTATCTTCAGATGACTCTCTTAATTTGTACTCTAAAGATTTTGTTTTAATCAAAAGCTTTCCAAGTTGTGATAGGAGAGGGAAAGGATTGCATCAGTCTTGAAATATATGATTAGTCTAGTCTTTTTTATTTGTTTTTTTTCTAAACATGAGCTATGAGCATTTGTGGCTATTAGGTCCTCGTAATAAGACTGTTGACACTAATGTAGTTTTGGGCTATCTTCTTTGCTCTCATATTTCTGACTCATACCCATTAGATATTCATATCTTCCCTCGTTTCATCAGAATCTGTGTTTAAGTGGAAGCCAAGCAAACTGTAAAAATCAAGTACATTCATTTTTCAAGTTCAAAATCTCAACTTTTTTATATAAGGAAACTTTTTTCCTACAACAAATAATCTTAAAAATTGTGATCTTGAGACTTTAAACGACTTCTGGAGAGTTGTGGAAGCTGTGGCTGCACTGGGGTTCTCTGCCTGGTAAGGCTTTCCAGACTGGACCTGAATCTGGAGTCCTGGGCATACTGCACATCCTGGAAGTTAGAAGCTTTGAACAACTTAGGAGGCAAGCAGCAAATTTGGTTCTCTCAGGCTTGCTTGCTATTAGTTAGCATACCATCAAAACCTACTTTTTACACAGACTGCTGTCACTGTCTGTTTGAATCTCCTGAAATACAGGACAATATACTTTGTCAACTTTATTTCATGAGCTCATTGGTTTTTAAAAAAACACACCACCTCTAAACCATACAAATCAAACGAGGACTCAGTCTCCTTCATACAGCCTAGCATAACGTGTGAGTTCTACAATTCATTACTTTAAGTCACAAATTTGCTACGTGTTCTGTGTGCCTATGAACAAAACAGTTCCTTAGCCGGCAGGCAGAGTGCTCATCCTTCCCCCTCTGCAACAGTGCAAGCACCCCCTGCACTGTGCTCGGAGCACCAGAGCCCCAGCAGTCTGCCTGCTCCTGGGTCTGCTTCAGAAGCTGTTTGGGTAAGCTGACATGTTTATACCTTCCAGCTGGAAGTTTGGTAGATATTATTTCTTTAAGTTGGTAGATATTATTTCTGGAAGTTTGTGGTATGGAAAGATGCAGGGGACAACAAGCTGCAGGCGGTAACGGCTGCAGAAAGGCCCTTCCTGCCCCCTGCATCCAGTGCATGTGCTGCTCTGCCACAAGGGCACATTGGAGAGTCAAATTAGAAAAATAGTTTCCACTTGATCTCAATAAATGAGAAGATATTGTACCCTGTTAGAATACTAGGGTTTAATGAAGGTGGTTATTCTGAAAGAGGATTATGTTTCACTTCTAGAATAAATAATTCTCAGAGCAAAACGATGCTCTGTTTTTTAGTTTACTAATAAGTGACAAGAGTTTGTAGTCTCACAACTGCATTTGTTTTTAATAAAATTGCATTAATCTAGAAAGACGCTATATAGCAAATAGTGATAGTGGCAGAATGGGAGTAGAATAATAAAACTGGCAGCATTGTGATGGGCAGTATATATGTTAAATGATCTTTTTGTCTCCAGGTGTTGGTTTCATTAGTCAAGAGCTCTTGCAAGTAGTGCTGTGCAACAGTGAACAAACTATTAAAAAAACCAAGCAAACAAAAAAACAAAACACCCCCTAAAACCAAACAGCAAAACAGCTTCGACCTTGTCTTGCTTGACTGGTTGACTTTTACGGTAGCTGGTAGTCTATATGTGTTTTGTACAGCAGTGAAACCAAACAAATGAAATTGTTTGATCTGTGCGATTACTTTTTTTTTAACTAAAGAAGACTTCAAAATAGATACGTGTATAGACACTTTTAAGATGATTCTATTAAAATTTTATGCTCTCACAATGTTAACTTTTCTTGGGGGGGGGGAAATCCACAGTGCTTCTTTTGCTCTTTCCTGACAGTGTTATATGGGCTTTGTGTACCTCAGACTTTCAAGGACCCATTTCCTGCCTCCTCAGGTGCATTTTTTTAATGAAGTATCAGAAATTGTGGTACTGTGTTTCAGTAGTTCATATTTGTGTCATTTCTTGAGAGTGCAAAACTTGGTCGTGCACTGAAACAATATAGAATTTCAAATACTTGAAGTGAAATTGTGTGACTTGTGTCAGAGCAGTCCAAGAACTATAGAACCCTCAGCTGAATTACACCCGAATCTGAATTTCAAACAAGAATATTTGCTTTAGTATTTCTGTTCAAAACAAGCACATAATGACAAAGCTGCCCTGGAGATCTCTATGGGGAAGCTAAAACAGTCTGTCATTGTATTTGTTTTTCATAAAGGCACTAAAAATTCTTCTTTCTGTGTGAAGGAACTATTGGAATTGACCTCACCTAGAAAACCATCTGAATTGATCTGAGAATGTATTTTAGGTAACATATGATCTATAAAATAGATCGAACATTGATTTTAATAGCGTAGGTTTTCTTTTGACAGGCGGTAGAGGACTATCAGTCCCCTATGCAATGCTTATGTTTAACAAGAACTTCAAACGTATTTTCCAAAACTTCACTAAATTTGAAGCTTCTAGTAGTATAACTTAAGGCAATAGATGCTGATTTTTTTTTTTTAATGTGAAAAGCAGGAAATTCGAATACATAGTAGATGGTTAGTACTTTCTTAGAATACAGATGATCCGTTGAAAAGGACCGTATGTATGGGTTGAATGAGTATGAGTGGGATCCAGTGCAGTGATTTTTAATAAAGCTTTTAGCTGAACACCATAAACCAAGCCATCTTGGGGATCAAAATTTTTTCTTTATAGTGTGCTTGTTTTATGTTCACTATATTTAATTAGAAACAGACAGATGAATTGATCTGGCTTAAAGAGGGATGGATAGAACTTCAAAACAGAAATTCTGCCTATTTCTGTTGTGTCCAAATATAGCTGTTGCACCACTGAGTCTGTAGTGTGGTATTTAATTAATTTTATGCGATATAATAAATTAATGTGTTTAATACATTAATTATGTGATATAATTAACTTTATGTAGATAATTTTGAATGTTCTGATTCTTTCTGTGATTTTAAAATAAGTAAATTAAATACCCTAATCACTAAATAACTTTAAGGCTTTATTTTAACTCAAATTTAGATTTCTTTATGTTGGAATTATAGCCTGTCATTTCTTTCAGAGTATCAGCAAAGGAACCTTTTTTAGGATTGCTAATGTTTCCTTTAGGATAGACATCTTAAAAGAACTTTCTTCTGTTCAGTGAAATAGTGGAGGGGGGGAAGCATACATTAGAATAAATTACTGAGAAATTGAGCGTTTATGGGGTTGCCAGTCACACAGTCATTGTTACCCTTTTCTTAAGGACCTCCTAAATGAATAGGAATTTAATCAATTAACACACTTTTTCACTCTGAAGAACACACACACCACCCCGCTACTCCACCCCCCAGCAGAGCCTTTTAGGCAAAGGGTGAGGCGTTGGGAGTTGGGCTAGGCTGACTACTCATCTTTTAATGCCCCCTTCCCTTCTTCTCCCTGTGCATGGGCACTCACTGCATGAGCAGGCAACCATTTACCTTTTTATCTTCTGGCTCATTGCAGGGAGCTTAATAAGGTCAGAAAACACCACAGAACAGCAGAGAAAACAGCAAGACTGGGAATTAAGGCGAGGTGGGAGGGATGGTGGTTTTCTTAGTGATCGCAAGTTGCTTAACTCTGCCTTTTTCATGGAAGCGCTCTGTTTATCTCTGGTACTGTCTATTTAAATGCCATATCCACCAGGCTTGTGACTGTACAGCAGATACGCTGCTGATCCAGCAGCCCTTTACTCTGCGCAGACGGCCCCAAATGTATGCAGTGGCCAGCCTCCAGTCTGACTTTGAGTGCTAACCTAGAAGAGCTTGTAGGACCTGCGAGTCGGTCGCTCATAACAGTGAGAACATTATGCTGGATATTTCTAAACAGAGTGCTTCCTCAGTTGTGGCCTTGATAGAATAATGAGCAGTCTTTTGGTTTAATCTGGTAATTTACTTGCCATTAATCTTGGCTTACCAATAATTCAAGGAGAAACATTATTGAGGGAAACTATTAAGAAAAAAGATAAAAGGAAAGTGAACTGTGGTTTGTTGTTTGGTTGTTTGATTTTTTTTTTTCTTTCCAGAACTCTTACACTCCTTGCTCTCCAGCAGCTCTTTGCTTGCACCCCAGCTCTTCATGTAACGGTAATGGCTACAGTGCACACAAATTTCATGGTTGTCTTGTGTTATCCCTGAGCTGAAACACCGCCTTTGCCTAAACTAAACTAACCTTAGGTAAGTACGCAAGCGGTACTTTGAAACTTGTGAATCTGGGAGTTCAGAGAAAATGTAATTTTCTGGGGGTGCTGTCTTGTATTGCTTCATCAGCTGTGATCACTAGCTGACGCTTTTTTAAAGGAAAATCTATTCTCATGGCTTTTGCTGCACTGATTGTGCTGACTCAGTGATTCAATCTGCAAAGTTAATTGGAGAGAGACATTAAATTGGGTGGAATTTGAAGGATTTGAAGTGTTCTAAGCCTCAACCCCTCAGGCTTCACACAGAATGAAACACATAATCAGCTTTCAGTAAGCACTAGTTTTCATAAATCATAAACTGTAGGAAAAGTCGGAGCTTACAAATTTAGGTCTTTTATTGTTGTTTCATGTTAATGACTATTATCTCTTTTTCCTATTGTATATGACTCTCTCAGCAACTGTGTTAGCACAGATGGCTAAAATCCCTAGCAGAAAAGTAATCAGCATTTGTGAACATGATGCATTCAAAATAAATGACAGAGGAGGAAAAATGCATGGGTTCAGAAATTAGGAAGCAGATTAAACTATAATAATGCATGTAAACACATCCAGGAAAGCAGGCTGCAGCTTTGTTTTCAACACATCTCTAACTTCAATATATGTAACTTTCTACTGAATTTATTGACAGGACAGGAAGCAAGTTAAACTAAAATTGGAGAGAGACTGGTTTAATATCAGTAATTTGGAATGTTCTTTTTTTAAAGACTAACAAAATGTGATATAATTGGCATAGATTAGACAGTACAGTGAAGAAAAACAAAGGACAGGCTTTCCTACAGATCTTTATTAGCACATTTTAACTGAAATGTGACTAAAAGTTACAGCTGTTCACAAGCACTTCCCTTTGATCAACATGTGTAATGGTAACTGGAGTTACCAGCAGCCTTCGATTTAAACTTGCCATGTACTGTTGACTTAATCTGGAAACAATAGACTAAGAATTGTTCATAAATCTGTAGCGGGGCTTATGGGAGTACAGCACTGGCGTTTAGATGGTGTGTCGGCTGCCACCCTTCTCATGAAGAGTCAGGTGACTTGTGGCTAATTTCGTCAAATTGTAAGACCTATATTGCAAAGATAGTTCCTGAATGAGCAAGTCAAATTACTATAACCTCTCACCTTTTCTTTAACTTTATTAGGCATGGCCTAAGTTAGATGCTAAAACTGAATTCATGCTATATAGTGTGGGCTCAATCTAAAAGTAGTTAAGTCCTAAAGCAAAAACATGTTTTTCTGAAGTCAGCAGCTTTTTTTCCTGTGTACTTTTGATGGTGGTTCCCTTTTCCCTCCACCTCACTTTCTTCAACATGTGCTTATTGCCTGAGTGTTGGTTGGTATTAGGTGTGGAAATTGTCTGCATGGTTGTTGGTCTGGAGAACGCAGGCAGGAAGTAAGCAAGGAGAAACAAAGCAAGAAGAGTGGCAGGAAAGCCAGACACTAGGAGTTCAGATTTGTGTTCTTTTAATATATAGTAATGAAATCTGTTAGAAGCATAGACTTATCTTCCTTCTAATATTTATTACCACTCATCTGTTGTCATAACAGGTGGTAGGTGGTGCACTGGTATCTTTATGGTTGTTAGGTGTGTATATGTCACTCCTTCCACAGAGTCTTTTGCCTAGTGCCTTGCAGAGGACAGACGGTTGCCTGGTGGTGAGTCAGCATCCAGTGACGCACCCTGATGTGGGCCTTCGAGGTTAGGGGATATGATGAATATAATGCTGTGAATGGTGAGGAAAGGGGATGGTTTCATTTGAAGAGCTGAACTTTGTCACGGACAAATATTTCAGCTCTTCCTTGCTGATGTGTGTATTGGTGGAAAGTTTCTTGCGCTTTTTAATCTTCTCCCCCCAGCTGATAAGAAACACATTGATAGCTTCACTTTCATGGGTAAAGAAATTGAGACTCAAAGGTGACTTTCAGAACTACAAAGTTCTGTCATGTTTATCTTGGGCTGTCGAACTCCTCTTCTGGATATGCTAAAGGAGATGTGAAGCACTCTTGAATTTAGGGTCGAGCTTCTCAAAGTTGCATATAAAAATTATTTGGTAGTCATGGCTTGTTCTGCTGCCTGTAAATGGGAGATGATATGTCCTTATAGGTGAAAGATGTCTAGAAGGCATTCTTTACTTCAGGAACACTATTTTTGCTATTGTGTCAGGCTGCTGGTTTGAGTTTGCCCCAAAGTTTTGTGCTTTATTCTTCCTCTCCCAGCTGCTGGGGAATCATACGTTAAATGCTCATACCATTTTGTACCATTTAGACTATTTTGTGTCCAATAATGTCTCATCTAGAGGAAGTAATTCAACTGGTCTTTTTCTTGCAGGTTTCTGTAAATTGTAGTTCAAGCCTGCTTGATCAGTGACAAGAAAATGTCTGACTTTTAAAATGACCTTGAAAAATGAAAGTTTCTAAAGCATGATTCCTATTCAGTATTCATCAACATATCTTGCTGACCCCTTTCCCTTGGCCACCCAAAAAATTATTCTGTAGTGGATGCATTGTCTGTTTTACAGCTACTTCTGAGATTTTTCACAGAACTGTCTTTCCAGTCTCTTTAGAGCTTTCATACCTCTGAAGTGTACTTAAAGGCCATCTGTCACCATGAAAGTATTAATGGGCATACAAATGATAGAGTTAGTATGCTCCTTGGGATTTTGGTAACACACAGAGTGTTACAAAAATAATTTTTCTAGGAGAGACCACTTCTTTGACCATTTTAATATTATGTCAGCACTCATATTCTTCTACTAGTTTAGTATTTTTTTCCAAGAAACTGAAGAAGAGAATAATTATTAATATAATTTTCCTAAATGGTGTCTTAAAAAATACTTTTTTTAAATAGTCACCAAGTATGACAGAACTTAAATGGATATTTGTCTTCTTGCTCTGATAGATGTTAAGCTACTCTCCTACTTTTAAGTAACGGTACTCAATTTTGTTTTTAATTCCAAACTGGCATTTTCTTGGCAGCTTACCACCAGAAATTTTCTTTCCAAAATATGTTTGGTACGGCTTAATCCTTTCTTTTGGGTACAGAGAGATTTCCAGGATGTGGGACTTCTGCAGCAGTGTCATACATATGTACATAAGAGCAGCAGCTATGTTTTTTCTTGTTGTTGTTCCTCTTTTTTCCCCCCTAAAAACCTTTCTAGGCAAGCTTTTCCTCACATCGTACCCACAGTGTGTCCTTTCTCTGTGAGGTCACTTTGCTCAAGCAGCTTCTACTGTGTGCAGAGAGGTTCTGCAAACAGGGTATGTTTACAAGTCTGAGCAAACTATTTACTGGCTAAACATGCAGTAGGTAGCTAGAACTAACTTGATGCTACAGTAACCATCCCAGTGAGACTCTCGGTGAGCTTTTGCCAGACAACCTGTCGTTAGTCAGGTGGAGGTCAGACTCGGTGTTTCTTGAAACAGGCTGAATCTCGCTGTGGGGTTGCGGTTTTCCAATGTGATGTTCCCCGTTCTGCGCCCCCGC
>Ga0181612_103873_pt1 | contig 10890 bp, 11 predicted proteins | sample HoacroProtozoa21_FD_119630 | JGI IMG/M metagenome (GOLD analysis project Ga0181612, IMG submission 119630) | Hoatzin crop microbial communities from Cojedes, Venezuel. Combined Assembly of Gp0051906, Gp0051904, Gp0051908 | reverse complement strand
GAAAGATGAAGTCGGTCGTTAATGTTGGCACAAGCTGGGTGTCTTGAAGCCGTTGTGAACTGCCTTCCTCAATATGCAGTGGCAATTAATAAATAACACCCTCATTACTTAATTTAAGTAACGCATTCGCCACACGCGTGCATATCTGCTGCCAGCAGCAGAAGCCTGAGCCTTGTTCAGGCCGCTGACATAAACCCTGCACAAAAGTACAAACACACTGGGACCAGAGGGCGGTTTTGTTGTTATGAAAGCTTTGGAAATGGACCAATTTTCGACAAGACCGCTTTTTTTTAAATGCTAGTGTTTAAAACTCTGGGAAAAGGCTGTAAGTCTTTAAAAGGCACACACTGCTAAATATCAAACATTTCCCCCAAACTCTCTTATAGTTTCTAGGCTTTCCTTCCAACTTGAACACAACAAAAACATTAGTAGCTGGCATTGGTATCTGCTATCTCTTTACTAGTAAGAAGTTTCCAACTGTTTTGATATCAAAATTGTCCTCTGATTTTACTTGAAGAGGAGAGCGTAAAACAACTGTGCTCAGAAGTTTTTCTGACACAGCTTTGCTTAGCTCAGCAGTCATCTATTTGGGGATTGTGTAGCTGGGTTATGGTTTTAGCTGTCTTTTTAATACTTCTTTTTCAGGCTGAAGCCATTCCACAGACTGCAAGTAATATTACAACATTTGGTAAGAACAGCATCTGGTGTGACTGAGTTGGAAGCTTTTAGGACTCGTAACTCCACTGAGACAGACAGTGCACGCAACTTCTACTGTGTCTGCTCACGGTGGTTCGGAATGCCATCATTTATTGCTCACACATAACGTTGCCCACGTCTTTGAGCACTTTGTTTCAAGTTTCCATTATACTGTAAATTAACGCTTAATTATTTTGGCCTTACCTACTTTTACAGTTAGTGTCTATGTTGGCTTCCGTATATTCCATAAATATCATTCAACTGTGAGTTTGAAATCAATTGTGAAAATACATTAGTGATTTGTTCTCTACTGTTAAAAGTTACCTACAAAGCAATGTGTACATTTGGGTTTGCAGTGTCAAACTGTCAGCAGGGACACATGGAACTGTCATTTTTATCATTGTTGCAGGTATTTTCAGAGTGTCAGTCTTAAAGAACTATGCTCTTGTGTTTTACTGGGCTTGGGTTTTTTTAAACAAACTCAAATGTCAAAGAGTGTGTGGCTCAGAAACTTGTCTGAGATTTATTACTCTGAAGGGCTCAAACATAAAGTGGTTTCAAAAGAACTGCTTATGAAATGCAAATACAACTTGAAGTACAGTGGGAAAGCCTCGGCATACAATTCAAAAATGCATGTTTTATGATCTTACCTAGTGCGTTTTGAGACTGTATTTCCATAAACACTCTTTGTGTGTTTACATACAAAACAGCTCTTTGTAACAAAGTATGTATGTATGTTTACAAAGTAACAAGGTATGTTACTCAAGGTGTCTAAGTGATGACATTTGCTTTATTTTTTTGTTTTTGCGTGCACAGAAGATGCATAAGCAAACAGATTCGACAGCTGAAGTGTTGTTGGAAAAGAGAGGAGGTGCAGGAATAATAACTTTGAATAGACCCAAGACTCTCAATGCACTAAATTTTTCTATGATCCAACAAATTTATCCACAAATAAAGGTTAGTAGCTCCGCTTCTACTCATCCAGTATACGTAAGTTACCTGAAACCAATTTTAAAATTCAGTCTGACACTTCTTAGAGTACTGATTTAAAGAATGAAAGTCTGTGTGAGTGCATTGGCCAATGAGCTCAAATTTATAGGATGGGAAAGAACAGACGTTTCAAGCAAGTTAGAAAGAGGAGAAGACAGGTCAAAGAAACAAGCTGTCAGACAAATTTAGCATCTGGATAGATGAAGAGACACCCATATTAAAACCAGAACTGAATTAAAAGCAAGCAGCATTCAGCGTCTATACCGTCCTTTTGGCAACACCCAGCTGGTCAGTCGGCGTGCGCGAATTCCAAGCTGTGCAGTGGTGTGGCCTCGTGATTAGGTGCGTGTTTTGTGGGAAGGCTGCGTGGCTGAAATAAAAGATACAAGCCGTTAGGAAGCAAGGTGCTGTCAGTGTCTTTCGTAAAGAAGAACTTTATGGATTGACAGGCATTGTTTCTACAAGCTAGTGAGGTAATGTGAAATTTTAAGCATGCCAATAGTCCTTTTTAATTTAATATTATTTATCATATGCACAAAGTCAAACTTAATAGATACCAGTATTTGCAGGGTAGTTGCCCGCCTTTTGGTATTTTGGTAGATGGTTGTGTTGCAAATTTGTGCATTCCCTGGAGAACATTTAAAGAAAGAAATCCTTAGTCTGTAGTGCTGAGTACTGGGCTTTATTTGAAGCACAACCTTAAAAGGCAGCTTAATTTTGAGTACAGTTGCTGGTATACCGGAATGGAATGTCTTGTCTCTCTTTCATCTGGGTACATTTACTTGAATAAGAGATATATAAGCATAGTTTAAGGAGGGGGGGAAAGCCTCTAAAAGCATCTTTTTCTCAATGTGGTAGCACCACTGCTGAAGTCTTGTACCAGTGTATTTAATTCAGAAAAAATCAAACAAACTAGTCTATGTACCTAGCAAAACATCTGTGCACAAATTGATTTCATCCAGTCCTTGATTAGCATTGATTGCAGTCGTTTTGATAAAATCCGTCAACAATTTAAATGCTGTTTTCCTTGCCATGCATCTTGGATTTACACACCTTTCATGATTTGGCCTGAAGCTTTGTTATTATATCCTCCATATTGCCAGCTTTCTGCCCCAGCATTGTGTTCTTGTTGAGATTTATGTCGGGCCCTGGTTTAGGGAGTGCTACCTTTCTTCAGAGACTGGGAGCTCTGCACAGGTGTTTTTCTGAAATAAGCAAGGCAGCTCTGCGGATCTCAGATGTCCAGGTTGAATAGGACACAGGAGTGGCAGAAAGACATTTAGCTCTCAAACTTCAGATTAAGACAAGCTGTTTTGAGTATGGTTTGATGTGCTTTTTGAAAAAGCGAAAGAAGAATTATAGACAGTATACAGAGAAAGCATTTTTTGCACAGACTTTAACCTTACTTGGAAACATTTACTTCTTTTTAGGCTTGGGAGCAGGATCCTGAAACTTTTCTAATAATTATTAAGGGAACTGGAGAAAAAGCTTTCTGTGCTGGGGGTGACATCAGAGGTAAGGACAGTAGTCACTTAAACATTTGACATACCTTTGCCAGCTACTACTTTACTACTTTGCGTTGATTTCCTTTATTTAGTGTGACTCAGGTAAATGGTGGCTTGCTACACAACAGTGAGAGAGATTAGTTGTGCTGACTTCTTATGACACCTTGATGTGCAGATGCTATTTAAGTTATTTGTCAGGAGACAGCTGTTGCAACATTGTATAGAAGAGTAAAAATTGGCAGTTTTATTAATAACTGGTAATAGCAGCCAGTCATTCCTGGCAAGAGAGGGTTCTTGTCTCTGCCTTCTCGTCCCAGATTCTCATTACTGACAGCTTCTTTACAAGAAATTTGGAGGGTCCTAATAGGTAGCCCTGTTACTATCGGATAATTTGTGTCTGATGTTTGACTTGGAGATGGCTAGGTACAGAGCTGACAGTGATGATCAATGTATCTGTGATTATTTTGTAACTATGAACTGTAGGAAGTCTCCAAAGTGTGACAATTAGCAGTTGTTCTAAATCTTAGGGAAACAAGCAGCACAGGCTATTGTTAAATTATGCCCTGCTCCAATAGGCTTCTCATTTTTAGTATTCTGAGTCTTCAGTGTAGTCAGTTTTAAGTGGCTGTTCGATATATCGATATGAAAAATCACAAACAAGACTACCAGACACTAAGAGGTGTTCCAGAGCATAAAAAATGGACTGCACTCTCACAAGAAATCTCCACCATAATAGAACTGACTCACATTTGAAACTTTGCATTCATATTTAAGTTTGAGCAGATTTTCTCAAATATTGATTGCTGAAATTAAAAAAAACTGCTATCATATGATATTAATTTATTTTACTTGTTATTATATTTTCTGTTAAACTCAGAGTTATCTTTAGAATTTTTATTTCTCTTAAGTCATCAGAGATGCAGTAAAAGCTGGAGACAGACTGGTACAAGATTTCTTCAGAGGAGAATATACCCTGAACAATGCCATTGGTATGTTTAATAGCAAATTCTGCAGCAGTACAGTTTTCATAATAGTGGCTTTGCATTTAAATTCACTTTCTCTCTTTGCTTATCCATAAAAGACTGCGATAAGAGAAGTAGTAGTATTTTTGTTTTACCAAGTTCAATACCAGTAGTGTAACATATCTCATTTTTGTAGCTTGCATGTAGAATTTATTTCTTTTTTTAAAGCTATTGTGATAGGTACCTTATCCCATCCCATTGTTCTGGATAGTTATATTTCCCCAACGGATGAATTAAGTCTTAGATGCAGACAGTGCAGTTCTGCACAAAGTATCATTGATCTGCTTCAACAAAGACCTGAGATAAAAATAGATGCACAGAAAATCATTAATATGCGGTTAGAAAGCAGATGATCAAATTATGTTATAGCATTCCATTTAAATAAACTGCATAAATGAATACTGACGCTAGGAGTTAGCTGCCTTAGTTTACTGCAAAGAACCTAGGAGTGTGTTGTCTTAAAATAACAAACAGCAAAGACACAGGGTAAAATTTACTGGGGTAGAGGACATTAGGAAAGGATATTAAATCTGTAGGGTGAAAGTCAGGAGTTGAATGTTTTGGTGAGAAGAAACTTCTCCAAACATACTTTAATTGAATAGTTTGAGTTTTTAAACACTGTATCCTGTATTACTTACTACAGGAGGAGAAGTGAAGCTGTTGCATATCAACTTAGGTTGACAGAAGAGCGCAGAGTTACTAGGATAAGAGTAATTTCTGAAAAGTTACTTTTACTTTGACAGAGTTTCTGGTTTAGTCTGTTTGTCATGTACCTTTCTTGCCTTCATCAAGAAAAACAGTTTAAGGTATCATGTACTTGGGAAAAAAATAGTATTACCATGGCAGTTGGACTAGATGATTGTTGTAGATCCCTTCCAACTGAAATCCCCTCCCCTCCCCTCCTTTTTTCTTCTTTCTCTTCTAAAAGAAGATGGGGCCAAAGACAGGGCTGGAGGTGAGGCCTCAGGACACGGCCCCAGGTCCAGTCAAGAGGCGGGGCCAGACACAAGCTACAGGGTACAGCCAGGAGATGAGCTGCCCACCGCCTAGGTGAGATGTCCATCCACGAGGCAGGGCCAGAGGCAGGCACAGCTCGCAGATGGACTGATGGCTCCAGCTGGGCTGAAACGGGACTTCTGGGCCTGTGGACAGGAGGTGAGGGTGGAGACCCCAGGTGAGGTCTGTTAAGGCCTACTTAGGTCTTCAGGGCCCTGACAGCTGCCCACACAACATTGAAATGTGACAAAGGTGAAAATATCCCCTGACTTCTCTGGAGGAATCACAATTATAAAGTGAAAGTTAAGGATTTTTGAAAAACAACGTGGATAAAATTTAAGATATTATAATACTGTATAAATTATGCCAAGACCCGTTTTGAACATTGCATGCTGCTGCTGTCCTTCCATCTCAAAAAGGTACAGCAGAAGTAGGAAAACTACAGAGAACAGTAACAAGAGAGACCAAAAGCGTGGAACGAGCCATTAGCTGCTCATCCAGTTCTTACGCTTTTGCTTCAGTAACCTTTTGTAGCCACTCTTGAATAGGTGGTATTGTGGTATTTGGAACATAGTTCAGTTCTCTATGATTGCTATAAAATATTTAGGCATGATCTGTTAGATTGTGTGAGGAAAGCTGGTCTGAGGACCCATGGAAGAGCTCAGAGAGGCGATGGCACGTGGGGGATCCCAAATCACGCCCTGCCCGGCTGCTCCCAGCCCCACCACAGGAGCCATCAGCCCATCAGAGGCCCATCCCCACCAGGCCGGGGGAGCACCGCGTCCCGAAGGCAGACGGGGGCCCCGATAAAGGGCTCGGAGGGAGGGACGGCCTCTCCGGGCCCTCCCAGGGCTGTCCCACAGAGCCACCGAGGTGACTCAGTGCCAGAGACACTGCCTGGGGCACGGCACGCATTGCGGGGGGCAGGGGAAGAGCAGTCTGGGGTTGTGCAGGGCTTGTTGTGGGGAAATAGAGGGGTAAGGGGGTAAAAAGGGCGGGATGCGTGCCAATAGCTGATGCGGTTGCCCCGCGATGCCCGGCTTTTGACTGGCGCAGTCTGTCCTGCCTCACCAAATTCCTCTTTGCTGGCTGAAGGGCGTCTGTTCGGTGCGTCTGTGTGTGGGTGCCCGAGTGCCAGCAGCTGGAGTCAGGCCCCAGGTGGGGGCCCGTGTGTCCCCGGTGCCAGCGGCTGGAGCAAGCAAGGGCCTGGGTGCTGGCGGCAGGGCAAAACCGAATGCCAGCCCTGGCATGGGGCTGCAGGTCACGGGGGCCTGGCCTGTGCGTACGCGGGTCATGGTGGTCGGACTGGGTGCGGGCAAGTGTGTGAGCGCTTGAAAAGAGCTGACTAAATGAGCCCGGGGGCTCACGTGAGTGCTGAGTGTAACTGCATTGACCTGTGTGGCTAGCCATGTGTATCTATATATTTATGTACATGGTTGTGTGCATGTGCCTGCTGGGGACAGATGCTCAGCCTCGCTGCTGTTTGGACCAAGGGGCATGGAGCTGCGGCTGCCTCCCCTCTCTCAGGCTACCAGATTAGGCCCGATTACCAAACAGCAGCAACCCATTCTCTGGGATGCAAAGTAACTCATTTGACCCTGCTTCGGCAAGGGGGTTGGACTAGATGACCCACAGAGGTCCCTTCCAACCCCTAACATTCTGTGATTCTGTGATCCACTGTGTGAGAACAGGTCAATACTGAGTTCAGATCAGGTTACTCTGGGCTTGTCCAGTCGGGGCCTAAAAGCGTCTGAGGATGGAGACCGCACAGCTTCTCTGGGCAACATTTTCCAGTGCTTAATTCTTGCTGTGATTTCTTTTGTTTTTTCCTTTTTTTTTTTTTTCCATTTCTCCATATATCTAGTCAGACAGAACCTCTCTCATGTTCATGCTACGCAACTTGGCTGTCACATCTTTTCAGTAACGTCTGCAGAGATACTGGGCAGCTGCTGTTTGGCCCTCCTGAAGTCTTCTTTGGGCTGAACAAGCCAAGCTGCCCTTCAGCATTTCCTCACAGGGCAAGTTGCTACAACACCAGCTGTCTTGGTGGCCCTCTGCTGGACCTACTGAAGTTTGTCATCATCCTTCTGTTTTCTTATTTCCCAATTTTAATGACTAATGAACTTTTCAGACATAATCCTTGCATATGTGACAATTGTGACACAAAATAGTAACAGAATTTCATAGTCGAGCTTCTACTCAACAGATACTATTAACTTAAATAATAAACCAAATAGTCTTCCACAATTCTTTAAATTTCCTTTGAGTTGTCGTTTTGTTCTGTGTTGAAAGATTTGAAGAGCGTACAGAATCCTGACAATTTAGCTTCAACTCATGCCTAGGAAGTTGCATAGCACAAAATACACAAAGTAAACATAGAGCTCTTCTGCTTCCCCTTCCCCTCTCATCATATTGACCAAACGTGGGGGGATGTTCTACATCATCTCCTGGGCAGAGGCCATCCTCCTTTCAGGACCACCTTTAATTTAAAGTGTTTCTCATTTCTGTGCCCTTATTTGATTGTTTGATGTAAGTTACTGGCACCAAAGAGTTTTTTTCAATAGAGGTAGTCACTGTAGAAGTCTGTTTTAATTTCTAACTTTATGCTTTTTATATTTTTCTGTAAGTAAGGTCATGAATACTTCTTTCTGTTTCACTTAGAATTTAATTCTCTACCATGCCTTCCTTCTTCCTTCAAGGAGAGGAAAAGGGACAGATTGTTTAAGGAGAATCTGGATTTTCTGTTTACAGAGCAATAAATGTTCTGAAATGAACTGCAATTGTATATGTTTTAAAATTGCCTTTTTTTGACAGATTAATAAATCTCAATCGAAGGCCTGAATGACTAGAGATATTAAAAGCTTGTGTTGCCTGACAAAAACAAACCAACGACCTTTTTGCATTTCTTTATAAATATAGCAAAGGGATTAGTACTATTCCACCTGACTGTGGCTCTCGTTTTATTTGCAAATGCCTTTATTTATGGGTCCTCCACACAGTTTGTAATTATTTTTTTGTGTGTGGAGAGCATAAACAAATATCACCTTAATTGGCACAAAGTTAAAAATGCCATGGTTCTTTAACAAGTACATATGTTCACGATGCAGACACTGCAGTGCAAAACCTCCTGTTGACATCATAAGCTTTTGCCAGTATCAATAAGCTTACGAATTTTAGAGAACTTAGATTTACGTTTTCAAACTTACACCTATGTTGATCTTGTGGATTCATCTATTTTTCGCACTTTCACGTACAGACATGTGGGATAAATCTACCCTATATTCCATCTGCAATAACAGTGGACAAGGATATCTTTTGATAAAAGGCTTAGGAAACAGTCATAAAAGTATTTAGGGCTTGCTGTTGATGTCATGATTAATTTAAAAAGTCGAAAATTATTTGTTAGTTGTTTAGAAACAGATTTTTAGTAGAATGCAGAAGGACACTGGAATGAATAAAATAAAAAAATCTGTCTTAATTTTTCCTGTGTGCCTTCTTCAGATTCGGCAACGGTTTCTGGGATGAAAGCAATTAGAGAAAATAATAGGAAACTGGGCACAAATATCAGTGGTAGACTGTAGTGTGTCTGATATGTAAGTCCATTGATGTTGGATATACTTCAGTATGTATCAGCAATGTCACATGGAAGTGTGGTATATGAATTATTACTGCTGATTTTGCTGAATCTGTTAGGGAGTTTAGCAAGGACCTCACCCTCACCTCATTTTCTAATCAGACAGGAAAGTGTCATTGCGTAGGTTTGAATTAGATTGAACATTTAGTGACAATGAAATGTCACAGAATGTAGAATTTAAGATTACTAACTTTGGTTTATCAGTGCCTTGCCAAAACATGTTTGGTGCTGTGCTGGTGGTACTTTTATATTAAATTGAAGAATAGTTTTAGTTCCTGCCAAATCCCCCTCATCCTGAGGGTTTGGTTCAGTCCTGACAAAGTATCACGGAAGTCACCTTTTTCTGTCTAGCCTTCCTGAGGTACTATGCTTGACATTTTACTGTGTTTTATGTTAGCTTTATAAATGCATGCAGTTGTATATCTGTATATGTAGAGATATTTATCTGTATAGAGATATATGCAGATACATATTTTAAACTATTTATACCACATATATGCATTTGTGCATAACAAATGTGTCGAATCCAGGAGCCTGATAACAGCGAGACTGCTGCAGCTCCATGGCCCCAAATCCAGCCAGTAGCGAGGCTGAGAACATATTTTCAGCAGTCACATGAGCACACACAGCAAGTGCGATGTGCATACATGCAGGTACGTGTGCCAGCCCCACAGAATGGCACAGCAGAAGCGCTCAGCACTCGCATAGGCACAGAGACCACCAGCAGCCTCATCCTGTTGCCCTCCCTGGGTGACCAGGGTGAAGGTCTGTTAGTGCAAAATGTATGCACGTAGGTGCAGTGAGGATCCCTCCAGCAGCTGGACTGAGGCACTCACCTGGCCCCGGATCCCAGTCTCCCCAGTTGCTGGCGCCTGGAGGCATGACCTCCCGAGGCCGCAGCCCTACTCTAGCCATCGGTGCAGATCCTCCTCCCCTTCCTCTCACCAACATCCATGCAGTGGATGGCTTAGGCACAGCCCATCCAGGGGTCCTGGATCCTTGTGCTCCCCCCATCGTCTCCCGCAGAGGGTCTCCCGTGCACACACAGATGGGTCTCTCGGAGAGCCCCGATCTCTGCAGCAGGTGGTCAGGGTTGCCCTGTGCCTACCCTGCCCCTCCAAGAGCCGGCATGGCTGGTGCTCTCGCCCGCAGAGGCATGGCCAGCTCCCAGGCCGCTTCACCTGCGTGCCAGCTCATCCGGCGTGCCATTTACTGGTGCTCGCACACTCCCTTGCACACCCACCCTTGCTGCGGGTGCTGTGCTGTGGGCACATGGGACCCCTGGAAGCATGGCAGGGCCGGCGCTGAGACCTTCGTGCCCATGTGAATGCACAGTAGTGACCCCTCGCCCAGGAAAACCATCAGAAATGGAGTTTAATTAGAGGAGACAGGACAGCTGGCTGGCACAGGCACAGCTGTGCACAGGGACCAATGGCTGCTGCTCACACCTCACTAGCCCCTTCTGTCCCCACTCCTGCGGGGCACCCTGACCCGCAGACCCTCTCCTGCTGGCAAGTCCAGCTGGGTGTGGCCCAGCCCTGGGGGCTCCAGTGGCACCAGGGGTGGCTGGGCCAGGGTCCACCACTGCCCTCGCAGGGCTGCTGGGCCTCCCCCTGCCCCTGGACCTTCCCCTGCCCTTGGGCCACCAGCCCCACCAGGCAGCACAGAGATGAGCTGCTGGGAGGCTGATGACTGCTGTGGTGGTCCTGGGAGCAGCTGGGCAGGGCAAGATTAAGGGGCAGTGGTCACAAACTGAAGCAGAAGAAGTTCCATCTGAACATGAGGAAGAACTTCTTCACTCTGAGGGTGACGGAACACTGGCACAGGCTGCCCAGAGAGGTCGTGGAGTCTCCTTCTCTGGAGATATTGAAAGCCCGCCTGGACAAGGTCCTGTGCAGCCTGCTGTGGGTGACTCTGCTTCGGCAGGGGGGGTGGACTAGATGATCCCCAGAGGTGCCTTCCCACCCCCACCACTCTGTGGTTCTGTGATTCAGTCTCTCCCCCCTGCCCCTGATGCTCCCTCCCCGCTTCTTCCTCTGTGGGAAGG
>Ga0181612_180476_pt1 | contig 10891 bp, 3 predicted proteins | sample HoacroProtozoa21_FD_119630 | JGI IMG/M metagenome (GOLD analysis project Ga0181612, IMG submission 119630) | Hoatzin crop microbial communities from Cojedes, Venezuel. Combined Assembly of Gp0051906, Gp0051904, Gp0051908 | reverse complement strand
TTCAGCAGTGAAGCCATCAGCCATCTCTTCGATCTCCTTCCCCTTCTGAATAGGGACAGGCAGTTCTAATAATTATTTCCTTGCATTTGAAAATTACATATTTAGGGTTTTGTGACCACCTAGCACATCTACAGAATTTGCAGTGCAGCTGGTCTAGAACTGAACCTGTTGTATTCTCTGGCTGTGCTTTATTTGTGTGATGATGAGCTTCTATTTGATTCCCCCCTGCCCCATTTTTAAATAGCACATCATCATGTTTTAGGAACATTTGAGTAACATTTTCAGTCTTTTTTCTAATATTTGCATATTAATAAGTCATTGAAAAACATTATGTAAATTTTATATCATGGTGAATATATTATCAAATCAAATGGCCTTTAAGGGTAATTGTAGAAAGCTTCTATCAATCAGCTAGGGAGACGAAATTGGACTGTGTTTAACTTTTCTCGTTTCCCATACAGTCAAGTACCAAAGACTTGGAATTATTATAGGCATTTCAGAAATGCCACTGAAATGTTGGAGAGGGGGCATACCTTGTTGGGGCTTGGTTTGGTTGTTGATTTTGTTTTGTGTTTTCCAGGAAATTATTTATTTTCTGTGAAGTCTTTCTTAAAATATTTTGTTTTAAAGGTCTGTTCTGTTTGCTCAAGTTGAGGACATAAAGCTGTTCCAATCTCTACATCTGCAACTTCAGATATTTTTTTTGTATGTTACAAGTGTTATCTTTACCAGGCAACTGAGAGCAAGGGGAAGTGGTAGTCTCTTTCCATTTCTAAATTAGGAATGGACACCCCAAGACTGGCTTAAAAATCACGAGATCTCTCTTATTTGGCCCTTTTTGTCGTGTGTTTTTTGAGATGGCTTTCTCTGCATCTGTCAGAATGAGCTGAGAAATAAACAGTAAAAGTACAATTCTTTTGATCTCAGTAGATGGAGTTTCAAGATGACACCAAATATGGCATGACATGAGAACTCCATTTGTTGGAACTTCTGGATTAGGTAGATGGAGCACTAGGTAATGATGGATGAGTTTGGCTGAAATTTTCAGGGACCTTCATGAGAGGGTTTAAAATATCATTGAATTTATATCCTTTAAACTTCCCAGTTAGCAGTAGTAGCAGCATCATCTTGTGTTACTTAGCTCTGAAAAAGCTGAGCTGACCCTCAGACGGACAAATTTATGCATCATCTCAGCACACAGGAAGAACTATTTCTGTCCCTGCTCACTGACAATGAACAAATAACCGAGCATTTCCATCAGCAGCAGTTCCTTTCCTCCTCTTTTCCACCCCCAGATTCCAGGGGTGGGTGGTGACAGCTTGAAGCGATTTGGTATATTTTCAGATACCTATTCATTTTGAAATTTTTTTTTAAAGTGTTTTTCCTTGTCACTGCTAAATTATGAATTTTAGATGTTTTTGTAGATGCTTTGGAAAAGCTGCCACAGTTATTTTCTTCTATTACTCACTGCAATTTAAAACTTCCTCTGCAGTGTGTGTGTGTGCTCCTTTTGTTTTCCCATTAAATGAACTTCTGCAAACTCCAATATTACTGTACAAGTATTAATGGAAAGCAAATCTTCACATGCATGGACAGTCACACTGCAAGTGGTGCATGTTACTGGGGATTGGATTTCGCTTAGTACAGCAGGGGACAATACTCCCAAAATGCCTTGCTGGAGCATTGGCACAGAGGCAATTGTAAAGGCTGGAGAAAGGGTCTGATGTCACTCTCCACATGCATGGCACACGTACATATGCAAAACATCCCATTGCATAACAGCTATTTTACTCGGATTCTAATTTTCACATCCATATGAAATTTGGAGTTGCAGTAAACTTCCCCAGGATTTATTCCTGATTTATAAAAACCATGTTTATCCATTCACAGAAGAGATTCAGTGTCATATGATTTGCATAAGGAATTCAGTTGCAGTGTACATGTCTTGAAGTATTTATGATCCCAGCATGATTAAGCAAAACCTATGTATTATTTTTGAAGAACAAGATAAAGGAAAACCTAGACATAAATCAAGTGTGTCTTGTTCCTCATGGGAAGGCAGAAGTTACTACGCTGACACATCCTCACCGAGGCTAAGATGCCCCAGTGGAGGAAACCTTTACCTTTGGTATGGCGAGTTCGCATACCCTGGTTGTACCACGGTATAAGAGGATGTGGGTCAGAGTCTGTTTCTACCCACTTTGTGTCCAAATGCTCTTGACCTTCTCCCCCAACAGAGACAGCTTTTTACACGTGTGGCTATAATACTATCAGGTTTTGTAGCTGAATAAAAAGTCTGTACCCTAACCTTATCAACTTCTGCAACGCACTGTAGATAGTGAACAGTCATGTGAAGATTTGCTGTCCTGCGTGTTCTTCCAGTATCAGTTTCACAGGAGAGGCCACAGGTTAGCAAATGGGCTCTAAGCTACGTGATGAATCTGCTCCTCTTCCAGCCGAACTAAAGATTAAGCAAAGATGACATATGCAGTGATGTTTAAAACACAGGTGCTAGCTGAGAAAAGGTACATGCCTGATAAATTTTGGGGGATTTGTCTTTGTACTTAACTGAGCTGAAACATGATCCCAGCTCCTTTCCAGGCTTTCCATACAAGTCAAGCTTCCCTGTATCACCCTCTAGCTCTGGTTCACAGAATGCTGCCTCTCTGTAGCAATTAATGATTATATACCTGTCAGGAGCCCCAAAACGCATCAGAAGGCAGAAGAGGAGGCCAGAACTGCGTCCCACTGACAGTTTCTGGGAGCCCTATGACTTGATCGTGTCTGCTATAGATATTCCTTTAAAAAACAAAAATAAAAATTCCACCCGATACAGCTGTATTGGGAAAAAATTAGTATGCAGAGCAAGCTTGTTTCATTTCCTTTTTATCAAACATTCATTCTGAAGGGTAGGCTTCTGTAAATCATCTCATTAGTGGGAGCCCATCTGCTCACATTTCTTCCACGGTAGTCTAATATGTGTGTGTTGTGTGTATGCACACATGCACAGAGGTTTCCAGTTCTAGTCGGTGTTGATTCCCATTAGGCTTCACGCAGGAGAAGAAAGATTAATGATTCAGGAAGAGGGGAGAAAGTTGCATGCACTGGAAAACTTGTCTGGAATGTCTAACTCTTCTCCCTCCAAGGACAGCCATGTATGAATAATGAGAAATTTTCTCATTTAAGCTAAGGTAATGATGCTTCTTATTGATCGTACCTGGGCCCTGATGTGAAGCAAAGATTTGTTTGTCGTGTGCTTATATATCACAGACTTTTTCATCCACTTTTCAAGTTGTGCCCTCCTTAGTATGGAGTGAAACCCTCCATATGGGGCTTTTCAAAGAAATATTTGTTCCGGTATCTTGATCCTTGCAGTATTTTCATCCGGACAAGCCATATTACAGGACCTGTCTGTTTTATTGCAATGGAAAGATCCATCTGAGATCTGAGGGAGGAAATGTTCTTCTCTCACTCATCGCGCTCCTTTCTGAGAAATGAAAAGAATCGTACAGCAATAGGACTTCTGTTTTCTGACTTCTGTTTTATTACATAGACATTTCGGAGCTGATGTGAGTTATGGTTTGAGAATTCCCAGGAGCAAGACTACAGCTTTTCCCCCTTTACCACCTGCGTTTCTCAAGTGCCACAGGCTTTTATTACAGCCCTATTGGAAATCTCAGGAGCACCATTCACTCAGAACAGATTGATGGTGTTTTGAATCTTGTGGACGTAAGAATGTATATCCAGTCTTATTTTGGTGCATATGTAAAGAGCTGATCGTGTTTTGAAGTTGTAGAAGAATCTATCTAGTGACAAACCTTTAATGCTGATGAATGCCCTACTCACATTTCTCACAGATGTGTTGTCTTTTTATTAGAACCTCTTTGATCTCTCATACGTTAAACCTTGAATTTATAAGGTCAGATCAAGGATGTGTTTAATGTTCATTGATATTACTGTGTTCTGATGAGAAAAAAAATAAAAGTATGGCATATATGGGACCTACTTCTACAAAAAATTTAGATCTCCGTCTCGTTTGTGTCAGAAATGAGAATGATGGCTCTCAGTCCTGTTCTAGCTGATACGTGTTCAAATTGTGTAATTATGTTTCCAGCAGCTCTGCAGTGGGTTGCACTAGGCTTTCTTGAGAAGATTTCCTCTGCAGTTGCATGTGCTGGAAGCTATATTTGTTTTCTTAAATGAAAGCTTAGAAGTTGTGTACACTAGGGGATGCCTTTTAAGTGTGTTAGACATGGATAGATCACAGCAAAAATAGCTAGGGATTAGGCAGTGGCTGAGGCTTTGTCCAGCAGTGATGAGTAGCTTTGCGTGCTACAGTTCTGGAGCACTTTGAGCCCAAAGTCCATGGGGCTCAATTTTCAGAGTGCTGAGTCACCTTGTCATAAAACAAGGCCTTTGCTACTCTTTACCACCCAAGTATAAGCCCCAGAAATTAACTTTTGAAAGCCAAGATCGATGCACTCAGAGTTTTTTCTGCTCTTGCAACATGGACAGTCTCTTTGAAATACATTAGGTTTGAGTGCAATTTTTTTTTTTTATCTAGGAAAAATGTAGCACTGGCAGTATTAAATATGACGGAGTCACTACTTCTGGAGGTGAAATACCACTGTTGCGTCGAATTGAAATCTTTGTGCTGAGTATCACTTTCAAGGAAAATGCACAAGCCTGTCAGTATCTCATTTCATCTTGACGAGGAGGGCATGCAGCCCCCTGGAATGGGTGGGGATATCCCAAGTAACTGTATGAGCGCAGTGTTATAAGGAAGAATGATTACAGGGAGAACAGAAACAGAAGGAGAGTGTTAGGTATATGATGTAAATGGGTGCTGACTGCATGTAACAGTACAAAGAAGTCAGTTTTCCATTAAATTTTAAGTTTTTCTGTCTTTCCTTCCTGCCTCGTACTTTTAAAGTCATCCAGTTTCAGAGTGTGGATTGGTCAGCTGGCTTTGAGATAACTGATTTATGGCAAGCCAATTTAGCTTTTGTGTTGAATGAAAATGGGTTTGGGTAGATAGATGTGCAGGGCTAGAAAAGGAAAGAACTGATGGGTTTTATGATGGTAAGAGCAGAAATCAGATTGACCTGTGCCTCTCAGAACAAGAGAGATGAGCAGGTGTGACAGTGGCACAGCTGGATCAGTAACTGATGCAAATGTGTCTAAGATGGCAAAGGGGAAGAGCCACCTTGTGTGAAAATGGGTTGAATCTTCCTAATGTTGAATGCTTGTAGGCTCATGCTGATTTATTAAATGACGTAGATTTGCCCTCTTGAGCTCACTAATTCCATTCCACTAATGAAATTTAATTTTTTGGTGCGTGACTTCTAATTGGCAGGTTTATAGCCTGCCTGAAATTGGCACTTGGTGGCAGGAGCCAGATGTTGCTGAGGCAGGTGTCGCAAAAGATTCTTTAAATTAAATCTTGGTGGTTGGGGGCCTGCTTCTAGTCCAGCTTTCAGTGAACTGAGGCACATTTATGAAAGGTGCAATGAAGGTTACGGCTGACTGAATGTTCTTGTAATAAGTCTTACCGTTTCTACCTTTTTGAAAGCCTTTAAAGCTTGATACAAAATCTTTCAGGTTATTAATCAGTGGGCTTTCTGTCTTTTTTCTTAGGGCTTTTAGTAAGACATACCTTAACGCTGTCCAAGCTGGTTACTCCAGAATAACTCAGGCTAGGACAGTAACTCTCCTGGTGTCCTATTAATTGTTATTGCCAGGGGAGATGAGGCCAGGTGTTGGGTACAAAGCTGTCTAGGGTCGTTTAAACAAAGCTTAGCAGCCCCTGGAGAATATGAATGTTGTCATTGTGAATGCTGGAGACTGGAGTTGTTTATGTTACAGAATGGTGTCAGAGGGTGCCATCTGGTTCCTGGGCTGCAGAAGGCTCTATCTGTTTCGTGTTACGCGTGGATTGATGGCACAGAGTCACCATCCCAAACAACTGGAACCCATGTCTTTTTCAGCTCTCATGTCAGTGGCTCTTTGAAGTGACCAGTAATGTTTCTTCACAGTTGGTGTTTTTGTGGCAAATATCTATGTTGGTTCAGGGTTTTCATTTACTTCCCAGTTAAAACCTGGATGATTTTTTGTGTGAAATTTTCTACTCTCATTCAATGATTTTTCTTAGGATAGATAAATCAAGTTACCATAAGCCGAACTGTATTGAGATAAATTAGTATAATAATAGTCATTGTTGTTGCTACTGTTACATTATGTATAGCATTTTGTATCATTACATTTCAAAGCTCCATTTCAGAAGACGTCAGTATTGTTACTGTGATCTTGTAGGTCACAGCAGACTGTAATAGAGCTAATAATAATATTTAGGCAATAACCTTTTAACACAGCCAGTATAGCTAAAGTCTTAATGGATTACATTGTGCCTAGACTTTATGGTGATGCACGGTGGAAAGAGGTCACGGGTGCTTTGTTCTGCTCTTGGAAGCCTGCTTCTATTACAGTATTTGCACAGAGGCATTGGTACTAGAATAAAAAGATATTGGGGACCTCTCTCGCTTTTAGTGACTCTGAGAGGACAGTGAATATTTGGGGATTGCACAGGGCTCCATCAGGAAAGACTTTGTCTGTGGAAGTGCCCTGACTCTGCCAGGCAGCTCTTGGTGGGTTCTGCCACGCTTGGACCAGGTCTGAAAGGCACAACTGAGCTGGGGATGTAGAAGGCAGCTAGTGTAGAGACTAGATGCGATGCTGATCAGAGAAAAAGTGTCTTTGGTAACTGGAGTCAGAAGCAGTTCGCAGCACACAGGATCATTTGGCTCCCCACGGGTCTCTGAGAATGGAGGCTCAGTGCAGAAGATTACGGGGATGCGTTGGGGATCTTATGTTAGGTTTTTTGCCTTCAATTACAGAATTTTTTTCTCTTCCCTCCCTCTTCTAAAGAACAGAAGACAAAAAAGAAAAAAAGTGAATGAAGAGTTTTGGGAAAACATTTGAGGAAGCAAAAGCCTACAAGATGGAATTTAATAAATAATTATTTAAAGATTGGGTGATTTGATGAGAGTAAACAATGATCTTCTAGCTGTGGGAAAATAGTGCAAAAGCAGGATTAGAGTCTATTTTCCTAATTCAGTGCTAGCTTACTTTTTTGAAAGTTGTAGGGGTTGTGAAACAGTTACCGACAGTATGCCAAATTTAGGCAATTACCTGACACCTAAACCTTGTGCACCGTTCAATTGCTTCATTAACCTGTGTTCACTCTTATAACCTAAACAGAGCACAAAGGTTCTTGGGTTCTTTGAAAGGCCTCCAGGGAGAATTTCTACCTCTTTACCTCAGGCACTAAGCTGAGGCAGACACGCTTGCCCCTTTAGGAAACAAAAGCATTAGTTCACCTTTTCATTTAAGCGTAGGGGAAGCAGACACAATTACTTTAGGAGGACCACTTCCGTAAGTGCTGAAAATGTAGGTGCAAATCAGATGCTGAAGTTAAATACTTGAATCCACTGGTATTCTTCAAGTTTGTTTTTCTTTCTTTTTTCTTTTCTCTTGCATGGCTATTTCTGTCTTCACTAAAATTCCAGGAGAACGCTGCTCCTAAGCTGTTAACGTTGTTGCTGCAGTATGTCTTCTGCTTTGCATGAAGGCTTGGTCTGTGTGGACATGTGCAACTACAACTGAACTTGCTCTAGCAGAGGCAAATTGCCTTAGCAGCCAGACCAGAGCCATCCACTCAATTGATAGGGCAGAGTAAGCTCAGGTGGAAATGCCCTAAAAATTGCATATCTCATTAATGTCTAATGATCATAATCTTATGCAGGGAACATGACGCGTTGCTGTGAAGTTGAGCAGTGCTCACAGAGACGTGTAAAATTGTCCATGAATCCATAATTAGGGGAAAAATGGTCGCAAGTCTAGTGGTTCTCCAGATGGTTTATAAAACGTAGAGGAAAATGGTGACTAATGTAACCCTCAGTTCCAATGAAATCAGAGTCCACTTGAGTTGCTCTCACAGCTTCTTATTAGAAGTGCTTTTAAGAGGCAACATTACATCAATGCTAATTGCTTATCGTGGTTGAGAAAACGCTAAACTGCAATAACAGGCCATGAATGCATGGGTATTCTGTACTCAGAATGCTTGTAAGATAGTCTCATGGGCTGCATGGTTAAATTTGGCTTCGGTTATTTAACTTCATCTTAGGTTTCGTAGAAGAGCTTGACAGAGCATAATATAGTAGTATTATTATTATATTGCATGCCTATAGTAGTATTATTATTATATTGCATGCCTATTACCCTTCTTTTGGGAGAGCTGCTCCCAAAATATTTTGCAGTTTTAATATATGTTGATATATTGCACACAGGTTTTAATCACCTGGTTTGCTAATATTCATTTAGTTCAAGCACCAAGATAACTTAAGAGAAACTGACTGTTGTTGTGGTCTTTAGAGATCACTACTGGCACCAACAAATGCCCTTCTGTGAAATCTTATGTTTCAAGGGAACAGAAAGAAATCAACAAAATAAAATCTCTCTTAAACCAAAAGCCAACATAAACCACTGTGGGCCAGGTTCTGCCACTTGTTAGCATGCCCGATGACTGATGTACAGAGGACCCATTCAATGTTGTCTTCATCATGGCCTAAAATGGGTAGTGATGCAGATGGAAAAGGATGCTCAGGGCAATCTCTTACACTTAATGGAAAAGGAATCAACGCAGCATATACATCATAGGCAGGAAAGGTGATGTAGAGCTGAACTGTCCTGTACAGCCTCTTCCCAAATGCAAAGTCAGGAGCACCGCTCTCTGGGCGCTGTTAGGAAAACACATGTTGGGTCTGAAATACTTCTCTGTAGAGCAGCACCAGATGGACTCTGGGAGTCAGTACATCTCATCTGGACTCCAGCACAGTCAGAATGGTACTGTGGTGCCCCAAACGCGAACTTAGGAGAAAATTGTGGGGGCTCAAAGGAAGGTACTCGTTTAAGCACGTGGACACTGGAACGTAATCCTTCGTTACTCCCCCATATACCCTGGAGCTACCAAAATTTGGCATCTTTCCCGCAGAATGAGTATGTTCATTCTATAAAATGCATAATGCCGTGTGTCAGAGACTGTCACCATTTGCACACAAACAGAAGTGGAGACAGAAGTGTGTGAATGTAGATGCAGTGTAGAATGTAAAGACACAGCCCATGTTTCCTACAAATGCTGGCGGATTTGAGCTGGGTGAGTAATGCAGAAACCTGGATGCCTAGCTCTGAATACTATATCTAAGCAAGGTTTAAAATAGCAATTGAGAGATGAACGAACGTAATCAACATATTAAGCAAGCGCATTAGTTCATTGAACTTCTGTCGTCTTTAAATTTGTAGTTCATTGCTTATACTTCTGACAGGGAAGCGTGGATGTATGCAGCCTACTTTTAATAAGTGGTTTTGTATGTTAACCTTTTGCCAAAGAACTATTACTATTTTTAAATATTTATTGAAGAAGTGGTTCATGTCTTTTTCAGGCTTGTTCGAATGAGTCATCTTGGACATTTTAGAGCTGCTCCCAAAATATTTTGCAGTTTTAATTGTCTGCTTATGAGAAATTAAAATTATGCCAGCCACTGAATTGTTTAATTTTGTAGGTAGTGGGAATACAAATATGGAAGGCCTGAGTAGGGTGTTAGTAGTTTATTTGGGATTCTGTGCAACTTCTATACGTTTTAATGAATTGATCCTTACGTCTTTTGGTATGAGGGTCCAAGCAAATCAAAGACCAAGTGTGTATCTAATGATTTTACAGCGCACAGCAATAAAATGAGATTTAGGCTACATCCTGAGGTTCTGGAAAGGCTCAAACTGGAATGCTAGAAGAACACAATGAATACTTTAAAAGCCAATTGGCTGAACGCTATAGCATATGAGCTATCTTTTAAAACAATGGTATATGAAATGTTCCTTGGGATCTGTTTTGTGTTGTCCCGTATATTACAGAAGGAAAACAAATGTCGTGGAAACTGCAGGGTTTTATTTTACAGGCTTGGGAAAAGAGGTACCATGCAGACTTTCAGTTGCTGCAGTCCTGGAAAATTTAAGTACTAGTTGCCTGGTTTAGGATTTGATTTTGCATTTGTCTCTGAGATGTCTGGGATGGGGTATCTGAATTATGCAGACAGCTCTATTCAATGGTGCAAAATAGTTTCCCTGGTTGAATGTGCATGTAAAGTTCTTCTGTTGTCTCAGTGCAGATTGCAGTCTGCTTACTCTTATGTTTCTGGATGTATCTTACTGTGTCTGAAGGAAGAACAGACATACACCTCTTTCCTATTTGTCTATTAAAAGAATGGCTTGCTGATACCAAGTCAGGGGATAACCTGCAATACACTAAGTTGCTTTCTTTCATTACTCTACTGAAGAATCTTATTTGCAATTAACCAATGTAAGGTTTAAAACAGTTTTTATATTATGTTATAATACCCTAGGTTTATTGTATTTTAAGCAGATTACGAAATTTTAAAAATAATTTTGACAGACTGGGGACTCCCAGCTATGCAGGATGTGTTTTAATAGCTCAGTGAGCATATATATCAAATCTTCTCTCGTTTTACCTATCACAGTGGTAGCTTTCTCTGCCTTCTCCAAGTTAAAAATCATATAATTATAGAATGGTTTGGGTTGGAATGAACCTTATAGATGATCTAGTTACACCCCGCCTGCCATGGGCAGGGACACCTTCCACTGGACCAGGTTGCTCAGAACTCCATCCAGCCTGGCCTTGAACACTGCCAGGGAAGGGGCAGCCACAGCTTCTCTGGACAACCTGTGCCAGTGCCTCACCACCCTCACAGCAAAGAATTTCTTTCATCTGTCTAATCTGAATCTACCCTCTTTTAGTTTAAAGCCATTACCCCTCATCCTA
>Ga0181612_109558_pt1 | contig 10891 bp, 4 predicted proteins | sample HoacroProtozoa21_FD_119630 | JGI IMG/M metagenome (GOLD analysis project Ga0181612, IMG submission 119630) | Hoatzin crop microbial communities from Cojedes, Venezuel. Combined Assembly of Gp0051906, Gp0051904, Gp0051908 | reverse complement strand
TGTTTTAGTTCACATAAAACTCTGGGACATGATACTATGATCTTCTGTCTTTGCTACAGCTAAGCAGCAGTGAGCTGGGATGGCTTTTTTATCTTCTGCTAGATCATTTGATATTTCTCTTTCACGGATTAGACAACGTAGAGTTTCAGTACTTCAAAATATAATCCCCAGAACAGCATAACTGAGCATGTTCAGCTGTGCCCTTGTTACTAGTGCACCTCTTCATGCAGCATATTTGTTCTCAAACACTGTGCTACTAATGTCCTTAATTTAATGGGTAAACAGCAACAAGATGAGGTACACAGCCCTAATGATGCCTTGAACTACAGTCAGACACTTCTCCAGTTCCTTACAGTGAAAGAATTATGCATATGGTCATGTGTAAGGCAATGCCCAACCTTTTCTACCACACTAATTAGTGGAGATATATAGTGAACCTGCATTGTAATGATGTTTATATGAACTGTCAAATTTGTGACTTTCATGTTTTGCTACTGATAAGGCAATATCCTGTTGCCTATTAAAACTTGTCTGTTGCTGATATTGCTTAACAACTCATGATGATCTGAGAAGACTAACAGCCCACTGCCTTGAAAGCCAAGATGATATTCATCAACTATAGCATGCCTCGTCAGCCAGAGCTACATACGTGGCACTGCCATTCCATTTTCTACACTCCCAGTTCTGCTCAGGCAAAGCTTTTCCACCTGCCTTTTTCTGACCAATTAGTGGAAATTCAGCTTTTTTTCCAGTGTAGTGAGTTAGCCTTGGTTAACAGCTTGTGGGTCAAGATACAGACAGAGAAATCACTCATCAGTCAGTGTCATGAGTAAAATAGACTTGACTTTGGGGAAAAATAGTTTAATTTACTGTCAAGTGAATATATTTGGATAGCAAGAAACAAAAGGACAAACATTGAAACAATACTTTTCCTCCCCCCTTTCGCAGGTTCAGTTTCATTCCTTCACTCTACAAGCAGCACAGGAGGGATGGAGTTGGGGAGTTATGATTGGTACATAGTAGTTTCTTTCTCTGCCATTCCTTCCTGCTCACATTATTCCCCTGCTCTGAAGTGTGGTCTCTGTGGGTTGCAGTTCCTTCAGAAAACATCTGTCTGCTCTGGCGGGCTGCAGTGAGTAACTGCTCTTCCATGGAGCACCTCCCCTTCTTCCTCCTTCTTCTCTGACTCTGGTGTTTGTGCTGCTGTTTATCACTGTTTTTGTTCTTCCTCTGCTGTCCGGTGTTTTGACATTTTTTATTTACTTCTTCCCAGAGGCTCCACCAGTTTGGCTTCTGGGCTCAGCTGTGTGCTGCAGCGGGTCTGTTGGCACTGACTGGAACTGTCTAGCATTGGGCTGCCCCAGCCCCTCTTCACAGAAGCCACCTCTGAAACCTCTGCAGCCAATATCCAGACGCTTGCACCTAGTAAACACGAGCATTCAGGCTCGACATAGCACTACCATCAAATTCACAGTGCCATGGAGGAAGAGGAACTGGATATTGGTGGTGTCTCTCCAGATCTAAATCATTCCACGGCTGTTCCAACCTGACCATTTCTCTCACAGCCAGCTCCTCCTCCCTCATTTCTGTGTTTCCAACATCAGTTGCTACACTGAAAAGCTACAGAGAAAGTTGGGACCTATTCAACCAACTCAATAAGATTCAGAGTCTTACTGTTTTGGGGGTAGATACTTAGTCTCAGGGAAGGCTGTGAGACCCTGTTTTCTGCCCATGCTTTGTGTGAATTAAGTACAGTAAGATCTGACTAAGTGAATGATTCAAAAGAAACTGCAGAAAATCTGTAATCTAGATAAAATATCATAATTCTCTATGGCATTTTTATAATGAGAATTAGTGGCAAAAAAAAAATCCAAAACAAATTTAAGTTTCAGTCTATTTTTCAATTTACATTCTTTTCTGTATACTGTCAATCCATTTTTGATTAGCATGCACCATCTCAGCTTTTGAATTTATCCTACATGAATGCACACATGTACATATATCTTCGTGCATGTTTCTACGTATATACAAAATATATCATAAAAAAGTTAACCCCAAAATAGTTAAATTATCTTAAAAATTAAAAATATTGTTACAAGAAAATTTTTAAACACTTAACATTTAATCTTTAACATTAAAGATATTTATTTCCCTGCACTTCCACTGTTGTGGAGGAGGAGAGTTTTCACTTTGTCTGGAATCACATTATCAGATTGACAACATGAAGTTTAACTCAGAGATTGGAAATATTTATAGTTTTTTATTACATATATTTTACAACTGTTTTCAATATTCAGAGCTATATACAGTATGGTAAGAACTCTAGGTCATGCTTCTAATGGCAAAGAGCTAACATACTTCAAGCTAGTACTAACCAGAAGAGCCTCATGCATCTAATTACCAAAGCACTGTAAAGTACTCACCTCGAGATTATTCCAGGGTGAACATCAAAGCTCTGACTGGACTCAGATAAGTCTGTGTCCTTAACTGATTATTACTCAAAGCTCCTGAACATGGAAACAGTGCTGAAATCCCAAGGCAACAGACTTACTTATTTCTTAACTCTAGTCAGGGTGGAAATTAAATCCTTCCATTACCCCACTGTCTTAGCTTTTTTTTATCTAACAAAGAAATACATGCAACTGTGAAAAAATTATAATAGTATAGGAGAAGAATTTTCGTTCTGGAAACTGGTAAGAGATGTACAGCAGGGGAGGTGAGCAACAGGTCAGATCTAGTGTTTGCTGTTCTTTTAACACATCAAATGTATGCATCAGATTCAGAACCCCCCCTTCAGATTCACCCAAAGGTAGTATCAGAAGGTATTCTTACATGGCATAACTATGAGTATTTGCGTAGCCATGCAAGTATAAAACTCTTTAAGCCTTCCACTAACCCTGAACGGGGCTAGTGGGACTTTCTGAGACCGATTCATGTTATCATAGTAACCTTCTCAATACACCAGGGCAATTTAGAGTAAATTAAGTCACAGTTTTAATATATCAAAATAGGAATGACCTGTTTGAAGTATTGCCAGGTTGAAAAACACTGTAATTACTTTCAGATGCAAAGTATTTTTTCCAGAGAGTTAAGCTTCTTGACTCGGTATCTTTGTGTTCTAAGACCTCTAAATTGAAGGTCAGTCGAAGAAACCTCTGTCTTTTTAGAAGTGTAAAAAAACTTATGTTTTTTTTAAGGAAAATTATCATTGATCTAACACTGATGAAACTCAGAGAAACTGTCTGTGTTATCAAGCTGTCTCAGAGAATTACGCTATCCCTTACTTATTGCTCTGTCTTGTTTTGTTCCTTATCGTGTTTTTGAAACAATTTTGAAACACTTAAATGTCTGCTCTAGAGTGTTTTCACTCTTAAAAGCAGGTTAACATGCAGGAAATCTTTGCCACCCTAGGCAGCATACAACAGCTGAAAAAGGTCTCATGACTAATCTGCAGTCAGCTAGTCAGGCCACTCACCTGGGGCATAGGATAGGCACCAGGATATGCTCATTGTCCCTCTCCTCTCTGATGATGAGCAGACAGACAGGAGCTTCCTGACAGTACTTGAAATATGTAAATGCTCATGTGCAGAAGTCTAGGGTTAGACACTTACAAATAATTTCCAGGGCCACATTAATGTAGTGGTCACAAGACTAGGTGTTACTCACATTTTTCAACCAAACATACAGTTTAAGTCCCTAACAGTCTTTTGTAGATGTCATATCTTGTTTTAATTCTTCTAACACAGACCTCAATGTTGTATCTTGGCAGTCAGTTGCACAGACTATGCATATGTTTTGGGTTTTTTTTTCCTCCATGTGAAATCAAAAGAGTCTTATAAGAATTAATAGTTTTAAACAAATAAAAAAAATAATGAATTAGAGGAACAATCCATACTACTGCATTTTAAAGTAATACGTGTTAATGTTAAGGCCTGTGTCCAGTCTGTAATAGTGAGTTTTATCTAAAGACCATTTTCTTAATTTTAAGTCTAGGAACTTCTGAATAATTATACTTTTTTATCTTTCCATTCAGAAAGCAATGTGGATGATATTTATCTTTATAGTAATACCACGTGTGTAGAAATTTTTTTTTGGACCTCATCTAGCTATGGCATTTCCTGATTTCCATGTCACAAAAGAATTTCCTTTAAGTAATTATAAGAACATTTGCTTCTTCAACAAGTCCCATTATAATTGTGCTTTATTTTGTGTCTCATACTATAGTACTTTTATTTATACAAATTAAATTAAAACAACAACTTTTTGGTGGTCTTTTAGCAATGAACTTGATAATTACAGCAGGGAATTATATAAGACTCTAGAAGACACCCTACTGCTATTGAACATCAGTAAAGATGTGAGACCCTAATTCTTTTAGATGTTTCAAAAATAACTTCATTTTAAATTACTTTATAGTAATTAAGTTTTATTCTTTTAGATGTACGATTTACTTTGCAAAGAAACATATATAATTTTTATAACTGTGGAAAAGTACAGTACTGATTTACAAGTAAGATATATACCACTGCTAAGACCCCTAATATGTAAAATTTAATGCTTGTTAAATACCACAAATTATAAAAGGTTTTTAAACTTTTAGACTTAAGACTTTCATATATTTTAGTTTTTTATCTTCTATGCCCTAGAACTTTTTCTACCAATCGGCCTATAGTTTTGATGTTTAAGTGCTGCTCTGTACTTTGACATTTTCCAAGCCGCATGACTCCTGTGGGATTCATCAGGGAAAGCCATTAGTGCACTCACTGGCGTAAAACTTGCATGATGTTATAAATCTTTTAGCAAGTGAATTTGGAAGATGTTTTTGTGAAGGTTATGTGTGTAAGGTAAGCTACATTACATGAGCCTTCAATGTGCACCTTCAACATTACACTTCCTGACGTTTAATAAAATAGTGATTGCAAAAACCTGCATCCTCAGAGGCCTTGTTATGCCAGTACCAGTGAGACGGGAGTACTCTCAGACTGTCTTCTATGCTTTAGTTGCAAAAGAATCTGTTTTATTTTCCTGAGCTATGTAGCAAAATCTGATTCTTTGGAGGATTTTACTTTTTATCCTTGCAGGTTTTTATAAAGCAACATTTTACTGCATTAAATACAAATAAGCATTTAACTTCAGAGAAGACTGCGTATAAATGAACAGACGTTTCAAAACAAAAGAAATTGCTTGTAGCTGATTTATACTATAAAGACTTCTTTGTTCTGCTCTTGTCAGTCTATACAATTTTCATACATCTGTATGAAAGTCAGTGCTCCTTGATTTCATGTGCCGAAATTGTCTTGGAAGAGTAAAAGAATGTGTGCTTATATCTACTGAACTCTTGCTTACTTTGTAACTAAAACAAATGATGGCAGGGTAAAGTGAAACTACCTCAGTTCTTCTTTTTAATTAACATTTATGATTCATAAATCTGGAGATAAAACCAAAAATTGACAACTTCTTAATATTGCCTGCTCAGAGAAATCGAACTGCAGTTTTAATCTAATGTCTATACTGGAAGTTAGTGAATATTGGTAGCATTCCGCAATTTTCAGAGCTTGTCCCTCACATGAGATAGTTTTTAAGCTTTGCCTTAATTTATCTCTTTCAAGCTCTGCAAAGCAAAACTGGAAATGCAAAATGATTTGCAGCTCAATTTATTAGGTACCTGTTGTCACTTCAAGGAGCCTGATAACATGTTAGTGTTCTAATTTGTATCAGGACACACTTCTGAAGCAAGTCTCCCATTCTTTCCATGTACTGAGCTCTGACTGACTTCACTGAGTAGTTTCAGAACAGCTGAAATTCCTGCTGTCTACAACTGAAGGGGAAGCTGCACTCTCAAGGCATAGCTATGCTTCTCCGTCTGCTGTTGGGCATTCAGTCCACTGGCCCCAGCTCAAGCTGTTCACCAGTAAGATCCCTGAAATACGTGTCCTGTGGGCACCTGGTACTCAAAATCAACTGTTTTACTCAACAGATCCTCTGCTGTTTTGCTACCCTACCTGCTAATACTGCCTTGGTCTCCTAGGACCAGAAGACATCACTCATTTCAGACTGCATTTCCACTGACGGGACATATCTCATAGCCCCAGCTTTCTTAATTCTACTGGCTATATGAGGAGGTGGCTATTTGGCTTAGACTATGCAGCTACTGGTGCCTAGAGCTAGGTGAGATAGATCCAGACCAGAATACTAAATAAATTTTAACTTTATTACTACTTTACTATTCAATAAAGTAGATTCCTAAAACATGTGCTGAACTGATGCTTTCCTTGAATCAAGTTTCAAAAGTGTCCAAAATAATATTTTGACCCTGCAACCAGAGTCCTGTGGGAAGAGGCCTGTGTTGTAACACAGATTAAAATTAAAGGAGAAGAATGCTTCCTGTAAAATGTTAATTAAGCTTAGGATCAGCTACTCTAACAGTTTAACACCACCATCTATAAAGTTTGATTATATAAACATTTCTCAATCTTTCTTCACAAACTCACTTCTTAGAGGGCATCATTTTCTTTAGCCACCAAGAAACTATAAGAGATCTTATATAGATATAATTATGTAGATAAAGCTTGTTAGGTATGTGGGTCATGGTGAAAATATAACTTCAAGCATGCTTGCCAGTTGCAGGCTGTAATGAGACACACCTTTGGGCAATTTCAGGATTTTAAATGAAGAAAAAACTCAGTAACATTTCCAAGGGCCAGTTAAAGAGATTATTTTTAACAGGATTAGCACTGTCAGCATCTACAAACCGTCATTTTGATTAAACTATTGAAAGCTTTAACTTCAGTGTTTGGGAAAAAAAAACACCCCACAACCAAACAAAACCAAACAAGAAATATTGAGTAGTTTAGAGAAATACCAACTTCATCCGTCTAAAGATCTGATCTCTGTAATTATTACCATCACTAATGGGTTAATAGCAAAGGTCTTCCAATCTTAAAAGTCCTGCTGTGTTGCTGTGTCAGTAGAAGTCATCCTGAAAGGATATATTGGAATGTATAAATAGCTCTCAAATGTAGTGCCAGCTTTCATTTCTAAAAATATATTACGAATAATAATTAGAAGAATGATCATCGTTGATTGGTCAGAAGAGAATGATTTTCTGTCTTGACCAAACAAGTAGACTATTGATTTTAATATCTATCAATGGTCAAAATGACTACAGTTAAATGTTAAATTGTACCTTTCAAATATAGAAACTTCTCATAAATTTAGGGATGTTGTGGTCAAGATATAGGAGGAGAAATGAAGCAGTTAACTTAAAAGAATCATCTGGCTTATGAATGACTACTGCTGGGGAATATTCCAAATGAAAAGATATATAAAGCAGGCTGTTGAGCTGCAGCTCTTAGTTATAAGAAATGTAGCTGTGTTAAACAAGACTCCTAGTAGTCAAAGAAATGCTGGTATGTTAACATTTCTTTTTATGGAATGAAGACACTGTTCCTTGATTTCTTGACCTGCTTTGATATTTACTTTGAGATTCTCACTGAAAATTGCTAAATATTATACGGGCAAGTATAGTTTCATTTTAATTGCATTCATTTCATTGACTTATCAAGACTATAATTAAAAATCTTTCATTTTTTTTTGCATAGACACAGGACAATGATGACATTTTCTAATTGTTTCTTTCATGCTTGTTTTAGCTGGGAAATGTGTTTTCCCTGTCTTCTCTGTTCAGAGTGACATTTTATCTACTAACTAAATATTTGTTTTTAATACCTGCAAGATCACTTCTTCTCAAAAAAGAACTTTCTTTTGCCCTCCCTTATATAGCAATATTATCTGAGAGGCTTGTACTGACTTTCTCTATCTCTTAAAAAAAAAAAAAATCTTTGATGACTTTCAATATCAGTTCTGTGCTTGAGGTAACTGCATCATGAATGTTCTTGACTTGAATAGAGTTGTTTAAAAATAATGTTCTGGTTTTGAACACATTTTGGAAGTTATTTTGTCATACTTGCGAAACATATTAAGCAGCAGATAATCTGTGTTGCTACTGATCTAATTACTAATTCAGAACAGATCTGCCAAAACAGCTAATGGTACAGAAATCCAACTACTCATTCAGATTTCTCAAATTTATTTTAGCACAGATTATGCATTTACAAACATAAAATAACATACAGAAAAAAATCATTATCCTTGGATAGATTGAGTCAACATATAAATATCAAGGACACCACTCTTCTATGATTTAGTTTTAGGTAGTCCTGCAAGAAGCAACGAATCAGATTCAATGATCCTTATGGGTCCCTTTCAGTTTGAGAAATTCTATAATTCTATGTATCTGTGATTCTATAGTAACAAAGATAATTGTTTACTATCACTGGCCTAGTGAAAGATTTACAGGAAAATCACACTTCATGTAGTACCTTTAGGAAGCAGAAGAAGTCATTTGCTGCACGGAACAGTAGCTTACTCCTCATGTAAGGCACTATATACGCTGGTTTACCACTTATACACAAAAGCATATTTTTTCCCTTTTTTTGGATATTATATGAACATTACTAATGTTCATCCACAGACTTGACTTCACAGAGCAAAAGAGAGAAAGGAAACAAAGAAAGGAAAGACAGAAAGAAAGGAAGGAAGGAAGGAAGAAAGAAAGAAAAAAAGGAAGAAAGGAAGGAAGGAAGAAAGAAATGAAAGGAAGGAAGAAAGAAAAGAAAGAAAGAAAGAAAGATAGAAAGAAAGATAGAAAGAAAGAAAGATAGAAAGATAGATAGATAGATAGATAGATAGATAGATAGATAGATAGATAGATAGATCGATCGATCCTTTAGTCTGCTTTCATGGGAATGGTGTTTTTACTTATCCAGCTCAAGAAGCCGAAGCTTGTAAATAGGTACTAAAAAAAATGAGATTCTAGCATTATGTCTCTTTTTTCTTTCTTCTTTCTGTATTCTATTTACTTCTTATTGATTTCTTAGGATTCTTCTCATGCTGTAGACTTACAGAACATGAATGCAAATGTGGGTACACAAAGATATTAATACACATAACTCATACAAAATGAGAATTGAACTGAAAACTAAAATAGTAAAATGTGAATATCGCAAAGGAAAGCAATGAAAAGCTAATAAGTACCCGTATTACAATTTCCTTCTTGGTCTCAATCTAGATGCACTACTTTTCAGTCTTAAATTGTAAAGTGTCCAAATACACCACAAATATACATGGAGTTATTTCTGTCAGGTGAAGGGCTTTTTTTTTAAATTGTGTTCTTATGTAGGATATTAATATATTTATATATTCATGTGAAAAAACTGCGTAAGAGTGGAAAAAATTCTTGTCTTATCTCTCTCACTCTCTCATCTCTCATCTTATGAAGGGCAAAGTTTAGTTTTGTTTGTATGACTGACAAACAATAACTAGACTCTGGATTATGTGGTCTGAGTATGTTTATTGCATTACACAGTTCCCTTTCCCTTTTTTACCTCTGTTTAGATGTAGTAAGTAAAAGGGATGTCACTAAAGTGTGTCACAGAGCAGCATGAGCAGATAGCTCCATCAGCATGGATCAGAGTCAGGATCTGAATTAGTGAAGTGCCTAGCCAGGATTGCACAAGCAGGCAGAGACCAAAGGCCAGGGCTGGAGCTTAAATACAGCTTCCAAGTGAAGGTGAGGTGCAGGGACCCCACTTCTCACAGCTCTTTCTTCCAGCAGTCTGTTCCACGCTGCCCTTCAGCACAGGCAGCCAAAAAGCTGGAGAGGGCTAGGTTGCGCTGAAGGGCCTGAAAAAGTGTTATTTAAACAACAAATGTTAAAAGTATTTTTTTTCCTTCCACAGGTGAGTATAATTTATTATCGCATAATATGAGTGCTAATAAACTTAATACATATTAACAACAACATATTTTTTGTCTTAATATCTGTAAAAAGGAACATAGGTGATCTGATTCAATATGGTGGTGGAAAATCGATGTCATGAAATATTTGTATTTCTTTCTAAAACTAAAAGCAAACTCTTCAGTTTCTTACTTGCCACTGAACAGTTAAACATTCACAATTGATTTTGTTGATTTATCTTCCTGAACTTCACGTTTTTCCTTGTATGACAGAAATCCCTGGTCAAATCTGAGAAATCGTCCATATGATGCAACAACTTATCTCTTATTTTGGCCACCACTGGATAACTCACAGGAAGTAAAAAGAAAACAAAACAAAACGTAACTGAATTATTGGACATGCAGTCCAGTCAACTTGCTTGCCAACACAAGAAGCAAAAATTGCAGAACATTTGTATAAAAATTCATCAATTACTGCATACGCTTATATTAAATATAATTTGTGTTTATTAATATTACATATTTTCCCTTTTGTCTTTACTAAAACCACTCATTAGAAGAGCATTGTTAGAGAACGTAAATAAAAGTTTCCAGTAGGCTGACTTTATTTTCTTTTTAACGTGTTCCTACAATGGGACAAAGTGAAACTGACTATGTTGTTATGCTATGGTGCAACATAGCATGGCAAGTTCCTATTCCCACATATTGATCATTACTTCTTTGTCCTGTAAAATATCTAGGAAGAAGATCTTCTTTAAAGGCATTTAACCTTCCCCCATATGATTCATCCTGCTTAGAACTTCTTTGGATGTGATGGCTTGGTTCAAATTCCTCATCTAAACCAAGTCAAACTGAAGGTCTGAAGATAGGGCTGCTTTTTACCCAGGTGACTGACATAGGTTTCTATATTTATGTGGGCGTCTGTGTATTTCTGTATATGCATATGTGTGACATAACAGCTGATAAGCATGTATGTAGAGGGTGAAGGAAGGGGTTAAAAGGGATTTTAATAGAAGTGGCATTACCTAATAGTTGCTGTGCATTTAAAAAACTGATAGTGCTTAGCTATTGTCTAAATTAACTGAAGCAGAGA
>Ga0181612_104461_pt1 | contig 10891 bp, 7 predicted proteins | sample HoacroProtozoa21_FD_119630 | JGI IMG/M metagenome (GOLD analysis project Ga0181612, IMG submission 119630) | Hoatzin crop microbial communities from Cojedes, Venezuel. Combined Assembly of Gp0051906, Gp0051904, Gp0051908 | reverse complement strand
TTTTTACAGAACATACATGCAAAATATGTTCCATAGAATCTAAGCACAAAGCAGCTATTTGATTTCTTGGTGTGATCTCCTCATGTTCCATTGACTTCAGTTTCATCCATTCACTTCTTCACCAAGCACAATGAGAGATATAGAGCTAAAGCTTCTACTTCCTAAAAACCACCCAGTTTTGAAAACATCAAGAGGTGGTGATACTTCCCTTGATCGTTTCCTCCAGGGGATTACCACTAGTTTCACAACAGGCCCTAATTTTCTGTTCACTTACACATAAATGAAAAACAGCAGATCATTTGGCTCCAGCCAGCAGAGGGCACAAACATACACCTATACCATCCAGTCCATTATATTAAAATTATTAGCACATTTCAAAGACATCCATCACCGGGGCCATTTATTATTTATCCAGCTCTGGAAGGATATTGGCCCCCAGCTGCAGTCGAGATGATCAGAGACATTCTTCCTCCATCCTATCTGACTGAAGAGCAATGGAAATCCTAGCTGGGCTTGCTGACTGTGGAAACCGTGCCAGCTGACCTCACTTGATGCTTCCAACAACCCTATTTGTGTAACCACACAGCCTTCCTCTGCCTTAGGGCAGTTGGCCAGCAAGATGATGGGTAGCCTGGAATTACAGTAAGTTTGGATATGACGTATGATTTGTGTTAGGAATTGGGAGTGTCTTCTTATGGCTGAAATAAGCAGATCTGCATGTTATGGCCAAACTGTAAGGTTTACAAAGCACAATATTCCAGGTGGTCACCAGAGAAATCAAAGTCTTAAATTTTCATGAGAGACAAGGTGCAAAAACCTAACTTAAATTCAATGAGAAAGAATTTGCTGCTTCTCTTTGGTAAGTCCCAACCTGAACAAACTCAACATTTAGTTTGAAACTTCAAATACTAACCAGTGGACAGTGGATCTGGTGTTTATATGGTGACTTGAGATTTCTCTGATATTTAAGCCAGACCCAGTAAGGAAAAATTATCTCAGTGAGAAAAATTCTTGAACAGATTCCCTGTGATTCACTGTGTTCCTTGCTCCATCTGTTTCCCTTAATATCCAACGTAGCTACACATTAACCTCACATTTTAAGAATGAATTATGAAGGCTACAGCCAGCTTTATGCTCTGCAGTGAAAAGGCTCCATAAGGCTAAGCTAAAAGAAGTTAACACTTCTAAGTGGTGTCTTTCAGCGTAAACCTGTCAAACTCGCCCAGGAGTACACCCCTAGAACACTAACCTGCTTTAATACGCAATAAACTATGTCAACTGATTGTTTCTGCTGTGCTGCCATTTCTTGGCTTTTTCTTTATTTTCCCCCAAACCTTATTTTCCACTTGTCAGCTCAACCTCGTGCCCGAGTCTTTCATCAGCCCCACAGTCACGGAACTCCACAGGCAGGAGTTATTGCCTCTCCCTGCTGCACACTGTTTGCCCCTCATATATCCAAGCCCAGCTTGAAGCCCTCTCTGTCGCTGGAAGGTTCTGTGAAACCAGTGGTCATCCTTTCTGGGCTTGAGTCAGCCAGTTCAAGCCAAGACTGACACAAGCCGTTGGGGAAGGAGAAGAGTCGCTGAGGCGCTCTGCAGCACAGCACAGCCCTCAGGAAAGGTTGCACCAGGGGCAGAAGCTCGCAGGAGGCATTTTTTTTTAACAGCTGCCTCAGCTACACAGGAGGGAACTTCTGCTAGCACAGCCCTGGCCATCCTGGCAACCCTGTATTCTGGAGCCTGCTTCTTTACCCCATACAAGCCCAGAAACCCTCCACATCCCCAGCTAGTATGGGAGGTACCTCTGTGACATTTAGGGATTTTCTGCACCAAAAAACAAAAATCTCATATTTAGGTGGTTAAACCAAGATTTCGGCTCCTCCTTAATTTTCAGAGGAAATAACCCTGTCCATGATACAGTATAGTTCTCCCCAACCCAGTGCAGTGGAGCATAATGGAATATCATATAGGGACCTTGCTTTTCAAAGAAGATGGACTAGGAGTGAGTGGAAATAGAAGGCCAAATTGTGCTTGCCCTCGGATACCTCTGAATCACATTTGGAATATGTTGAACTTTGGCAAGCAAAGTTTCAGTTGTATACCAGTAAGCGAGGCATGACTTGTGTCATCCAAGCCATCAAGGAAGTCCTCATTACCATTAGTATTTGTGGCACAGTTAATCATGGTGAGATACATCTCTCTCAGCTTGAGGCATTTGATGTGGCTGTCTAGGCTTCTAGAGTTAATGAACAGAACCAGAGATTTCCAGGACCTATCCCCACTCCATCATAATGTGGACACCTCCATTAGACCAGACAACTCATGCTTTTTGTTTCTGGATATCATGGGAGTTGAGATAGCTTGCTCAGAATTAAATGTCTATGTCTTTGCTGTAGATGCCTACAGTTAAATGAGGTAAATCCTGCTCTGGTTGCCTCTGAGATTGTAAAGGAGTACTCTGATGACCTTTGTATCTGTGGAGTTATAATTAAATGTTTAATGTATCATAAGCTGATATCCCTGGCTCCTTGGAGGCTTATGAATTTAAGGTTCTACCCAGGGCATTTTCTATCTGCCCTGTCTAATGCCCATCTCAAGAGAAAATTTGAATTGCCAGGATCAACTACTTCATAATAATTTGTGTAGAAGAAAGTATTTCTAAGTACTCAGTTTAGATTAATGTCACTGTTAGGCTGCTGTTGCTTTCTCCTAACTCTTGTCATACAACACAATTATTATTGTTTTGGCCATATCTTCCCCAAATCTTGAACAAAGTTCCCAGAGCCTAGTATCTCTCTGCCATCTCGTCACAGCTGCTGATGATGGATATTGATTATTAGCTAATTAGCCAATTGACATACTCCAAATTTTATTGTTTTGTTAAGGAGTTTATCATGAGATCTTTGAGACAACCCCAAAAGACTTCACTAGTATAGCACTAATAATTGAACACTTCAGTTGACTTATGAAATACAAGAAAAATTTCTTACCATACGTTCTTCCTATTTCCCTCCTGGGGTGATAAAGCGCAGTGGATGTTGCCTCATAAATCTGTTTCCCTTCTCAACCCAAAGATTGTATCTAATTTTGATAAAGGAAACATTGCTAGAAATAAGAAGAAACATTTTTGTTTACTGGTGCTTCGAGAGTCAGTCAAAACCAGTCCTTCAGTAGTCTTGGAAGGTGTTTATCAGCAGAGTTAACATTCTTGCAGAACTATGGTGCAAGTACATCTCCTTTGTCTCCAGTGTGATACTGGCTCATCTTTAAGTGGATTTTCCTGATCAGGATGGCACCAGCTGGCCTATAAATTGACCTTCTTCCCACCTTAAAATAATTAAATATATTTCATACACAGTAGATTTGAGATGTATCTCATTAGTTTTGAGATATTCAAAACACAAGTGGGCTGCCCTGGTCTAGCTTTCAAGTTAGTCCAGCTTGAAATAGAGGATTGGCCAAGATGAACTCCACAGTTTCATTTTAAAGTCAATTTTACTATGAGACTTTATAGCCAAGAGTCAGCTTATAACTTCACACACAGGCAAATGTGAGGTCCTGCACCTGCGACAGACTAACAACTCCACAGAGCAGCAATGAGCAGCTTTTAAAAGCAATTGTCCTGGTGGACAATAGCTGAACACGCGCCAGCAGTGCATCCTTGCAGTGATGAAGGTTAACTACATAGCAACCAAGGAAGTAAAATTCAGGTCAAGGAAACTGCCTCTTAGCCTCTGTTCACCACATCGGGACTAATGTGTCCTGTTTTGGGTTCCCCAGCTATCACAGGTGAAAAAATAGCTTACACTGTGAATGCCAACAGGCAGCAGATAATTGGCTGCATATCTGTGGGCTGGTGAACATCTGACATTGAACTGTTAAACACAATTCTGCTACTTGCTAGTTGAAACCAATAAGGGATTATTATAAGTTTAGGGAGCATATGGAGTAAACAGAAGCGGTCCGATCTTGAATCCTCCTATTAATAAAGAGACATGAGGACAGAACCTACTATTAGGAGGCAATTCACATGTTGTTGTTCTGTACATACGCCACTTAGATTGGAAAACCCAGGAGCCTAACTTCCAGAAGGAAGAGGTGCCACTAAAATTAAAGTTTTCCAAAAAGAAGCAGGGGTCTCAGAAAGAACAAGAGGAAGATCTTGATTGGAGAAAAGATCCTAGAAGCAGGGGGAAATCCTGGAGATCCAATTGCTGAGGGGGATGTCCAGGGACCTTGACCAGCAGCCCCCCAGCCTGGCACATGCAAGAAGCTGTATAGCAGAAATCGACCTTCCCAGACCATCAGTGACCTCCCTGCTGGGAAACGAAGTTGAGACCTAGGGATTGTAGCACTAGCTTGCAGGGAGCAAGGGAGTGATTGGGTGCATGAAATAATCAAGAATAAAAGCTCTGCTGTCGTTGGTTATTAAATAAATGGCAGCTGAAGGAGCTTGGCTTGCAGAAGAGAATGACTGAGGAAGCATCTGGTTGCTGCTTCTCACTACCTATTCATAGATTATAAAAAGGGAGCCAGACTCTCCTCAAAAGTGCACAGTAGATGAGAAGCAACAGTCGCAGATAGTGAAAAGTCAAATTTGACTTAGATATAAAGAAACAAATCTCCCCCTGAGAATAGCTCAGGTTGCCTGGAGGGCTGTGGAAAGTTCAACTGGACAAGGCCGTGAGCAACCCAGTCTAGCTCTGAGCTGGATCTCCGAAGCTCACCCTACTTTGACAGGTGGTTGGACCGGGTGACCTCTAAAGGTCCCCTCCAACCAAATTACTGTATAATCCCGTAGTAATTTAGATGTACAACCATCACACATAATGTTATCAATATTTTGTGTTATTTATAACAAAATGAGACATAAAGCCTATAAGACATAAAATGTTATCAATAGGCTTAAAATAGAAACTACAGCATACACAGAATTTCCATTCTGTATAATTTATGTCCTCACAACACATTGGAGAAAAGCCTGTGCATCAGACCTCAGCGCAAACAAGATGCTTCTCCATGTCTTCTTCCCAACCCCATCTCATCAGGACACGCTTGTCGTATACGCTACACAGAGCCAATGTACACATGGCATGTTTGCAAAGACCCCGTCCTTATCCCTGAGAAGGGATGGTCTTACACAAATAATATTACGCAATTTCACATTAAATTACCCTCCACGGTTGGGGATGACCATCTTCCAAATATTTCTAAGACAATTTCACTTGTTTGACTCAATATTCAATACAAACAACACTCTGCTTTGGCTTTGTGAAACAACCTCATCCAGATGTGACTAAGTTCAGTTCACAGATCAGCAAACTTGAACCTACCCATTCAGAGCACAACAGAGCACAAACTTCTGATGAGACCCACCAAGAAATCTTCTTTTAAAGTTTTTCCTTTGATTTATTTCTTTGGGCCAAACAGAACAAAATGAGCAATGCACTTGGAGCAACCTTGAGCTAGAACGGTTGAAATAATTTCCAGAACATTCAGGGTACAAATGAAGAATCACCTTGCCAGCAAGCTCTTTTCCTCTAAATCAAGACAAAATCAGATTACAGGCTTCCCTACACGATGAGGCAAAGGCATAAAGGCATATCACTAAAATGTGATGCAAGATATGCAGTACCATGCAAGTCAATGTTGTATAATTCTGTTGGTACTACTATTGGTTATCATACAACATCTCCTCACTGGCATTACTGGTTTAACCACTGGCTCATAATCAGCACACAAAGCAAAAAAAGACCATAAAAGCTAAAAACACTTCTATTATACATGGTTGCCAATATTTTAGTGCTAATAGAGACGTGCCTCCTCATGCCAAGGGTGAATCTGGCCCAAAGATTTCTTCAATGGTGAATCACTTCTATCTATCAATAATTGTTACATGCGGGTAAGTATGGTTCAAGTTTTTCTCCCAAATGATTTCAGTATGATAGAAGTTGTTCAGTCTACAGGAAATACTATATATTTATTTGGCTTGGAGAGTCTAAATGCCTTCTTTCCAAAGCAAGAGACACAGGAAATGAGGTCTCCCGAAATATAGACAGTACAGATTTTGTTCTCTCCCTTGGATTAAAACTCATTTTTTCCAATGACTACACCTAAATGTGCTCTAAGCCCTAGGTAGAACCATATCGGTATAACATATACAAACATCAAATAATTTAAGTAAGACAAAAGAGGAAGGTTTCAAAAGCAGAGTAATTCTTTGCCCAACTCCTCTTGAAAGTTAAACAGATTTTTTTGCAGGCCACGTGTCGCTCCTTTGGAAGCCTTCCGATAACTCAGTAATACAGGCAAGAGAGAAACACATATGATTCAAATTTCTGATAAAGATACATCAACAGATAAATCTTTGCATCCCAAAATCACGGCTGGCATAAATGCCCATGGTGATTTTGGTCTCAATAGAACTGTACTCCCCTGCTTAAACTCTGCTTAACTAATTAAACCAGGTTGTCTGTCAGCAGCATAAAATCAAAGCACTTTGTGATGCTAAATCTGATGCCTGGAAAAGATTGACATAAGAACAAGCCTTTTCTTCCCCTGGAGAGAGCTTTCAACACAGAAAAGAACTGTACCCAGTGAGAAAGCAAAAAGCTGACTGAACTAAAACATTTAAGCAATAAGGCCCAACCTTCTCTGGATAAAAGATCATTTTGAATGGTATCATCATGGTTTCAACTCACTATCAAGAAGGTAATCATCTTCCAAAATGGAAAGGTTTCCAGAAATGACAGCATTGTCAGTGTGTACATCATTCAATCCTGAAAGTCTTGCCTCAGGCTAAGATGCAACCCTGGTGGTATCAATGACTCGGAATCAGTGACTACAGACATGCAGATATCTGTGTGGAATAACCCATGCCCTCTCATCATATGAGCCTATTACAAAAAGATGAATTACGTATTTTAAATGGGCCTGTTGCTGGAAACACTCACTGATCTTTTCCACTCTGCTTTTTAAGGGTTACTTGTAAGAGGTAGTTTTTTCTCCAAAGAAAAATGAATTTGCAGCCTCATTTAGATGGCTAGCTCACACTTACATTTCTTAAACAGATTTGCACAGTAAATAATATAGGAGCTGAACTAGTAAAACATTAGGGGTTTAAATTTTTTTTAATCATTTATAGGAAAATGGACAAGAAAAACTGTCTTTGAAGGCATCCTTACTTTTATTAAGGCATCTGGCACCTTGCTTTCTTATTTTCTATTTGAATTACATCCAGTGAATAGCAAGATGCTTTACAGGCATCAGCTCAGGGTACAGGGCTTTGATTAAGGTCAAGACACTTGAAGATTCTCAAAGGCACCTAAATAAATCAATCAGCTTTAAGCAATCTTTTAGCAATCATCACAGGCTTGAAGCACCTGAGAGACTTTGAAATCTTCAGATAGAACTTGGGCAGTTTGAAATCTAAACCTGTTTGTCTTTCATTGGCTTTTAGATGCTTGAAATACTTCTGAAGACCAATCTTACTGATGGGACCGATGCCCTTCAATACTCAAAGAAGTGCATCAGAGCCACTGGACTTTCAGAAATGCATCCTTTTTCTTTTTTCTCTGTACCACAGTTCCCTACCCATAAACTGAGGGCAACAGCAGGTTAAGCCTATCTCCACAGACTGGGATAACTACAGTAATGATTATTAGATGCAGAGGTTATACAGGGATGGTGGACTTGACCAAGACAAAATACCTCCTGGTTCTTCCTGATGCTTTCAGTCCAAGGCAAAAAAGTGAAAGTGAGTGGGCAAGGCTGTCTGCTGCAGGTGTCTGCAGACACTGCATCTCACTCCTTCCCTTTGCTTCAAAATTAGTCACAGTCCAGCAGCCCTGCATCGAGAGCAACAGTCTGCATAGACCCCAGTGAAATTCCTGGTGTTACTCAAGGTGGTGGATTAGTGTCCTAGACCATACGTTATTTAAGCAAGGTAAGGGCGTACTCTAGTCTTCTGCCATTTTCTTTCCTCATCTTCAGCATGATTACCTGAGAAACAACATCAGATGCAGACTACGAACATCCCTAGTTCAGCGCCTGAAAGGCAGAGAAGTTACAGTGCAGGAGAGATACAGGGGAACCACAGCCTCCCAGACCAACGACAGAAGCTACAGGCAGGGCATATGCCAACAAACCTTGTTTTCTTTCCCAGTCTCCAGAAGCCTTCCCTGGAAGGGAATGAAGACTGACCTCTTCTGTTGAGGGTAAGGTGACTTTGAAAGCAGGATGTCCAGTCTTCCCCCTTCTTGTTAAATAAAGACACTTTCAGAAGTCAAAGTCATAGTTTCCTATCTATCTCCTTTATGTGTTTATCCTGCATGCAGGATGGTCAGGCATATGATATTTATCTCCCTTTATTTCCTCTCATCTAGCTGGCCTGTCATTCAAGGGGGTGATTAGTTCAGCAAAAGAAAGAAGGGCAGTCCAATCTGTCTGAAGAGAGGTGATGGAAAATGTAGTCTATTGCTGACAAGAGCAGCACAAGGGTCACATATTGGTAGAAGTGATGAAAGGTCCTGTAGGTCTATTGAGTCCAGCCGTTTCTATGACAGTGAAGAGATTTGCTGGACCTGAAGCAGGGAGAGGACACAAACGCTGTTTTGTTCTGTATCAGTTACAGATTCTGGTCACTTGTGTAAGCTAATACTCTTCCAACTTCTTTTGGGCTCATTACAGCTCTTCTTACATTACAGCTTGGCAGCATGGTTCTTTCGCTCTCTCAACACGGAAAACACACAGCCTTCTGCCCCTATCATAGGCACATGGTTGTAAAGGACAGATTTTAATCTTTGAATTTGCATCAGTGGTACTATTAGCTTCACTCAGGCAACTCGGGTTTCTTATCCGTGTAGAAGAGAGAGATGACCATCCTTCATGTGTATATACTAGGCTGTACCCTCAGGAGTGCTCACCCCCCATGAATCAACACAGTCTGAGCCTCCAGAAAGTATCTTCGCACCACTGTTCTAAACAGCGCTTCTGCTGGGTCACCTCCAGCCACATACTGCAGTGCTGGAAGTTTTCTATTTTCTATAATGCTTATATTGGGCAGGGAATAAGTACTTTATTCTCGCTACTCAAATGAAATAAACAGGTTGTGACTGCATAAAACAGGCGAGTCCCTGGTACTGTTTAACTCTCTTCTGAAAGTTTGCTCCTACTGCAATTAGCTAGACTTTGGCTCTTGTTTTCAGGGTAACAGCATCAGAATCATTCTCTAGAGCACTGCTCCAGAAATTAGTTCTATGTCAATGGTGATGATAGTTTTTGCGATAGCTAAGCAAACAACATGCTGAAGTACAGCCTATATGCTGTAATATTGTTAATACCATATTAAGTATATGTTTAATCTGTGGTAATTAAGTGAAAATGGTAAAGACTTCAGCTCTGCCTCTCCATTCCACTCTTGTGAGGCACTCTGGAGTACTGCACCCAGTCTTGAGCCTCCAGTACAAGACAGACAGCCACTACTGTAAGGGTACAGGGAAGGTGAGAGCCTCTGCTTCATCAGCGTTATCCAATATGGGACCCTTTCAATGCAAACAGAATATTAAATAAGGGAGAAAGTAATAAAACAAGAACATGCAGACACACAAACCAGGGGTACAAGAGATAGAGGCACTAGTAAAGATCAAAAGTCTTCAGCCACTAATTGATGGGCCATCAAGAAACTCCAGACACAGCTTTGGAGGGCCAGCCTGGGCTATTAACTTATAAGCACTGGGAAATCAAAGGAACAGGAGGATTCAGGATATTTGAAGTGGGCCTGTCGGACATTTTGTGGAAGGAGGATCAGGGCAAATCCAGAGGAGGGGGGGAGGGGTGGGCAAAAAAGGGACAGAAAGGGATATGAAAAGGGGCCAGTCACATGTAAACCACAACTCGTCAATATATTTGTCTGACCAAGTCCTGCAACCACCCACTATGGCCTGTCCTGTCTTATTATTAAAGCCTTTCTTAACTGTATTTCTGTACAATCCCAGTCTATTCCATGTGTGTGAATGCTGTAAGGACAAGGTGCCAGGAACTGGGGACACTTGCACAAGAGGACATGGGACTAGCAACTGCAGCAGGATGAGGTTCCAGGCACCCTAGGGCTGTGGTGCCAGCTGCTGATGTGGCTGAGGGTCTCAGCCCGGCCATTGAGACATGACTGGTGTGTCCTGGGAACAGCTGCTGGTGGGACTGGGGTGAGATAGGGGCTCAGCACTTGCTGCTGGAACAGGACTGTAGATCACAGTCCAAGATTGGACTAGCAGCTTCCAGACACCTCTTCACACCTAAATCTTTCTACAATTTATCTCACGCCACTGGACTCAATGAAACTACACTGGCATAAGCCACAGCAGTAACAGTTTCTCGTCTTCCAAGAGGTCAATGAGAAGATAGCCTTTGAGAAAGAACAGCTAGCTAGACATTGTGAACTTTGTACAAGCTATTCCAGGTACGTACATGGTGTGCCTATATTGCCCATTTCATAAATGCCTACTTTGCTCCATAGTCCTCATCCACCTTCTTGTACCCCAGTCAGCCTCTCTGCATACTTCACTCGGGAGCAGAATCATTTGCTTTGTCAACGTGACAAAGAAAACATAGTTCGCTCTGGTACACACCCCTGAGGTTGGATAGGTACCAACTGAAATAAATGCAACTCCCTCACTCTGATATGGTTATAATAATGTTCAGTACAACCAAGATCTTTGGGGCTATTTGATTGGTGATGAATGACACTCCCTTTTCTCCCCAAGTTCAGTCTGTTTTGTCTGTGACAGTAATTGGCAGGTGGCATCTCTCCCTGTCCTTGTCTCGACCCTCGAGCCTTTCATCATATTTCCTCTCCCCGGTCCAGCTGAGCAGGAGCAATACAGTGGTTTTGGTGG
>Ga0181612_175820_pt1 | contig 10892 bp, 10 predicted proteins | sample HoacroProtozoa21_FD_119630 | JGI IMG/M metagenome (GOLD analysis project Ga0181612, IMG submission 119630) | Hoatzin crop microbial communities from Cojedes, Venezuel. Combined Assembly of Gp0051906, Gp0051904, Gp0051908 | reverse complement strand
TGATGGTATGGATGTGGAAAACATTTCGTTTGGCTATGATCCGGATGAAAAGGTTCTGGATGATGTGAGTCTGCATGTGAAGAAGAATGAGATTCTGGGTATTCAGGGCAGAAGCGGATCGGGAAAGTCGACACTGCTGAAGCTGATGATGCGGTTCTTTGATGTGGACAGCGGGGAGATTTCTTTTTCCGGGAGAAATATCAATACGGTGAATACGAAGGATCTGCGTGATGTGGAGAGCTATATGACGCAGACGACGCATCTCTTCACCGGTACGCTGAAGAGCAATCTTCTGATTGCGAAGGAAGATGCCTCGGATGAGGAGATTGAAGAGGCCTGCCGCAAGGCTTCCATTCATGACTGGATTATGTCGTTAGAGAATGGCTATGAGACGGAAGTGGGGGAGCTTGGTGAGACGCTGTCCGGTGGTGAAAGGCAGAGGATTGGTCTTGCACGGGCGTTCCTGCATGATTCGGATCTGATTCTTCTGGATGAGCCTTCCAGTAATCTTGACAGTCTGAATGAGGCTGTGATTCTGAAGTCTTTGAAGAAGGAGAGGGAAGGCAAGACGATTGTGCTGGTATCCCACAGGGATTCCACCATGCGGATTGCGGACCGGATTTATCAGATGGAAGAGGGGCGTGTGGTATGAGTGCCGCAATGGAGCTTCTTCTGATTTATCTCTTATTGATCAACCTTATTGCCTTCTTCCTCTATGGCATAGATAAGTGGAAGGCGAAAAAGCATGTGTGGCGGATTCCGGAAAGTACGCTTCTCTTGTCCGCTGCCATGGGCGGCGCCCTTGGGGCGTATCTTGGCATGAATGTGTTTCATCATAAGACGCTGCACACTTCCTTCAGAATCATCGTACCGCTGTCATTAGTGGTATGGATTGTGATTCTTGGCTATATATTTCTGCATTGAGATCGGCGCTGTGCCGGTCTTTTTCAAAAAGCAGCCGTAGAAATGTGTGTTCTACGGCTGTGAAATGGATATCAGGAATAATAGTTTTTTAACAGTATCATGATGCTGGTGTACAGTTCTTCTGCAGTGTGACGGCGGGAGCTGGCGCAATCCTGAGCCGGTCTTCCGCAGATGAAGCAGGTGCGGTGTCTTTGCCGTGAGAGCTTTTCTCCTTTTTCGTTCAGAACATCAAGATCGTACAGTCTGCCGAGAGGGTGTGTTTCTTCGATGCGGCTTATTTTGTCTTTGATGTCTTCCGCATCCCCGTCCACGCTCAGAAGTAGTTCGTTTCCTGTGTTTTCATGAATTTCAACCGTCTCAAACACTGTCCAGCCGGATTGGGATACGGCATTTTTAATCTCTGCACAGCCTTCTTCAAAAAGCCTGAAGGATGAGTTGATTGTTTTTGGTGGGGCCTGGAATATTCATGCAGAAGGAGATGACAGGCTGGCTGTATTCTTTTAACAGGCGGTTCTGAATTTCGACACGTCTCTCACGGCATGCCATCATATCCGGAATGGTGACGGGAACATTGAAATCCTGAGAGTTGTTTTTGGTCATGGGATTCACCTCAGAACTTAATAATGCACGACGTTTCCTGCAGCGCGGATCGCTTCAAGAACAGGTTCTGCTTCGGCACTTGTAAAGTAGTTATACGTGGATGCAGGTACCAGCCTGCGGAATGTCTCCATGTCTCCTGACTGTAAAGCTTCGCGTACTGTGGAGGCACTGACTGCCTCGGATTCAAGGGAAAGCCGGGGAATGACAATGCATTCCACGCCATGTTCGGGAAGCTGTGTCTGCATAATTTCGTTATAGATGCCTGTGACAAGGCTTTTCGGTTCTTCTCCCACATAGCGGCGATGGATATCCAGCGCTTCCGCAATCCTTGAAAAGATGGTGAGATCCAGAAGTGCATGGCCGCGGATGACGGCTTCCGCATCTTTCTGGAAATAGCTGGGGAATGTGGCACTGCTGATGATATAGGGACCGCTGTCATGGATCATTACATTGGACAGATCTGCAGTACCTTTCCTGATCAGTTCTTTTCGTACGGAATACGGTACAAGGCTGGCATCTTCGCTGACCGCAAACAGATGAACCAGATCATTCTCCTGTGCGGCTTTTTCAACGAGGTAACGATGGCCGAGCGTGAAGGGGTTGGCGTTCATGACAATGGCGGCGATGCGCTGTTTTCCTTCTGCCGCAGTTCCGGTTTCCTTTTTCAGATTCAGGAGATAATTCTGAAATCCGCTGCGGTCATTTTCCATGAATACCAGTTCGCCGTCAATTCTGGCAATTTCATAAAATCCAAGATCGCCGAAGAATTTTGCACTGGTGCATTTGGTGTATAGAAACAGGTGCGTGTTCCCGCGCTCGAACTGGATGTTGATGAGATGTGTGACAATTTCATTCATCAGTCCTTCGCCCTGATGTTCGGAACTGACTGCCATGCACCGGAGGGTGTTTTTGAAGCAGCTGCCTGTAGCGATCAGATTGTAGTTATCATCATACATACCGCATGTGTAATCCAGATTGCCGTCCAGACGGATGCCTTCCTGAATCAGCAGTTCTTCTGCTTTCTGAATTCCCCGTTTGTCGGAAGGGTAGATCCGGGAGATTGTGTAGTCAGACATATTTCATACTCCTTTGCTTTTTTCGTGATATTCCTGCGTCATGTCTATGAATGCTTTTACCTGCGGCAGCTGCAGGGCGCTGTCGGTGTAGATGAGGTAAGTTGAGCGGACGAAAGGTTCGCCATTGGCAAAGTGAAGCGGACGGATGACACCGTCAAATCCGGAAAGACATACGCTTGGAACCACGGACCAGCCAAGACCGCTTTTTACCATTTCAACGCATGTCGTGATGTTATCGACATAGATGCCGTTTTCGGAGACGGAAATTTGATTTTCCAGCAGATACTGCGCCAGTTCACGTTCGAATGCGGCGTCGGAATTTCTTCCGATATAAGGGATGCTGTTCAGATCCTCGTTTTCGTATTCAGAATTCATGATCGCACAGACATCTTCTCTCTCCAGAAGGACTCTGTTCTCTTTCCATTCGAATTCTCCGCGGAGAATGGCGACGTCTGTCTTTCTTTCGAGAACCTGCATATACAGATGACGGCTGTGGCCGGAAGTGATATGTGTTTTGACATGCGGATATTTTGTTCGATACGAAGCCAGCAGGGAAGGCAGGCGGTACTGGGAGTAATTGATGGATACGCCGGCATTCAGCGTGCCGCAGATATATTCTTTTTTTGCGTCAAGCCTTTGCCGCATGGCGGACAGCTCGGCCGCTGCTTTACGGGAAGAGGCGAGCACCTCTTCTCCTTCAGGCGTAAAGCGTATTCCCTGACGGGAGCGTATCATCAGCGTGACGTCAAGTTCCTTTTCGATTTGTGCGATCCGCTTGGACAGTGCCGACTGTGTTACATAGAGTTCTTCAGCCGTGCGTGTGATGTTTTTTGTTTCATATAATTTTTCCAGCAGTTCAAAGTCGTGTTCGTTCATAGATCCATAACCTCTCTCTTTTACGTTATAGCATTCCATTTATGAATTGAGACGGAATAGCTTTGATGAATGATTGTTATCATCAGAAACCATAATAAACGAAAAATATGATTGTTTAAAGACTTTTTGACAGATTTTATACATTCCGAAAAGGAATTGAAAAAGATGAATATAATGAATTTTACAGAATACTTTACAGCTGTAATAATGTGGTTGCTGAAAGAGAACAGCTGATACAAAACCAGAAACCAAAAAGAAGAAAGGAAGGTAGAGGAATGGATATCAGAAAGAAAGCCATCGCCGGGACGCTGGAATCCAGTGACGCACAGATCACTGTGGAGCCGGCAGAACAGCTGGAGCTCACAATTGAAAGCTCCGTTATGAATCAGTACGGACGGCAGATCAAAGCCTGCGCACTTCAGACACTGGGAGAGCTCGGTGTCGAAACGGGCAAGGTTAAGGTCGTGGACAAGGGCGCGCTGGAATGCACGCTGAAGGCAAGAATTGAATGTGCGGTGTTCAGAAGCAACGATGCTTCCGAAAGCAATATTCCGTGGGGAGGTGCAGTGAAATGATTACTCGTAAAAAGCCGGAAAAAAACAGACTTCGCAGAACAATGATGTTCATGAATGCTCAGAAGCCTGGTCTGATCAAGGATGCTTATATCTATGGAACTGACAGCATCATCCTGGATCTGGAGGATGCTGTGGCAGAGAACCAGAAGGATGCGGCAAGATTCTCCCTCTATCAGGCAATGAAGAACATTGATTACGGCGATACGGAAGTGATCGTCAGAATCAACGGCCTGGATACACCGCACTGGGAAGAGGACATCCGCTGCTGTGTGGCAGCCGGCGTGGACGGCATCCGCATTGCAAAGTGTGAAAGTGCGGATATGGTCCGTACGGTTGAAGAACATGTGCTGGCAGCCGAGAAGGAGTTCGGTGTGGAAGAAGGAAGGACGCTTCTGATGGCGGCTCTTGAGAGTCCGAAGGGTATCCTGAATGCCTATGAGATCTGCACTGCTTCGGACAGAATGTTCGGTGTTGCCATCTCCGGCGGAGACTTCCGCAAGAGCATGCATGTACAGATTGAAGAAGGCGGCGTTGAGATGCTGACGGCTAGAGGGATGATGCTTCTTGCAGCACGTGCGGCAGGCATCCAGTGCTTCGATACAATGTATCCCAACATTGATGATATGGAAGGCTTCAAGGCTGAGGTGATCCAGAACCGCAAGATGGGCTTTGACGGAAAATCAATCGTCAATCCCAGACAGATTGCATTCGTCCATGAGACATTCGCTCCGACGCCGAAGGAAATCGCATACGCAGAGAAGCTGTGCAGATCCTTCAACGAGCAGGCGGACAGCGGTGTCGGTGTCTATACGGTAGACGGAAAGATGGTGGATATTCCGTTCTTCGAGGATGCGCGCAGAGTTATTGCGCTGGCAAAAGCATGCGGCGTCTATCATGGAGATCTTTGATTGAGAGGAGGAAAATAAGATGATTAATGCGGTAAAGAGAGAAATTCCCGATGAGCTGCTCTCAAACGGTAGAGAAGCATATCAGGGCAAATACTATATGGACGGCAAGCTGGTAAAGAAGGATTCCCCCACATGGGTTCGTCATGAGAAGCCTGAAGAGTCCAAGATTGTCGCTTCGATCCGTGAGGCATGCGAAAAGTGCGGTGCCCACGACGGCATGACATTCTCCTTCCACACGGAGCTTCGTGACGGTGATTACGTTGCATCCATGGTGGCGAAGGTTCTTGTTGAGGATATGGGACTGAAGGATATTACAGTCGCAGCTACTTCCCTTGGAACAGCGCAGGATAATATCGCTGATTATATTGAACAGGGAAAGATTATCGGCGTGCAGACTTCCGGTGTCCGCGGACGTATCGGTGAAGTGATCTCCAATGGCAAGCTGGCTACACCGGCAATTATCAGAAGCCATGGCGGGCGTCCCCGTGCGATTCAGGCAGGCGAAGTGCATATTGACATTGCATTCCTTGCGGCAGCGTCCTCTGACTGCTGCGGCAATGCCAGCGGTCACGGCGGGAAAAACAACTTTGGATCCATGGGATTTGGTACAATGGATGCAAAGTATGCGGATCATACGGTAATCATTACGGATACGCTGGTTCCGTTCCCGAATAAGCCGTGCTCCGTCAATGCGATTGATGTGGATTGCGTTGTGGTGGTCGATGAGATCGGTGACGCGAATAAGATTGCGACAAAGGAAGCACGTGTTACCACGAATCCCCGTGAACTGATGATGGCAGAGTCTGCTGCCAATGTCATTGCGGCAACACCGTATTTCAAGGATGGATTCTCCTTCCAGACAGGTGTGGGCGGACCGTCTCTGGCAGTCAACCGTTATCTGGAAGAGCATATGGTGGAGCAGGGGATTACGATGAGCTTCGCCCTCGGTGGAACGACAAGCTATGTCTGCGATCTGGCGGACAAGGGTCTTGTAAAGCATATCTGTGATACGCAGGACTTTGACCTTGGTGCTGCAAAGCATCTGGCGGAAAATCCGATGGTGCATCATGAGACGGATCTGGATGAGTATGCGAATGCGGCCAATAAGGGTGCACTTGTCAACAAGCTGGACTATGTTGTTCTGTCGGCTCTTGAAATCGATACGAACTTCAACGTCAATGTCATCACCGGTTCGGATGGTATTCTGCGCGGTGCGCCGGGCGGACATCCGGATACGGCTGAAGGAAGCAAGTGCTGCATCATTGTCACGCCTCTGACACGCGGACGCATGGCAACGGTCTGCGATGAGGTCGTTACGGTAACAACACCGGGTGACTGCGTGGATGTGCTGGTAACGGATTACGGTATTGCGGTGAATCCTGCAAGACAGGATCTCATCGACTGCCTGGATGAGGCAGGCATCAAGCATGTGACAATTGAATGGCTCAGGGACAAGGCATACAGTCTTGTCGGCACTCCGGATCAGCTGGAGTGGGAAGATAAGGTTGTGGCTCTTGTGGAAGCAAGAGACGGCACGGTTCTGGATGTGGTACGGAAGATTAAGCCGCTGGTTCTCGACTGAGTGATAGAAAGTAAGACTGGAGAGTATTATGAAACTTGCGATTATAGGCTTTATATTGATGATCGTACTGATGTATGTACTGATCTCTGAAAAAATGGCTCCCCCGATTGCGTTTATTCTTCTGCCGATTATTGCCTGCATCGTTGCAGGATTCGGCGTTGAGGATATTGCCTCATTTATTGATACCGGTGTAAAAACCATGACAAGCACGGCGGTGCTGTTCATCTTCTCCATCTCCTATTTCTCCCTGATGGATAAGGTCGGACTGTTTACACCCATCATCAACTTCCTGATTAAGAATGTCGGCAAGAGCGTAACAACTGTGCTCTTTGCCATCGTACTGGTCAGCTTTGTGGCGCATCTCGACGGATCAGGCGCAACGACATTCCTGATTGTCGTTCCTGCATTCCTTCCGGTATGCAAAAAGCTGAAGGTAAGACCTGAGGCGCTGCTTGGAAGTATGTGCGGCATGTATGCCTGCATGAATCTGGTTCCCTGGGGAGGCCCTACCATGAGGGCTTCCACCGTGGCGGAAGTTCAGGTTTCTGACCTTTACAGCTTCATGATGCCGGGTGTGATTGCAATATGGCTGATGGCCTTCGTGATTGCCTGGATCATTTCCAGAATTGAAAAGAAAAACGGTGCCTGTGTGCCGGAAGGCGGTCTTACAATCGAGGCACCGGAGGGTGAAGAAGGCATTCAGGGCGACAGAAAGCTGTATTTCTTCAATCTGATTCTCACTCTGGTGATGCTGGTGCTGCTGTTTGTGGATATCGGCATGCCGCTGTACTCCATCTTCATGATTGCGTTTGCCATCGCACTGCCTGTGAATTTCAGAACCGTCAAGGAACAGAATGCGGAGCTGAAAAGCTATGCGGCACATGCAATGGTGATGACAATGACACTGTTTGCTGTAGGTGTATTCATGGGTGTGATCAAAGAGGCCGGCATGGTGGAAGCTATGGCGAATGCACTGGTTGCTGTACTGCCGTCGTTCATTACGCCTCACATGCACTGGTTCATGGCACTGTTTGCGGTACCGCTGATCATGATTCTTGGAACGGACGCCTTCTATTATGCGCTGCTTCCGATTATCATCGGTGTTGTCTCCCAGTATGGTGTCAGTGCTCAGACTGTTGCGGCAACCTTCCTTCTGACGGCGACCTTCGGAACGCCGATCAGTCCCAGTGTTGCGGCGGTGTATGTCGGACTTGGTCTTGCGGAAACGACCATCGGCAAGCATATCAAGTATAATCTTCGGATCCTGTGGCCTGCGAGCATTGTGATCCTGATTATCTCAACGCTTCTTGGAGTGATTCAATTCTGATAGATGGGGATGTCTGAAACCGGACATCCTCTTTTTTCATTCCTGTGAGGAATGAAACGTTTGTATTTATTTGAATTTTACAGAATGAAAAAGCCGGGTGATACTAATGATAGAGGAGGTGCCGGTATGGATATGAACGTAAAAGAAGAAGTTTCCTTTGCACAGCTGACAGCCATGACGGCGGCCGCAGCTCTTCTGTATGAAGTGGCGGCGACACCGAAGCCGGGACTGGTGGACAGGCATAATACAGGTTCCCATTCGGATATGGATATTACTCTGTTCCAGACCAGTGCTATGGCAATCGCTCCTTATTTCTATCGGTTTGTATGCTATGGCATGGAACACTGCGGTCAGGGTGCGGAAACGCTTCTGAAAGAATCAAGAGCCATAGGCATTGATGCGGAGCGTGCCATGATGAAGGCAACGGGAGGAGTCAATACGCATAAAGGCGCTGTCTTTTCTCTGGGGATTCTGTGTATGGCCTGTGGATGGCTGAAGGGAAATTCAAATGATATCAACGCCGATCGTCTGAGACGTATCTCTGCTTCTATTGCCGGACCGGTGCTGGATGACTTTCAGGGCGTTACGAAAGAAAATGCGTCCTCATACGGTCAGATGCTGTATGCGGAATATGGAATCACAGGTGTAAGAGGAGAGGCGGCGGAAGGTTTTCCGATTGTATTCGATACGGCACTGCCGGTGATGCAGGATCTCAGAAGCAGGGGATACAGTCTGAATGATGCGGGGATTATCTGTCTTGTGCATATTATGGCCGCTTTGACGGATACGAATGTGATCCATCGGTCTTCCTATGAGGAAGCGGAGGAGATCCGTCTGCGTATGAAAGAATTGACAGAAACACCTCTGGAAGATCAGGATTATGTATCGGTTCTTGAGGAACTGGATCAGGAGTTTATATCCAGAAATGTGAGCCCGGGAGGGTGTGCGGATCTGCTTGCCCTGACGTACTTTCTGTATTCCATGCAGCAGCAGCCGGATCTCATTCATCTGCCGGGATCCATGATGATTTAAGGGGGTTTGCAATGCGGAAGTTCAGAACGGTATATATGCGGGGAGGCACAAGCAAGGGGTGTTTTTTTCGGAAAGCAGACCTGCCGGAAAACAGAGAAGAATGGGATCACATCTTCCTGCAGGTGATGGGCAGTCCGGATCCCAAGCAGATTGACGGGATGGGAGGATGCGTTTCCTCCAATAATAAAATTGTGGTTGTCTCGAAATCTGACAAGACGGGTGTTGATGTGGATTATCTTGTGGGTCAGGTGGTTGTCGGGAAGAACCGTGTGGATTATGGTGCTAACTGCGGGAATATGACGGCTGGGGTTCCGTTGTATGCGGTGCAGGAAGGTCTGGTTTCTGTGAAGGAGCCGAAGACAACGGTGCATATGCATAATCTGAATACGGGAAGCCGGATTGATGCGGATGTGATTATCGATCCTGAAACCCATGAGCCTGCTTTGGATGGAGACTGCAGGATTGCGGGTGTTGACGGGACGGATGCACCGATTGATCTCAGCTTTATGGATCCTGAAGGATCGAAAACCGGAAAACTGTTTCCTACAGGGAATGCGGCGGATGAGATTGAAATCGAAGGATCCGGCCGTATCAAAGTCAGCGTGATTGACGTGATGAATCCCCTTGTTCTTGTCAGAGCGGAGGATATCGGTTTGAAGGGAACGGAGCTGCCGGAGGAAATGAATGCGGACAGCCGTGCCATGAGTCTTTTGGAAGAAATCCGCGGGACAGTCTGCTGTATGATGGGCATGGCATCAGATCTTCATGACGCAAAGGAAAATTCTCCTGGTGTGCCGAAAATCGGGGTTTTTGCACTGCCGAAGGATTACCGGGATATTGCCGGTAATATGGTGAAAGCGGAAGAAGCTGATCTGTGTGTAAGGGTGCTTTCTGTTTTCAAATGCCATAAGGCCTGCCCACTGACGGCTGCCGGTGCAATTGCATCCCTGGCAAAAATTGACGGGACGGTTGTGAGTCAGGCCGGGATCCGATGTGAAGATAAGGTTCGCATTGCGCATCCCAGCGGTGTGATGGATGTCATGGTGGAAACAGAGCATACGTCAGTACGTGCTGTTCATGCGGTAAGAACCGCAAGGCGTATCATGGACGGAACGGTGTATATAAAGGAATAAAGTGAATGCAGACCATGAAAAAGGCATTCCATATCACATTGACCGGAGGTACTGCCGGTCTTTTTTAGCCGTAAAAAGTGTGATTTATCACGATTTTTACGGATAGGAGATACCTATGGAGATCAAAAGAGATTTCTTTCTGAATCAGATTGTAAAGAAGAAAGATAACGGCAGGGTGAAGATTATTACCGGCGTGCGCCGCTGCGGAAAGTCGTATCTTCTGTTTGAACTGTATAAGAATTACCTTGTGGAGAATGGTGTTTCGGAAGAACAGATCATTACGCTGGCTCTGGATGAGACAGACAATGCCAGATATAGAAATCCTGTTGAGCTGAATGAGTTTGTAAAGGCGGAAACGCCTGACAGCGGTAAGAAATATTATGTTTTCATTGATGAAATTCAGGAGTGTTCGGAAGTTGTGAATCCGTGGCTTCCTGATTCGAAGGAAAAGATTACGTTTGTGGATACGGTGCTTGGTCTGGTGAAGCGGAAGAATCTTGATCTTTATATTACCGGGAGTAATTCCAGAATGCTTTCCAGCGATGTGGTTACGCAGTTCCGTGACAGGGGTGATGAGATTCATGTGACGCCTCTTCTGTTTTCGGAGTTCCTTGCGGCATATGGCTCTGACCGTGCCGCAGCCTGGAGGGATTATTATACCTTCGGCGGAATGCCGTATCTGTTTTCTCTGGAAACCGCAGAGGAAAAGAGCCTGTATCTGAAGAATCTGTTTCAGGAGACGTATATCAGGGATATTGTGGAGCGTCGTCAGATCCGCAATGACAGGGAGATTCTGGAAACGCTTCTTGATTTTGTCTCTTCTGCGGCAGGATCCCTGACCAATCCTTCCAAGCTTGCG
>Ga0181612_166817_pt1 | contig 10892 bp, 7 predicted proteins | sample HoacroProtozoa21_FD_119630 | JGI IMG/M metagenome (GOLD analysis project Ga0181612, IMG submission 119630) | Hoatzin crop microbial communities from Cojedes, Venezuel. Combined Assembly of Gp0051906, Gp0051904, Gp0051908 | reverse complement strand
TTGGACATCTACTCTAGATTTCGTACAGTGATCCTCAGAGGTTGTATTTCCATTTAGTCAGTGTCTTTCTATACCCATTAGCTTTTATTGCCTCTTCAAAGGTAAGAACTTAGAAAATAATTCTAAGCTGGCATTGATCAAAATGGTGAGGTACGCAACACTTGTGAAAAAGACTCAAGCCCATAATGCTGCCCAATACAGAACTAAAAAAAATAGTAAAACTGAGAATGTGGTTCTACAGCTTTCTGCCTTATTTTCACTTAATCACTTTTGATTAACTTCTTCTTACTCTAGTGTAAATGAAAACTTAGGCTGTAATGCTGCAAAGGTTGCATCTAAAAAATGTATCTAAGACAGTCTAATGAGATTGCAAGAAACAGACAAACAAGCATATGGGTGTCTATCTTGCTTATGTTCCAAAGCAACTACGACTTCTGTTATCATGAAAAAAGACTTAGAAGAGGATACATCTTTTCTTACTTTGTACAAGTTAAAAAGTAGCTTTCTATATTTGGGAGGATCATCCTAGACATTCATCCTCAAAGAAGAAATAAAAATTAATCCAATGCATAATGTCTTTAAGGTATCCCTAAGAGGGAGATATTTACAGTTTATCAAACCTGTTTTATCAATTTGGCATAGCAGTTTTTGTATAATCCCTCTTTTCCACATTTCAGTGCTCAGGCAACAGGCATGTAAATGTTCTCTGGACATTTTAAAGTGAACACCTTGATGTCTATCATCTCTCCTAAAAATGTGAAGTCTTGTTGAGCAAGTCTAGAAGTTACCATTTCTTCAATTCACATTGATGCTTGTAATTAGCAATAATTGTCTAAATTGAAGATCTCCTATGACAAGTTTTTCAGAAAAAAAAAGGAAAAGAAAAACATACATTGTTAACAGTCATGGAAAAGGAAGATAAACTTTCCCTGGAGAATTATTCTTCTTCATAGTTACAGTAATATCTTAGCATAGTGAAGTCTTATCAAAGCCCCTGCTAATGTTATTCTGAGGTATTTTTTCACTGATATTTAATATTTCATATTCGCTGCTTCTAGCTTATAGAGATCACAAGGTATATTTCATAGTTATCTCAGAATTCCTGATGCCTCTAAGCCTCTGACTTAGATTCAGGTCAAGTCTGGGCAGATGACAAATGTGATTTTTAAAGCGAGACAGGTCTGCAATGTCTTTAATATTTTGCATAAATTTCACACTCTGTTTCGAATAATGTTCTAATACACAGTGTGAAAAGTGTCACTGTTTTTGAGGGTCATTCATGTAGCCAAAACCCAAGGGTTGATATCTATGCATGGCGTTAACACCTTTCAAGGTAATTACTGCATTATGTTTAATCTCAATATCATATACCTCTTGTCTTACAGCATTGGCTATGACACAAAATAGGACTACTGTGTCTTGGCTTTTTGCTGCCACACATGAAATCCCACTGTAATTAATTAATGCTGTTATAGCAACACCTTTTATAATGTTGCTTGACACTCAAGGGACAAAGTGACACAGGGGTGAAGTGTACGAGAAATCATTTTGTAAATTTCATTCTCAAACTCCCTGACTTCGTTGCTGCTTTTTTTTTTTTTGTTAAGATCATTTTTCCACTCAAATTGGTTCCCTGCTATATTGAAGCTATTGAGCAGTTAAATCTCAGCAGAAATCTTATATTGGTCTTGCTCATGTGAGTACTGAAGGGCTCACACTAAAATTTTCTATCAAAAAATACAAATGCAGCAAGTCTTTTATTTCAGATAGTTGTTTATTCTTATTATCATTATTTACAAGGATTGCACTCAGGATAGAAACTTCTTGCTGTACTTCAGTATCAGTAATGGATACCCCTCACTTACTTGGACAGTATTAAGGAACAGAAGATTTCTTTGAAATCGAAGCTTCTGTCTCGTCAAAAGGTTTCCACTGTGTATCACTTGCTGCTATGGAAGATTTTTTAACTCTCATTCATTATTAGGAAGTAAAAGCAGCTTTTAATACTCAAAAAGAAAAAGAAAATGTAAAGGACAAGGTTTATACCAGTTTTGGCAAAGGAAGTCCCATCCCTTTATTGAGGCCACTAAGCAATAATACACACCAATGAGCCACTGCTTTTAGCTGTCATACAGAGCTTCATGTAAAGAAAAGCTTTCCAACTACCATGATTCTCCAGGTTTGTTACTGGGGTGAAAAAACATACCTGTGTGATTGATCTCTTCAATGTTGTAAAAGCCTCAGCAGTGGCTCAGCTGTAGGAGAAGTTTTGTTAGGACAGGACAGCTCCTATCACCACAACTCAGGTGAGCTGCTCAAAAGCTTACTGCTAACACAACCTTCATTCATATGGTTTATACACTGCCAGCAGTAAGCGATATCCATACTGTCCCCTCCCCTGTTCCCTTGCCCTCTACATCTCCCCGCACGTACGCAATATATCGGTCTGTCCTTCCTTTCCACCAGGAGCAGACACACTCAGGCAGCAGATATTGCCAGTTCTGTGATCAAGATGAGTTATTCGGCTGTTGCTCATCTCTGAAAAGAAATGGTTAGGAGATCCTGCTGCTGCCTCTGCAGGATAGAGCAGTCTGGATTTCACTCTGTGATGCTCTTATGCAACTAGCAAGACAATACAGCAAAATGAGAGAGGACAGTCTGAATGATTTAAAGCAAATGGTGATTAAGATTTAAAAAACGATCCAATACTTTACTATACATTTATAGTATACATTATAAATAATGATCATTCTGGTTACTACATTCAATATAACATCATCTTATTTGATAAAGGATAGTATGGTGAAAGAAGTATCTATCCCATAGTAACAGTGTAGAAGCAAACACTCAGAAGTCCCTACATGATTTTAAAAATTAATTCCCCCATAAGTCATTAAAATCTAAAAACAATGCTTAAGAGAGGGCAAAAAGAAGCATGATTCTTCAGAGAAATCAACTGGGAGACCATGAAAGTCTAATCTAAAATACTGAACAGTCCTTGAAAACAAGGATTCACACTCACAGTAACTACTAACCTATAGATTCTTTTATTCCCTCTTTCAGGCCAAACAAATCAAAATCTGAATTGTGTCATGGCTTCAAGATGAGGTGATCTCCCCACCTGGTGTTATCTAGTGGTATAAGTCTGCTTCACCAAGCTGAGAAATGGAAATACAAAGTCTTTCAGAAACAGCAGGGAACAAAGCAACCTGGTGAAATTTCTGATCAGGATATAAAGACTAAAGTGTTCTTTCTCTTCCACCAGTGCTTCAAATGAGAGTGGCAAATAATAAGGTAGCTTGAAAAATGTCAGTTCTGCTTCTCTTGTATTATGCATACTCTGAGATCGCCTCCCAAAGCCAACTTCAGAGGGATTTAAGCAGAGGAATACCTAATTTCTGTATCCCAAGAAAACTCAGATGCTGAACTTAACTGTGTGATGATTTAGGAACTTCTGGGTATATATTTCTAGTGCCCAGAAAACTACATTTGAGTCGTAAGATGCCCCCAGAGGTTGTACAGGGCTTTTCAGGATCACACTCTTCATTGTAGGTATCTGCAGAGTTAGCCCCACTTAAAATACATCAGTCCATTTTTTAATTTGGTCCTTAGGCATTTCTGAAAATTTTAAGTTGTATGTCAAAAGCTGACAAGAAAAAAAAATGTACTGAATGGGTACAGGAAGGCAAAGTAACAAAACAGTTTAGCAAATTATCACCTTGCATTTTTATTCTTCCTTGGATACCACAGTACTGCTGCATGTAAAATTAATATAAGCAGGACTGAGATCGTGATCACACCTGATATGCAAATGGGCACCGTATCAGTAAGTTCTTCTTCCTGTACCCATATTACATTCACCAACATGTTGTCAGCATAAGCACTGACACAGAGATGTGTGCTAGAACCTTCAATTAACACATGATAGGTCTATTACAATAATACCGTATAAATATATTCCTGCTCTAGTCTGACCTTTAATTTGCCAGTGGAAAAATATAATTAAAGTGATACTAGCAGCCATTTTTAGTTGTGTAGCTCATTAACAGAACTAGATCCACCTTTTCTCCCTTAAGCTGTCTTAAAATTTCTTTTCATTAAAATGAGCCTTATTGAATGTTCTGTTTACACTACATGGCATAGGATGTATCAATGGCAAATGCTCTTTTGAATGCGACTAAATACCACCGTGGAGAGTAACTACCATATGGGCAATCCTTCAAAATGTGTGAATAAGTACGTAGGAGACTGACTGATGATAAGAAATTACAAACATCGTGACAGACGTCATAGCTCAGCAGGCAAATTTTCTTACTTCTGCAACAGATGATATAAACCATTATGTATTTAAGAAAAACTGCAAGCTTGGCAAACCAATGGGATACAGCAATACAGGTAACACTGTTTTAAAACTAGAAAAAGAAAAAAGACAAATGAAATCAGACGTACTACTGCAGTTGTAATCTACAGATAAAACAAGGGACAGCACGCACTAGTTCTAGACAGTGAGGTGAGGTTTTATACCTTAGAGAAAAAAATTTGTATTTTCCATTAAGGTGCTTTTTAAACTGTCTTTTAACTCTTAATTTTAATTTTTCCTTCAACAGAATCTTGATGTGTAGATTATCAAAAAAAGTGGTAGGATATTTAATGCAGTTTGTTCCTTGAGCTTACAAATATCTGCTTCAACAAAACAAATAAAGCATCAAGAATAAAAGCTTTCTATAAAGAGATGTGCTTGTCTGTTCCTGAATTCAAATGTACATTATGCACTGTTGCTCCCTCTGCAAGCACAATGTTCATCTTGCCAAGACCCAACCGTGTGATGTTAGCCTTTACAATGTGTGATAAATAATATCAATAATTCAAAGCAAGAAGCAGTAGAAAAACATGGCTTTATGTGACAGAGGTATTTCAAGTTTGAAAATGAGTGGTGTTGCTTTTAATGCGACAGAGTAAAGAAAGAACTTCCATTGCTTCTCTTTTCACCACACCATTAAATAAACATTTACAGGGGATTCATGTCACATGTAGCTGACTAAGGATATCAGTCCCCAAGACTTCCTACAGAGTTGATAGAAGATACTCACATCTGCCAAGGAAGTTGAAATTCTCTGAAGACCCAGGCCTTTTCCTCCTTGGTGGTCTCCATAGCATTACTGTGATCTACATCTCTCACTGGTTCTCTCATGACTTTCACTGTGGGAAGAATGCTCCCAAGATTTCTCAAATATTTCTACTCTTTTCCTTTCTGTGCCCTTTTCCACAATAGATTCTGAAGCTGAAACAATATTCTGATCCCACCTCAGCAAGTCCCCACTCCTTCCACTACTGTTCTCTCTAATGACAAAATCTTCATAATTTCTTGAAACACCAAAGGTCTTTCTTCATTCAATATAATTTCTTTAATGGAAAAGAAAGAAATGAATGTCAGTGTAATGATGAAATAAACACACAAGTAGATTCTTTTTAAACATACACAAAGAGAAAACCCACATCCCACATAGGTTACTAAAAAGTACTGAAAATTTTATATGAGTGCATTTTGATATTCTTGTCAGAAAGAAAGCTTTTCAAACCTGGAGAAGGATTAACAGACACACATACTCAAAATTTAAAAGGATTTGATTTCTTTGTGAGAACCTGACAGATTTTGGAAAGGTCTAATTCACACCCAATCAGAAAATCCACAGATAAACCTATTAAATCAGTGGCTAAAACCAAGAGGAAATTTACCTCACTATTGCTATTCCTATACTTTTCTGTTACTTACTAGCACAAACTGAACAGCAGACTATATCAGGTTGCAAAACTTGAGGAGTACTCTCTAAGGCTGTCTCCAAAGTGTGATACGCACACCCCCTGGGATCTGCAACACAATCTATTGGGGTATGGGAAGAAAGTATTTTTTGTATCATTAATAAGTCAAATAAAATAACATTTTTAAAATTATGTTTATTTCATTCTTTGTATCTTTATCTTATCAATTTTTTAATTTATATTATTCCATATTTTTTCTAATATACTTAATATATTATCCATGGCCAGTTGTAGGTCCATTTTGGAGGCAGCTGGAACCATCTTTGTCCAACAGGGAGCAGCCCTCTGTCACACCTCACAGAGGCCACCCCTGTAGTCCACCTTGCTGCTACCAAAACCTTATACAGTAAACCCAAGACACAAGTATATAATTTATAAAAAGATAAATATGCATATACTGGGAGTGCATGCTCAAAAAATTATTACTGATAGGGGTTGTAATCAAAAAAATTGGGACACCTCTGCTCTACAGTTGTTAGCTCAGGCTCTGTTATACTGTTTTCACATAAAGTCTGGTCAAGCTAGAGGTCTGAGCAAGAGACAGCTGGACATCCACTTGAGCTAATCTTTCTCACCTCTGTATAGTTGGTGTGGGCACCTCTATGAAAACTTCATCTCATCCTCAGTCAGGTAAATGAAGCCAAAAGTACTCTAAAGTACCCTATTTCTTTTCATTGACTACCGATGCAACTGTAGGATGACTAGTTGAGATATTGACAACTGCATAGTAGAGGTCTAAAGATAGATAAGGCAAGTCCTTCAGCTTGAATCTACCAGCACATATTCTTTACACAGAAACTCTAATTATTCCACATATATTAAGAGACAGAAACATTTTCTGATGAAGTCATATGTGGCATACAGAATTCAGGCTTGCTTTAAAATCTTTGCTGTGGATAAAATTTCTATGAAGAAATTCTTCATTGAAGTTCCTCACTTCAGATTCATGAAGTTTAAATTAATCCCCTAAAAAAATTTGTCCTTCCTGGCTCTCTGTTTTGGGTTTGGTGGTTTTTTTTTTTTTTTTTTTCTATTCCAAACAACATTGTAGTAGTAAGAAAAGGAGAGGTGCACTGGGTGAAAACAGGAAAATAATTAAAAGTCTATTAATCTAACTATTTTAAATGCTCGGTTCAAAAAGAACTGATCAGCATACTCCCTGTCATTATCAGAAGTCTGTAGTCAAGGAGTTAATGACAAAAAACCCCAGGATTTAGTGAACATTACTAATTCACCACAGTTCTAACAGTGTTTACACAATATAAGAGAAGTAGCAGTACAATGGCACGGTTATATGTTTGTTGTTGATATTTTTCTCTGCATACTAAATGCACTGACATATTAGTAGAATACATTTCAGTTTGTCACAACATCATTTTCCTTCTTCATATAAATATATAAATTTAATATTAACTCTTCAGAACACTTTATAATTTTTATAGATCTCTGGCTTCTAAAAAGACTTGTTAAGCATGTCAGTTTGTTCTGTAGAGGAGTTAGTACCACTGTTTGCCTCTTTGGTTTTATTTATTTACTACTTGTATTTCCTACTCACTCTCTTTGAGGAATCAAAACAATATAACTGGATAATTTTCTCTCTTGATTGCTTTTTCTATTGTCTGTTCTTCAAATTGGAGTTAGGAATATGGGATATTCCTGGGATTCAGGGAACAACATGATGAACTGATTTAGCATTCATGGCAAACCCTTAATTTCTTACATTTAAAAGTGCTTTTTCTTTTGGTAATTTGGTGTAAGAAACTGTCTCTGTCACGACTGGCTGTTCAGTAGCAGGAGTACACCCAATGAGCCAAACCATCAAAACTATAAATGTTCTGTCATATAAATAGTAACTAGTTTTGAGGGCAATCATGATAAAATATTGCCCTAAAGGTAGACCATTTAGTGAGATCCTGATAAAATGCCTGAAGCCCAAGACAGAAGACTACTATTACACAATAAAAGTAACACCTCTATCCAGAGGCAAATATTTTTATACGGCTATAGCTCAGAAAAGTCACCACCTCATTTATTACAATTTTCTGTTTCTTTCTTTTAAAATTAATGGTGTAAATCTTTCCTGGACAATTCTCTTCAACAGACTTGGTTGAATTATTCATTCTGAGTAACATTAGTTGTCAGTTTAGACTTTTTGTTTTATTCACAAACTTCTGCAAGCTGATCTGGAAATGAAACCTTGGCCTCAGTGAAGTCAGTGGGAGGTTTGCTCTTTATTTCAAAAAGGCCAGTCTTCATCTTTTATATCTATGATCTGTTCAAATTAAAATACGGTCTTGATGTATATGAGACTTTGAAAAGGTACAGAGGTTCAGTCTTACCTTTAATTATGATTTTACATGTGAGTTTTTAAAAAAAAAGTAGAAAAAAGATATCTAAAATCTTTGTGCAGGTTAAGCCAACTCTCCAGAGTCTAGAACTGATGCTTAAATAGCTATTGTGAATTCATCTCAATTCTCTGAATTTTAGCAAACAGCAAGAAAAGGTCATATTTAAAAGCAAAGATCGTCACTGAAAGGAGTCTGATTATTAACAGCAAACGAGATCTAATGATTTTACTACACCTTTCTCAAGTATGAAATAAAAAAAAAACCTTCACACAATCATTAGAAAGAGAGAATCATCACAGCCCAAAACAGAGGGGATTATCAATGCATTAGAGAACTTGTTGCAAGATGACATATGCATCAGACCAGTTTTTAACTGCATGTCCCAGAAAGCAAGAAAAGGATGAGAGAAAAGAAGGCAAAAAGTCATCTGAGGATGTCAGAGAAGGGCAATAGTGATACTCCTTAACTAGACCATGATGTTGTGAATACAAACTTTTAAGTTATCTGGGATCTGCTCAAAACAGCTGCCATATAGAACACATCTAGTAATAATAAAAAAAAAAAAAACCACCACAACAAAATAATCAACTTGCTAGCTTTTAAGTAGATATTCAAAATTTCAGTTGGTGTATACTTCATTTGTAAAAAGACATTTTGAGTTTTCTAAAGGACCTCTAACTTAACCAGTTTTCTTAGGACATTAGATGTCAGCAACAGTCATATGAGCCATCTCCAGTTTTATTTCAGCAATATATTCACTGCAAAATATCTTAAGATTTTTGAGGTTTTGTTATTTCTTTTCATGCTGCAGTAAAAATACAAGTTCTGAACCATCACACCGAATTAATGCAAATGGAAGAACTTCTCTGTTTATGGTGAGGCATATTTGTAATTAGACTATTTTTTCTAATCCTGGAAAGATTCTTAATATTTATAGTAGGTTTTAATTTTTTTTAAGTACTACTTTGCAGATAGATTGAAGTGTATTTTTTAAAACTCTCCTGATCTAACTGCAACCAGTGATATTCTTTATTTTATGTAATTTCTTTTATAAAAATCACTCTGTGAGTTTAAGGAACTTGCCAATGGAGAGTTCAAAACTAAAAAAAAAAGTAGAAAACATTTTTTTCCTTAAACGATTTTATTTATGCAAATTAAATATTTCTTCTGTTTCTTTTTTAAGAAACGGATGATTAGGGCATCCGTTCTTCCCATTAAGCTGTGTCAGGTGAGGGCAGAGCCAATACAGTGCTATTTAGTGAAGCAATGTTACTCGTGAAAAGGAAGCCCACTTTTTGAGTTCAGGGCATAATTGGGTCTGTGACTCAGCTGAAGGTCACTTGAACCTGAACATCTTGAGTGCTGGTGCAGTGACATTTTTACAGCATTCAGCATAAGGAGAAACCAGTTAATGACAGAAACCTTAAGAGAAATCTGCTGGTTGCTCAAAATGAATCTCAGTAAACAAGTGATCTTGAAAACTGTGTATTTGATGATGGAAGAATTTGGAGCACACTACTTAAATGAGTACATATTAATTCAGCCTGTTTATCTGCCACCTTTCAGTTTAGCCATATGTGAGGTTTCCAGTTGAGACATTTGATCGACTTAACAACTTGTTGTTCTAGAGAAATTTGATTACAGTAAATACAGCAGCAGCATCCTGCTTACATAGCTGGCAAAGCTGTAATACATGGGAAAGCTGTTAGAGAATGAACTTTTCGTCTTGGCTTATCACCTGACAACCATCAGGGTTATGTAAGTGGATATTATTTTACTTCTACGGTCAAACTTTACTGAGTCTAGTTGCTATTTTAAACACAATATACACCACATTCTGAAGTGAAAAATCCAGGTTTTGGCTTTGAAGATGATATTGATGACTACTACTTACCACCATCATGTAAAAACATATGACAATATACATCATATCATGACACCATACACACTATTGGAAAAGCTAGAAGAAACATTATTTACTGAAAAAAAAGGAAAAAAAATAAAAGAAAAACCCTGGTTTAATACAGAAGTTTTCAAAAAGACCATTTTGTTTAGATGTTTTTTGCCTATCATAATATTTTTTTTTCAAATTCTGGCTTCATATGGTTTTACATTTTCATTAGTAACTATCCAGTTACCACACACAGTAATTAAAAAGGCTCAGCATCTTCTAGTTATGAACACATTATTTGATCTTCCCTTGGTGAGGTTAATTATACAGGGAGAAAGGTAGATATCCTTTCCATCTTTAAGGTATAAATTAGTGTAATTACTAGCTTACCTTAAATTTCATTTTATTAGATTATAGTTTCTTCTTTAATTGATCTATGCTAACTTTTCTGCTTCAGAGCGATATTGTTTGCAATATTCTTGCATTGCTTATGGTTCTTACGCTCAGACTCAAGAGAAAATCAGAAGTAAACAGGGAAACATAAAGACACAAAGCATAGAATTAATCTGTATAAATTTAGTAATTTATTAAGTGATGGTTATAAAATAATTGACAGCATGATCAGTTCTGACACTGACAGTTCCACTGTCATCAAACAGCCACATACTTCTCTGTTGTCATTTTTAATGGTTATTTAGGTATTGCAACAAGAAGGTGAGAAAACTCTGTGGCATTTTAGAAACAGCTGCCTCTTGCATCTTACTCTCTTCATTGTTTTATTTTATTATGAAATCCCCTATTTATTTCTGCTTAAGATTTTGTCAGATTCTTTC